>Ga0325401_1003025_pt1 | contig 15194 bp, 13 predicted proteins | sample PopdelMetagenome_FD_205666 | JGI IMG/M metagenome (GOLD analysis project Ga0325401, IMG submission 205666) | Populus deltoides microbial communities from Bellville, Georgia, United States - Xylem-PdKOR-R2 | ecosystem: Host-associated > Plants > Phyllosphere > Stem > Wood/Secondary xylem | place...
CGCGTACACGTAGACCTGGAGGTCGATCGTGTTGGGCAGCCGCGGCCACCAGTGGCTGTAGGCGATGACGAAGGGCAGCACCAGCAGCGCCACGACGGCCGGCGGGCCGACCTCGAGCAGCAGCAGGCGGGCCTTGAGGCCCCGCGTCAGCGCGACGGCGGCCCGTCCCGGCGGCGCCTCCCCCGCGACGGGAGCCGAGGAGCTCACGTGCGGTCGTCCGTGATCTCGTGCCACACCGCGTCGAGCTCGGCCGCGGGGACCTCGTCGGGCCTCACGAGGTTGGTGAAGCCCGCGGCGTCGGCGTAGCGCGGGATGACGTGCACGTGGGCGTGGAAGACGGTCTGGCCGGCGGCCGGCCGGGCCGAGGACAGGATGTTCACGCCGTCGGGCGCCAGCCGCTCGACGAGCCGGCGGGCCACCGCGTCGATCGCCGGCGCGATCTCGGGCAGCGCCGAAGGCCCGAAGACGAGGTCGTCGACGTGGCGACGGGGGATCACGAGCGTGTGGCCGCGGTGCCAGCCGTTGATGTCGAGGAAGGCGACCGCGTGCTCGTCGGCGTGCACCTGCCGCGACGGGATCGAGCCGTCGACGATCCGGCAGAAGAGGCAGTCGTCTCGCGTGCCGTCCTGCCGCGGGCCGTCGCTCGTGCTGGCGGTGCTGTCCGGGGCGCTCACGTCGCGACAGTCTCCCTGGTCGGGCGCTCGATCGCCAAGGACGCGCGCCGCACGGGGAAGCCCGCGTCGGCGATCGCGTCCTTGACCTGGCCGACCGTGAGCGTGCCGAAGTGGAAGACGGTCGCGGCGAGCACGGCGTCGGCCCCGGCGGCGACGGCCGGCGGGAAGTCCTCGACCCGGCCGGCCCCGCCCGAGGCGATGAGCGGCACGTCGACCGCGGCACGGACCGCGGCGATCATCTCGAGGTCGAAGCCGGCCGTCGTGCCGTCGGCGTCCATCGAGTTGAGCAGGATCTCGCCGACGCCCTCCTCGACCCCGCGCCGGGCCCAGGCCACCGCGTCGATGCCGGCCGCCCGGCGACCGCCGTGCGTGGTGACCTCGAAGCCGGAGGGCTGGTCGGGGCTGCGCCGGGCGTCGACCGACAGCACGAGGACCTGGTTGCCGAAGCGGCGGGTGATCTCGCCGATCACCTCGGGCCGCCGGATCGCGCCGGTGTTGATGGCGACCTTGTCGGCGCCGGCCCGCAGCAGGACGTCGACGTCGGACACGCTGCCGACGCCACCACCCACGGTGAGCGGGATGAACACCGTCTCGGCCGTGCGCCGGACGACCTCCAGCGTCGTCTCGCGCCCGTCGGAGCTCGCCGAGATGTCGAGGAAGGTCAGCTCGTCGGCGCCCTCGGCGTCGTAGACGGCGCCGAGCTCGACCGGGTCGCCCGCGTCGCGCAGGTCGACGAAGTTCACGCCCTTGACCACCCGGCCCGCGTGCACGTCGAGGCAGGGGATGACGCGGACGGCGACTGGCACCCCCTCAGCCTAGAGGGGCACCGCGCTGTCGGAGCCTGTCGTTATCGTGGCGATCGTGCCCCCAGGTCCGCCGAGCGCGCGTCACGGGATCGACCCGTCCTTCACCGCGCTCCCCCTCCACGCCCTCGCCGACGCCGCCCTGTCCCGGGCCCGCGACCTCGGCTGCTCCTACGCCGACCTGCGCGTCGAGCAGCTCCGCGAGGGCCTGCGCTCGTTCCGCGACACCGCGCTGGAGTCGAGCACCGACCACGCCACCCTCGGCCTGGCCGTGCGCGTGGTGCACGACGGCGTCTGGGGCTTCGCCTCGGGCATCGGGCTGACCGCCGACGTCGCCGCACGGCTCGCCGAGCGGGCCGTGGTCACGGCCCGCATCTCCAAGCCGCTCACGCCGCACCGCGTCGAGCTCGCCGACGAGCCGGTGCACGCCGACCGGACGTGGGTGTCCGCGTACGACGTGGACCCCTTCGACGTCGACGAGGCCGAGCGCCAGGGCCGCATGCTCGAGCTGTCGGCCGCCCTCCTCGCCGGTGAGGGCGTCAGCCACACCTCGGCGAGCCTGCACCTCGTGCGGGAGGACAAGTTCTTCGCCAACCTGGCGGGCACCACCACCACGCAGCAGCGGGTCCGCGTGCAGCCGGCGCTGACCGCGGTCAGCGTCGGCGCCCACGGCTTCGCGACCATGCGCACCCTCGCACCACCGGCGGGCCGTGGCTGGGAGTACCTGACCGGCACGGGCTGGGACTTCGACGCCGAGGTCGCCGAGATCCCGTCGCTGCTCGCCGAGCACGCGGCCGCGCCCAGCGTCGAGGCCGGGCGCTACGACCTCGTCATCGAGCCCAGCAACCTCTTCCTCACCATCCACGAGTCGATCGGTCACGCCACCGAGCTCGACCGGGCGCTCGGCTACGAGGCCGCGTACGCCGGCACCTCGTTCGCGACCTTCGACCAGCTGGGCTCGCTGCACTACGGCAGCCCCGTCATGCACGTCACCGGCGACCGCGTCGTCGACCACGGCCTGGCCAGCATCGGCTACGACGACGAGGGCGTCGCCGCGACGACCTTCGACATCGTCTCCGGCGGCACGCTCGTCGGCTACCAGCTCAACCGCCAGATGGCCGCCGAGAAGGGCCTCGGCCCCTCCAACGGCTGCGCGTACGCCGATTCCCCCGGCCACATCCCCATGCAGCGGATGCCGAACGTGTCCCTCGCCGCCGAGCCCGGCGGCCCGAGCAGCGAGGAGCTGATCGGGCGGGTGGAGCGCGGCCTCTACGTCGTGGGCGACAAGTCGTGGTCGATCGACATGCAGCGCTACAACTTCCAGTTCACCGGGCAGCGGTTCTACCGCATCGAGGACGGCCGGCTCGCCGGGCAGGTCAAGGACGTGGCCTACCAGGCGACGACGACCGACTTCTGGCGCTCGATGGAGGCGGTCGGCGGCGAGCAGACCTACCTGCTCGGCGGCGCCTTCAACTGCGGCAAGGGCCAGCCCGGCCAGTCCGCCCCCGTCTCGCACGGGTCGCCGTCGGCGCTGTTCCGCGGCGTCAACGTGCTCAACACCGCGTCCGAGGGAGCAGCATGAGCGTCGCCGACCTGCTGGACGAGGCCCTGCGGGTCGCGACCGGGCCCGTCGTGGCCGTCCTCACCGAGCGCCACGAGGTCAACCTCCGCTGGGCGGCCAACGCGCTCACGACCAACGGCGAGATGCACGGCCGCTCGCTGGCCGTCACCGCGACCGCCGAGGTCGAGGGCGGCACCGCCGTCGCCACGGTCGCCGCCGACCTGACCGACGTCGGCGAGGTGGCGGCGCTGGTCGCCGCGGCCGAGGCCGCCGCGCGCGCCGCCTCCCCGGCCGACGAGCCGGTGCCGCTCGTGGCCGACGAGGCCCACCCCGAGGACGGCGACGTCCGGGCCGAGCCCGCGGTGACGACGGTCGAGACCCTGGCCGACGTCGCGGCCGGGCTGGGGCGCGCCTTCGAGCGGGCCGCCGCCGACGGCCACCTGCTCTACGGCTTCGCCGAGCACGTGGTGTCCACGGTCTACCTGGCCAGCAGCACCGGCCTGCGCCGACGGGGCGTCGAGCCGCAGGGCCGCCTGGAGCTGAACGGCAAGAGCGACGACCTGGGTCCGAGGAGCGCCAGCGACGACGACCCCGCGGAGGGTTCGGGGGGTCGTCCCCCCGTCGGGCAGCGCTCGGCCTGGGTCGGGCAGGCGACGCGGACCTTCGACGACGTGGACGTCGACGCCCTCTACGCCGAGGTCTCGCGCCGGCTCGGCTGGGCGAGGAGGACCGTCGAGCTGCCGCCGGGGCGCTACGAGACCCTGCTGCCGCCCGGGCCGGTGGCCGACCTCGTCATCTACGCGGCCTGGACCGCGAGCGCGCGCGACGCCGAGGACGGCAGCAACGTCTTCGCCGCGGGCGAGGGGCGTACGCGGATCGGCGAGCGCCTGACGCCGCTGCCCGTCGACCTGCTGTGGGACCCCGCGTGGCCCGGCCAGGAGACGCTGCCGTTCGTGGCCTCGACGATGTCGCCGGACGGGACCTCGTTCGCGTTCGACCAGGGCCTGGCCGTCGAGCCGGTGCGCTGGGTCGAGGGCGGGGTGCTCACCGAGCTGGTGCGCAACCGCGGCCACGCGGCGGCGACCGGGCTGCGCGCGACGCCGCCCGCGGACAACTTCGTCATGGACGCCGGGGGCACGGCGACGCTGGAGGAGATGATCGCGAGCACGCAGCGGGGCCTGCTGGTCACCTGCTTCTGGTACATCCGCGAGGTCGACCCGGAGCGGCTGCTGCTGACCGGCCTCACCCGCGACGGCGTCTACCTGGTCGAGGACGGCGAGGTCGTGGCCGCGGTCAACAACTTCCGCTGGAACGAGTCCCCGGTCGAGCTGCTGGGCCGGGCCACCGAGATCGGCGCGAGCGTGCCGGTGCTGTGCCGCGAGTGGAACGACTACGTGTCCAAGACCGTCATGCCGCCGCTGCGGATCCCCGACTTCAACTACTCGACGGTCAGCCAGGCGTCCTGAACCCGCGCCTTCGCGCCCAGCCCGGGATATACCACGGCCGGGACGTCAGCCGGCGGCGATCAGCAGGTCGCCGCGCTCGGCCTGGGCGGCCGTGCGGGTGAAGAGCCACGTCTGCTCGGCGTCGCTGCGCTGCAGCATCTCGCCGCTGAAGCCGAGCTGGCGCAGCCGGCGGATCTCGAGGGTGCGCCGGGTCTCGTCGCCCACGGGCGACAGGTACCAGAGCCGCTGGACCCCGCGCAGGCGCGGCTCGACGGCGGTCAGCGGCAGCCGGTCGTCCCACAGGTAGCGCCGTGCCAGGCGGTCCTGGCCGGCGTTCAGCACCGGGCCGGTCCCGAGCGCGCCGGGGTAGGAGACGGTGATCGCGGAGACGAGCGGGTAGTCGACGACGGGGTCGCCCGGGTTTCCGCGGTAGGCGATGACCGCCGCGATCTCGGCCCAGCTGTCCCAGGCGTCGACCTCGCGCTGGTCGCGGTAGGTCACCGCCGAGGCGAGCGGCAGGGACGCCGCCAGGCAGAAGGCCAGCCAGCGCCGGCGTACGGAGGCGATGCCGGCCCCGCCGAGCAGGGCGAGGGCCGCGACGCAGAAGGCCAGGTAGCGCTGGGAGTAGAGCGGCGTCCACACCGCCGAGACCGTGATCAGCACCAGCCCGGGCACCACGGCCCAGCCCACGAGCAGGAAGGTCGTGCCGCGACGGCCCCGCCGGTTGCGGGCCAGCCAGACGAGACCGGCCGCCGCCGTCGCCCACGCGAGGATCGCCCAGAGCCCGTTCAGCGGCGCGACCGTCTCCGTGGCGATCTTCGCCAGCGACTCCGCGGTGGGCGGGTCGATCCAGTCGACCTGCGCCTGCTGGTCGCGGGCCCGCCAGGCGAGCAGCGCGACCGGCACGGCCCCGAGGACGAGACCGAGCAGCGGTGGCCAGCGGCCGGGCGGGAGTCCGAGGTGCAGCACCCGGCGCGGCCGCCCCTCCGGGTCGGGCGGGGCCCACAGCCACACGACGAGGACGGGCAGCAGCAGGGCGGAGTAGACGTGCAGGCCGCCGACCAGCGCGGTCGCGAGGGCCACCGGCAGCACCCAGACCGCGGACGGCCGGCGCGTCGCCAGGACGACCAGCAGGACGAGCAGCACGGCCGCCGCGGTGAACCACGCCCCGGACCGCCCCTCGGTGCCGACCAGCGTGACCCGGGGGCAGACCGCCATGAGGAGCCCGGCCAGCAGCCCGGCGCGCGGGGTGAGGAGCAGCGAACCGAGCACGACGACGAGGCCGGCCGCGAGGCCGCAGGCCAGCACCGAGGGGGCCCGCAAGGTCAGCGTCGAGATCCCGACCATGTCGAGCCAGACCTTCATGGCCGAGTAGAAGAGCGCGTGCACCACGTCGACGGTGCGCAGCATCTCCCCCAGCTGGGCCCAGCTGCGGGTCACGGCCGAGACGGTCGCCGCCTCGTCGCGCGACTGCGTCGGCACCCACGACCCCGCGCCGACCAGCCCGACCGTCAGGACGAAGACCGTGACGGCGCGGACGACGACCGACCCCGTGCGGAACGGGGTGGGCGTGGGCACGACCCAGAACTCTACGTCTCGTCGGTCTCCAGCTCGTCCGCCTCGAAGGTCACCACGCCGCGCCGCATCGCCCGCACCAGCGCGTGGGCGGTCTCGCGGAGCCGCCCCGGTCCGGCCGCGTCGGCCACCTGGCCGGCGAAGTCGACCACCTGGCGCACCCAGCGGACGAAGTCCCCGGCGGTCAGGTCGGTCTGCTCGACCACGGCAGCCAGCGAGCGTCCGGCCGCCCAGCCGTACGCGACCTCGGCGAAGCCGATCTCCGGCTCCCCGGTGCGGGGCAGGCGGGCGTCCCGCTCGGTGAGCGACACGTCGCGCCAGACCTTGCGGACCCGGTCGACGGCCGCGCTGGACGCGGCGTCGGGCATGCGGGGCCGACGCGCCTGGTCGTCGCTGCGCCGCGCCTCGAAGACGAGCGAGCTCAGCACCCCGGCCAGCTGCGGGACGGAGAGGCCGTCGAAGACGCCGGCCCGGATGCACTCGGCCGCGACGAGGTCGAGCTCGCCGTAGATCCGCGCCAGCATCCGCCCGGCGTCGCTGACCTCGCCGCGCGGCCCGTGGGAGGTGTCGCCGGTCAGGTAGCCGAGCGACTCCAGGACCAGGCAGATCCGGTCGAACGAGGTGGCGATGGTGTGGGTCCGCGTGCTCGCCCGGGCCTCGAGCCGCTCGTTCTCCCGCTCGAGGCGCAGCGCGCGCTCGGCGCCGCGTGCGTGCCGCTCGCGGTCGGGGCAGGCGTGGACCGGGTCACGGCGCTGCTGGTCGCGCAGCTCGTCGATGCGCGCGGCGACCTCGGCGTCGGCCGGCGGGCGGCGCAGGCCGGGAGCGGTCAGGTCGACCTCGGCGAGCCGGGAGCGGAACGCGGCGGCGAGGTTCCGTCGCGACGCGGGCTCCTTGGGCGAGAAGTGCTTGGGCACCCGCATGCGCCCGGCGACGACGGGTGGCGACGGGAAGTCGACCAGGGCGAGCCGGCGGACCTGGCGGTCCTCGGTCATCACCAGCGGCCGCGGCGCCTCGTCGCTGCCCCCCTCGTGGGTCCCGGGGTCGAGCACGACGACCCAGCCCTGGCTGCGACCCGCCGGCACGCGCACGATGTCGCCGGTCTTGAGGCCCAGCAGGCTCTGGAGGCTCTCGGCCCTCCGGTCGGCCTTGCGCTCGCGGGCGGCGTCGGCCTCGAGCTCGGCGATCGCGGCGCGCCGGCGGGCGTACGCCTCGAAGTCCCCCAGCTCGCAGGCGGCCTCGGCCCACTCCGCGGCGACGGCCTCGGTGTTGCGGGCCACGGTGCGCGCGACCCCGACGACGCTGCGGTCGGACTGGAACTGGGCGAACGACTGCTCGAGCAGCGCGCGGGCCCGGGCGCGGCCGACGCTGCCGACGAGGTTCACGGCCATGTTGTAGGTCGGGGTGAAGGACGAGTGCAGCGGGTAGGTGCGCCGCGAGGCGAGGCCGGCCACGGCGCGCGAGTCGAGCCCGGGCTGCCACAGCACGACGGCGTGGCCCTCGACGTCGATGCCGCGACGGCCCGCGCGGCCGGTGAGCTGGGTGTACTCCCCCGGCGTGATGTCGGCGTGGGTCTCGCCGTTGTACTTGACGAGCTTCTCCAGCACGACGCTGCGCGCCGGCATGTTGATGCCCAGGGCCAGGGTCTCGGTGGCGAAGACGACCTTGGTCAGGCCGCGGACGAAGCACTCCTCCACGCACCCCTTGAACGCCGGCAGCATGCCGGCGTGGTGGGCGGCGACGCCGCGGGTCAGCGCCTCGGCGAAGCGCGGGTAGTCCAGCGCGCGCAGGTCGGCCTCGTCGAGGCCGCCGAGGTGGTGGGACAGCACCCCGGCGATCTCGCTCTGCTCCTCGGGACGGGTGAGCGTCACGCCGCTGGCGAGGAGCTGGCGCACGGCGGCGTCGCAGCCGTTGCGCGAGAAGATGAAGACGATCGCCGGCAGCAGCGCGGCCCGGTCCAGCTGCTCGACCATCTCGCGCCGGCTCGGCGCCGCCAGCGAGCGGGGACGCCGCTCGTCACCCCCGTGCTGGGCGGAGGCACCGCCGTACGCGCCGCTGCCGTAGGAGACGGTGCGCTTCCCGCGCCCGTTCCGGCCCCGCGGTCGGCGGGAGTCGTCGCGCACGTGCCGCGACTCGTCGCGGGCGACGCGCAGCAGCGCCGGGTTGACCTCGCCGCGCCCGGGCGGGGCGTCGGGGCGTGCCGTGGGGGCGACGTCGGCGAAGAGGTCGTAGAGGTTCCGTCCGACGAGCACGTGCTGGTAGAGCGGGACGGGCCGGGTCTCGGAGACGACGACCTCCATCTCGCCGCGCACCGCGGCGAGCCACTCGCCGAACTCCTCGGCGTTGCTGACCGTGGCCGAGAGCGCGACCACCTGGACCGACTCCGCCAGCCCGATGATCACCTCCTCCCACACGGCGCCGCGGAAGCGGTCGGCGAGGTAGTGGACCTCGTCCATGACCACGTAGCCGAGGTTGTCGAGGGTGCGCGAGCCCGCGTAGATCATGTTCCGCAGCACCTCGGTCGTCATGACGACGACGGGGGCCTCGGAGTTGATCGAGCTGTCGCCGGTCAGCAGGCCGACGTTCGCGGCGCCGTGGCGGCGGGCGAGGTCGGCGTACTTCTGGTTCGACAGGGCCTTGATCGGGGTCGTGTAGAACGCCTTGCGCCCCTGCTGCAGCGCCAGGTAGACCGCGAACTCACCGACGATCGTCTTCCCGGCACCGGTCGGCGCGGCGACCAGCACGCCCGAGCCCGACTCGACGTGCGCGCAGGCCTCGAGCTGGTAGTCGTCGAAGCCGAAGCCGTACCCGTCGGCGAAGGCCGCGAGCTGCGGCGAGGAGCGCCGCTCACGGAACCGCGCGTACGCCTCGGCGGGACTGACCTGTTCCGCGCTCACGACGACCGAACCTACCCGGTGGCCCCAGGGCGATCGGTGCGCGTCAGGGCAGGCAGACCCGGACGGCCGCCGGGACCAGCTCGACCGAGACCGGGGTGGCGCCCAGCTCCTCGCCGTCGCCGTACGCGGTCCCCGCCCCTTGCGCGACCCGCACCGACCTCGCCCGCAGCTGCTCCACGCACGGGTCGGCGGCGAAGCGTCCGCTCCTCATCTGCGGCAGCAGCCGCAGCAGCCGCGCCCGGCTCACCGGGTGGATGACCGTCACGTCGAGCAGCCCGTCGTACGGGTCGGCCTGCGGGCAGATCCGCAGGCCGCCGCCGAAGCTCGTCGTGTTGCCCACGGAGACGAACATCGCGTCCAGCTCGCGCGCGGTCCCGTCGACGACGAGGGAGTAGCGCAGCGGGGTGAAGGTCCGCAGCTCGGCGAGGACGGCGAGGGTGTAGCGGGCCGAGCCGCGGGGCCAGGCCATGCGGTTGGCGCGGGCGTTGACCAGCGCGTCGAACCCCGTGGCGACGACGGAACCCACCCAGCGTTCTCCCACGCGGAGCAGGTCCACGGCGCGCGTACGGCCGGCGGCGAGGACGCCGACGTTCGCCTCGAGGTCGTGCGGGTCGAGCCCGAGCCCGCGGGCGAAGTCGTTGCCGGTGCCCGCGGGCACCAGCCCGAGGGCGAGACCGGCACCCGGGTCGGCCGCCGTGCGGCGGGCCACCGCGTCGAGCCCGAGGTGCGCCATCCCGTCGCCGCCCATGACGGCGAGGACGTCGGCACCGCTCGTCGCCGCCCGGTCGACCAGGGCGGCCGCCTCGTCCGGGCTGCGGCTGAGCAGCACCTCGACCTCGTGACCCGCGTCGCGCAGCCGGCCGGTCACCCGGGGCAGGCTGGTGAGCGCCCCGCCCTTGGCGGCCGTCGGGTTGACCACCAGCGCGATCGACGCCGGTGGGGAGCCGTTGCGGGCGGGGGTCAGCCCGTCCGGGTCAGGCACTCTCCCCGTCGGCCATGTCCCGCAGCGCGCGGTCCCGGGCGACCGGGTCGAGCGTGCCGCGGCGGGCCTTGCGCCGGTCGAGGACGTGCGCGATCACCTCGGCCACGATGAACAGCACGGTCATCGGCAGGGCGAGCGCCAGCATCGAGAAGGGGTCGGTCGACGGCGTCGCGACCGCCCCGAAGACGAAGGTGCCGAAGACGATGATCGAGCGGTACTTCGACAGGTACTTCGCCTTGAGCACGCCGACGATGTTGAGGATCAGCACGACCTCGGGGATGAGGAAGGCCACCCCGAACACGAGCATGAACCGCATCAGGAACGACAGGAACTGGTTGACGTCCTGCAGGTTGGTGATGCCGTTCTCGGTGAACCCGAGCAGGACGACGAGGCCCTTGGGCATCACGTAGTAGCCGACGGCCACCCCGGCGAGGAAGAGCGGCGTCGCGGACCCCAGGAAGATCAGGGTCCACTTCTTCTCCTTGGCCAGCAGGCCCGGCACGATGAACGCCCAGACCTGGTAGAGCCAGATCGGTGCGGTCAGGAGCAGGCCGGCCAGGGCCGAGACCTTCAGGGCCAGCGTGAACGGCGACGCGACGCCGTTGTTGACCAGCTGGATCTCGGCGTCCGGGTTCTTGGCCCGCAGCGCGTCGGCCGCGAGCTGGTACGGCCGGAAGATGATGTCGGTCAACCAGTCGCGGAAGAACCAGCACACGACCGTGCCCAGGATGACCGTCAGGGCGATGACGATCAGCCGGTAGCGCAGCTCGGCGATGTGCTCGAACAGGCTCATCGAGCCGTCGGGGCTGCCCTTGGGCGGCCGGAGCCAGGCGAGGCTCAGCCGGACCGGGCGGCCCCGGAGGGTGAGGGACACGGGTCTAGTGCAGGCTCGTCAGCGACGTCAGGCGTCGCGGCGCGGGTCGGTCGAGCCGGCCTGCGTGCTGCGCGGCGGCTGGGTGTAGCCCGGGTCCGTCGGCGCGAGGGGCTCGGGCGTCACGGCGTCGTGGTCGGCCGCGAGGTCGTCGGCGGCCGTGGTCTTGTCGTTCTTGGGGAGGCTCTTGGTCTCCTCCTTGAACTCGCGGAGCGCACGCCCGCTGCTCTTGCCGAGGCCGGCGAGCCGGGAGCCGCCGAAGAGGAGCAGCACGACGGCCAGGATGATCAGCAGCTCGGGGACACCGAGACCGCCGAGAGCGAGCGGGGTCATAGTTCCTTCTTTCCCGGCGCGGTCGCGCCGCGGTCATCGTACGGCTCGACCGTACCCGGCCAACCTGAGTCGAGAAGAGGTTCGGAGCCGTGTCCGTCCGGGCTTGCCCGCCCGGCGGGCAGGGCGACCTCGACCTGGGCCACCAGGTCGGCGAGCTCGGTCGCCCGCACGGCCAGCACGTCGACCTCGTGCAGCAGCCCCCGCGCCGAGCGCCAGACCCTCAGACCGACCAGGACCAGCGCGACGGCACCGCCGAGCGCGATCGCGACGAAGAGGAGGACCCACCACACGCACTCATTCTCGCCGTCTCGCGCACCGCGCGCTGACACGATCCGCCTTCCTCCCTCCCAGGGACGACGAAAAGCATGTCGCCCCTGCTCGGTCGTCCAGGCGGACCGGCGCGCGGTCCCCGACGCTCGACGGCGTGCTCTCGCCGTCTCGCGCACCGGGCGCTCGAACGCTCCGCCTTCCTCGCTCCTGGGACCGACGAAAAGCGTGTCGTTCCCACGCGGTCGTCCAGGCGGACCGGCGCCCGGTCCCCGACGCTCGCGGCCCGTGGCTGAGTGTCGGAGCGTGCCCTCGTGGTCAGAGGCCGACGGACTCGTACGCCGCAAGGGCCTCCTGCGCCGCCTCGGCGGCCGCGTCGCCCGCGCCGGACGGGGACAGGACACGGGCGGAGCCGCCGAGGCGCAGCAGCAGGTGGCGCAGCCAGGCCGGGTCGGTGACGCGGAAGGTGGCGACGACGCCGCCGTCGGGTCCCGGCGCGGTCGTCTCGGTCGGGTAGTACTCCGCGACCCAGGCCGCCTCGCGGGCCAGCTCGAGGGTCACCACCGGCGCGTCGGCCAGCCCGGCGAACCAGCCGGCGCTCAGGTCGGCGAGCTCGACGTCGTGCGGCGCGACCGCCACGTCGGTCACCGCCGCGTCGGCAATCCGGTCGAGGCGGAACGTCCGCAGGCCCTCCGCGCGGTAGCACCACGCCTCGAGGTAGCCGTAGCCGTCGAGGACGAAGAGCCGCAGCGGGTCGACGGAACGCTGCGTCGTCTCGTCGCGCGTCGCGGTGTCGTAGGTGAGGTCGAGGCGCCGGCCGCGCTGAAGCGCGTCGGCCAGCGTCGCCCGCACGTCCTCGGTCGCGGAGGTCACGGCGACCGACGCCGACCCCGTCGGGGTGGCCTGCGCCGCCCCCTCGAGCTTGGCCAGCGCGCGGTCGGTCGCGGCGCGCTGGTCCGGTCCGGCGATCTCGCGGAGCGTCCGCAGGGCCAGCACGAGCGCCAGCGCCTCGTCGGCGGTGAGGCGCAGCGGCCGGGTGAGGTAGTCGGCGTTGCTGAGGTGGATGACGCCCTCGCCGTCCACGGCGTCCATGTCGATGTCGATCAGGTCGCCCGGCGACAGGCCCGGCATGCCGCACATCCACAGCACGTTCAGGTCGGCGCGCAGGGTCTTCGGGCTGACCCCGAACGCCGCGGCCACGTCGGCGACGGCCGCGCCGTCGTGCTCGCGGAGGTACGGCACGAGGCTGAGCAGCCGGCGCACCTGCGCCTGGCTCGTCACCGCGCCACCGCCCCGGCCCGCGCCGCGACCTCGCGCAGCCGCCCGACGACCGCCTCGCGCAGCTCGACGGGCTCGACGACCAGCACGTCGGCCCCGTGGCCGGCGACCTCCTCGGCCATGCCCGGAAGGCTGCCGTAGCCGACCCACCAGCCCTCGCGGCCGTCGGCGGACCAGGCGAGGTCGGGTGTGCCCTCCGCCCGCCGGCCGCGCCGGGTGAGCGAGGGGGCCTTGCCCGCCCGGACCGCCAGCAGCGCCTCGGCGGTGGGCTCCTGCGGGTCGAGCTTGGCGGCCAGCGTGCGCAGGTCGAGGCCCTCGGGCGCCTCGAACGCTCCCGGCCGGGACACCGCCACGGGCACGTCGCCGATGCGCGACAGCTTGAACATCCGCGTGGCCTCGCGGTCGACGTCGCGCCCGACCACGTACCAACGGCCCCGGCGCGAGGTCAGGCCCCACGGCTCGAGGGTCCGCAGGCTGCCGTCGCGGTAGGTGAAGCGCACCCGGACGCGCTCGAGGACCGCGTTCCACAGCGGCCCGAAGGCCGCCTCGGTCGCCTGCACCGAGGGCTCCAGCGCCGCCAGCGCGGAGGGGTCGGGCTCGACGCCGGCGGCCCGCAGCTTGGCCATCGCGCTCTGGGTGGACTCGGCCATGCTCGCGTGCTGCCACACCCGCGCCGCCACGCCGACCACCGACGCCTCCTCGGCGTCGAGCTCGATCGGCGGCAGCGAGAACTCGCTGGGAAGGATCCGGTAGCCCGCCTCGTCCTCGAAGAGCGGGTCGTAGCCGCCGACCTCGATCGGCACACCGAGCTCGCGCAGCTCGTCCTTGTCCCGCTCGAACGTCCGCTCGAAGGCCGCGTCGGTCAGCCCGTGGTAGCCCTCGACCAGCTCCCGGATCCGCGTCTTGGGCAGGTAGCGACCGGCGACCAGGAGCGCGATCGTGAGGTTCACGATGCGCTCGGTCTTGCGCGGTGCCATGTTTGTGGTCCTCACTCCGTTCGGACGCGGATCGGGCTCAGACCCGGTCCCTTCCTCCCTCGCTCGCAGACGAAAAGCGTGTCTGCTCCCTCGGTCGTCCAGGCACCGGCGCCCGATCCGGCCTCGGTCGGGAGACGGTGGCGGCCCCTGTCTTCGGGCGAGTGATGAAACTACTACGGCCGACTCGACCACCCGTGCGATTCCGCTCTCGGCGAGCCGTGGTGGCGTCGGGCCGCTCAGTCGAGGCAGAACTCGTTGCCCTCCGGGTCCTGCATGACGATCACCGCCTCGTCCATGCCGTCGGCCTCGAGGCGGCGGACGACGGTGGCGCCGAGGGCGACGAGGCGGGCGGCCTCGGCCTCCAGGGCGGCTGTGCGCTCGGCGCCGCTGAGGCCCGGCGCGGCGCGGACGTCGAGGTGGACGCGGTTCTTCACCGTCTTGGGCTCGGGGACGCGCTGGAAGAACAGCCGCGGACCGGTCTCGCCCTCGGGCGGGACGGCCGCGGAGCGGGAGTCGCGTTCCTCGGCGGGCACGCCCCAGGCGTCGAGGGCGGCGTCCCAGCTGTCGAAGCCGGCGGGCGGCGGCTGCTTGTCGTAGCCGAGCACCGCGCACCAGAAGTCGGCGAGCGCGTCCGGGCCCGCGCAGTCGAAGGTGACCTGGACCTCACGGATCGTCATGGGCCGACGCTAGCGGCGGGCACCGACAGCCTCGCCCCGGTCGACGGACCTCTAGGGTCGAGCGCGTGATCGTGTGGGCCTCGGGCAGCGTGACCGGCGTGCGCGGCGGCTGGCGGGGAGCGGTCGAGCTGGACGTGCGCCGCGACGACACCGGCACCGGCGTCCGCGCGCTCGCGTACACCGACCTGATGGCCGCGCCGGACGTCGGCGACCGCGTCCTGCTGAACGTCGCCGCCCTCGACCGCGGGCTCGGCACCGGCGGTTACGCCCTCGTGGTCGCCGCCCTCGGCCCGGACGGGACGGTCGGCGCCCAGCCGCCGCAGCCCGCCGGCCACCTGGTCAAGGCCCGCTACCTGCCGCTGCAGGCGATGGTCGCCGGCGCGGACGAGCAGGGCTCGCCGCACCACGACCTGCTCGCCGACGCCGACTCGCTCGACGGCCTGCCCGTCGTCGTCGCCGACCTGCACTCCGCGCTCGCCCCCACCCTGCTCGCGATCGCCCACGACCGGCCCGGCACCCGCGTGGTCTACGTGATGAGCGACCAGGGCGCGCTGCCCATCGCCTTCTCGCGGGCCGTGGCCCAGCTCCGTGACGCGGGCCTGCTGGCCGCGACGGTGACGGTCGGGCAGTCCTTCGGCGGCGACCTCGAGGCGGTCAGCGTGCACTCCGGGCTCCTCGCGGCCCGGCTCGCGCTCGGGGCTGACGTCGCCGTCGTCACCCAGGGCCCCGGGAACCTCGGCACCGGCACCCGCTGGGGCTTCTCCGGCGTCGGCGCGGGCGAGGCGGTCAACGCCGTGGGCACCCTCGCGGGCCGGGCCGTGGCGAGCCTGCGGGTCTCCGGCGCCGACGCCCGCCCG
>Ga0325401_1003027_pt1 | contig 15192 bp, 8 predicted proteins | sample PopdelMetagenome_FD_205666 | JGI IMG/M metagenome (GOLD analysis project Ga0325401, IMG submission 205666) | Populus deltoides microbial communities from Bellville, Georgia, United States - Xylem-PdKOR-R2 | ecosystem: Host-associated > Plants > Phyllosphere > Stem > Wood/Secondary xylem | place...
TCTCCATCAAAGGTTTTTTTTTTTTATGATGTCATCTTTGATGTAGTTAATTTGGTTAGGGATTTTGTTTGTAGTTAATTTGTGCTTAGTGTCCTTTAGGGGTTTTGTTTAGGGTTAATTTAGGGTTAGGGGTTTTGTTTGGAATTAATTGAGGGTTAAGATTATTTAGGGGTTATAATTGTTTGATGGTTTTTCAAAGTGTATTTAAATTTATCTGGTCAAGATCTTTCTAACAATATCAAATATGTTGAAAATGAAACCACAATACATCTTCGATGACTCATTATTTTTTTCTCTCTCTTTGTTTTCTTCATTTATTTTTTTGTTTCTGCCATGTAAGTTTATCTCGTCTATTTCTTAGCTATTTAATCTTTAATATCATCTCTTCACCATTAAATCTTTATAAAATTTTGGTTTGATTTTTGTATATATAAATTAATTTACATGAGATATGCATTTTGACTTTTTACTAAATAACCATTATTTCCAATAATTTTTGTGTGCAAAATTAATATTAAAAAACATATGATAATATTAAAACCATGCTATTTCCCTCCAAGCTTTTTCAAATTATGATATTTTCCCAAAACTTAACAAAACACTTATATTTAATTACAGTTGATAATTACTTAAAAATGATTTGTTACAAAGTAAGCAGTCTTTTGGCCAAATTGTATTTAATCAGTCTTTATCAAGGAATTTGATAAATTATGAAATGATAAGATAAATTCTTATAATGCAATAATGTACCTATATATGGAGTAAAAAATTAATTTTTTTTTGGAGTAGAGGAAAGAAAATAAATATAGATTACAGGGGCGTTTGTTTCCCGGAAAATGGTTTTCGGGAAATCACTTTCTAAACTTTCATGTATTTGTTTGTCATTAAGAAAGTTGGTCAATGGAAAATATTTTCCGGTCAACGGAAAATATTTTCCAGTCAAAAAAATTTGGCTTGATTTCTAGAAAAGTGTTTTCCTTTTATTTTGGGCGGAAAACACTTTCTGGAAGTTGTGAAAAATTTAGAAATGTCATATTATTTGCCTATTATATCAAATTTGGTTCTCAAACTTTTGATTGTTATATATATATATATATATATATATATATATATATATATATATATATTTGTTTTAAATATTTGTTTTTCAATTTCATCCCTTAGAATTTAATTTTTATATTAACTTTGGTCCTCATTTTTATTTTGCTTTTCTCTTATCATTTTTTAATTGAATTTTTTTATCTATCAAATTTGATCCTCATTCTTTTGATTATTACTTATTTTATTTGAAATAATTTATGAAATATTAATTATTATTATTTTAATTTCTTCATCTTTTAATTTTTTATTTTTTATTTGATCTCTATTATTTTGATTATTATTTATTTTATTTGAGATAATTTATAAAATTATATATTTTTTAATTTCATTCTCATTCAACTTTTTAATTTGTAAGATTTTTTCCTTATTATTTTAATAAACTTAAAAAAATAAAACATTAATAAGTTATTTTCCAGCTCATTTCCCATAATATAACCAAATATTGGAAAATGTTTTCTAACTTATTTTTATTACACTACCAAATATCAAAAAATACTTTTTTAAAATTCAATTTTCCAGAATTTATTTTTTCTAGAATTTACTTTTTAAAAAAAATTATTTTTCAACAAACAAATAGGTTCTGTATTATTTTGTTGTGCTTGTAAACAGTTTAACGGCTTTTGCTTCGACTTTCACGAGAAGGAACTTATTTTTAGAGAAAAAAACAAGCACATTACCTAAAAAAAAGAGAGTAATAATTACCAAAAATAGGTGTTTTACTTGTAAAACAGACTTCAGCTCCTTTTTTATTAAAACTTGAAGACACTGAATTAGAATGTAGGAAGCATGGAAATTGTCGAAAATAATTTTTTTTATAAAACCCGCCGAGAGAACCAATCTCTGGTGAGTAGGCAACAGAGGTTCCCCTGTAGAGAAGCCGACCGGGCTCTTATAGCTACAATTAGTTTGGTGGTTAGACTAGATTACTTTTTTAACTTGAAAAAAAATTTAGTGTATAATTAATTTGATAATATAAAAAAAAAAGCAATACTATTTTTATAATTTTTTATATGCAAAGTTGGTTAACATATGAAACTCATAACCTGACATATGAGATTGAGATAACTCTATAAAAATATGACACCATAAAAAATCAATTATAAAAATAGACTTGAATTTGTTTTTTTTTTGAAAAGTGATATTGGTAAAGAAAATAAGACAAGAAAAATATCAACTTTTATTAGCTTTTCAAACCCATAACCTGCGTTATCAAATCAGAAACACTATACATGAGAAAAATCATGAAGCCCATTCTCTAAAAAATAAAATATTAAAGGATGAAATTGAAAAAAAAATACAAAAAAAATCCTAAATAAAAAAATAACATTTAAAAGAATAAGGGTTAAAATTGAAATAAAAAAATAAATTAAAAGGCAACATCAAATTTTCAATTTGAGAGTTAAATTGAAAAGATTAAAAACACTAACAAAAAAATAAAAATAATTAGGAACAAAAAGAAAAAAAATATATATTAAACTATAAACTTGGATTAAATGTAAAAATAAAAACAATAATTATAAAAGGGTCAAGGAAAAAAAATTCAAAGAACAAGGATAAAATTGAAAACATCAATACATGATAAAAAAAAATAAACATGCAGAGTTTTTCAAAGTGTTTTTTTACACAAAACAATTCCTAAATATAAATTGAAAAAACTTATGCGCACATCTAATTCAGCTCGTTTGGTATGGTGGTGACACTTTCTTTTCAAAGTGTTTTTCATTTGGAAATGCATCAAAGTAATTTTTATAAAATTTATTTTTAAAATCAGCACATCAAAATAGTCTAAAAACACCAAAAAGAAATTAATTTGAAGAAAAAAAATTTAATTTTTTACAAAAACACTTTTCAATCACACAAACAAATGAGACGAAAATAAATCAAGAACTATTGTGTAAAGAAATAAAAAAAAGGTCATTAACAATAAATAAAAAAAATTAGAAAAACCAAGAGATAAATATATATCAAAATATTTAATATCACAACACGGGTCATTTACCTAATTGTGTTTAATGAATTGTTTTTATTAAAATAAATTTGTAATAGAATTGACACACACGTAAAATTTATTGAATAAAATAAAAGGAAACAAAATATCATGCAAGACAACACATATTAAAAATAAATATTTTTTATTTTAAAAAATAAATTTAATCTATATTAAATATAAAAAAAAACTAAAAATGAATCATACTAACATTCTAAAAAATTAAACACATCCAATATAATTAAAAAATAATTACTATTTAAAAAAGCTAAATAAGAAAATCACAGAGAAGTAAAATACAAAATACAAAATTGTTTTAAAAAAACATATAAAAAAGGTTATAACTGAAACGGTATAAATAAGATATGTTACTAGAAGTGGAAAATGTATTGATTTATATAATTGAAATGTATGCATACATGACATAGTAAAATTTTGTATTCCCAATATGAACTTTGGATTTTAGGAATGAAACGTCATGCTTGGTACTAAAACATTAGGCGTTTTAAATGGGCAGTATTGCACTTGATTGTAGAAGTAGGTATACAAAGAAGAATAGTTGTGCATCGTATTCAAAATGGATAATAAAAATACAATATCATGATTTATATTTGGATTTAAGACAGATGATTTGTACAAGTATAAATACAAGAAGGTATTGTAAAGAATAAAGTGAGTATGATGGATTTTAGGTTAAGGTAACCTAGTGAGATACATAAGGTGTTATGATGAAAAAAAATACTTAGCATGGAATGTTTAGGAGTAAAGTTTGATTAGTCTGCTATTGTATGGAGACTAATGATATCAATGATTACTGATGACCACCATTGTTTGCTTAGTCTTCCACTATGTGGAGACTAATGGCATCAATGGATGTTGATGACCGTTACTGTTTGATTAGTCTGTCATGGTGTGGAGACTAATGACATCAGTGGTTGCTGATAACCAACATTGTTTGATCTAATTAACCATGTGAGTGGAGAGTAGGGTTATCAAGACCCTTGTTATATGGATGAATGATAGGTAGTAAAGATGTAAATGTGCTAAAGGATGATCAGTTAACCTAAAGATAATATGATGAAAATCATTATGGGTAACATACACAGAAGGAAAAACTAAGTAGTGACAACAACAAATGATATGGAAGTTAAGCAGATTTTGGAAAAAGAATACTTGGAAAATTGAGGGTCATTATGATATCTCATGCATGTTAAGTTAGGAAATTGATGTGAAGGACAAAAATAAAAGGTACTGGATTGTTGAAAGATTCTAGATAGATTAAAGTAAAAGCTTGTATATTGGATTATGTGTTTAAGCAAAATCACTTGTTACATGGAAATAAATAAGCATGATTGGAGTATGTGCAAGGTTTAGACCTTACAGAGTGTGCATTAATGATGTGAGTCTTTTTAATTGGGTTGACAATGTAAAACTAAGTAAGAATCTTAATAGAATTCTGATAATGAATTATTGAATTAAAATAATTTGTCCTGTTAATGCATGAAAGGTTATAGAAGTGGCGGTGAGGGGGCAACAATTAAGAGTACCGGGTATTTACAAGTTCCAAGAAGGTGTTTTACACTTTGTACCGTTATAAGAATTCCATAGATTTTGTAACTATAAATTCTTTAAATGCGAAATTGTGTTGTGAATATTAACAGTATAAAGGGCAAGAAAAGATGAGCTGGGTGGATTTATGAGCATTCATAAATGATGGTTGGACTAGTTGACGTTTGTGAAAAATAAATGAATCTATAGATAATTAAATAAGGTGGTCATGTTTATTAGTATTTTTTGGAAGTGATAGTTAGAGTAAGAATATTAATATGGGATCAATCAAGATTGAATTGCTTTTCAAGACATTAACTACATGATTAATTGTTGAATTCAAGATTCAGTTAGAAAAAACAACAAAAAAAGGGGGGTGTTTAAAGAATACTTTTATTGAGTACTATATGCCTTTTAATATTGTATTAACAAAATGATATATGTTTATTGTATGACTTCAGGTTCATCGTAGACTTGTGGAGAACAATAGCTTAGGATTGTATTATTATTGTTTAGCTTTAAGTATTAGACTTTGTACATTGTATGATTTGTTATGTCAAGTAATTTGGATTGCATGTAATCTAACTATCATTTGATGATATGTATCCTAAATAGTTCAATTTTTAATGTGTATGTAATAAGTAAGAACATTTTTAAACTGTATTGTTATGATATTGTCTTGGACTATCAAAAGAATTTATTGTGATGAGTTGGTGATGATGATAGCCATATGGTTGTCATGTTACGGTAAAAGAAATGATCCAGGATAATTGGATCAAGAATTGGAAAATTATTTTAGAAGTATACAAGTGATTATTGATAATTTGATATGTTCTAAATATAAAGAAAACTTTGCAAAAGTTTCAATAGAAATTTGGTAGAGACAGGGGCGGAGCTAGGATTATTTGTTTGGGGTGGCCAACAATAATATAACAAGATATAATATTTGTTTTAATTTATTGTACATGAGTTGTAAAAAAACCCATCATGATTTAGTTTTATTCAAATAACTTATTACAAACATATAATAAACTTTGTATAAGGTAAAAGGTTTGGAGCAATACTAAATTGAGTTAAAACAATAAAGTTAATTTTATTTTTATGATGTATCCATCACTTTAATGTTGTTGGTCTTTATACCTATCAAATATAAACATACAAAGTATATAAGAAACATTAGCTAAAGCGAAGCATTATTTTATGTTTGATAAACTTTGAAATAAAGTAAAAAATAATAAAGAATAATTCTTACATATTTATTTTAATTGTGCTCGTCGTTCTTTTATAGAATAAAAATAATTGATTATCATATCAATTGTGAATCTTTTAGCAATTTCTTTTACTATATAAACAATCAAATAATTTGCAAGAAAATCATCCTCCATCTAATTGCGAGGAATTGTTTTAACAATCTTCATCGCGGAGAAAGCTCGTTCAGTAGTTGCTGTCGAAACAAGAAAAGTCAAAATAAGCCGAATCAACCTGTCAACTAGTGTATAAATATTTTTCCTTTTGTTCAAAAAAAATCAATTCTTCTTATTTTGTTCATGATTCAACCTAAAACCAAAACATATATTAAGAAAAAATTGATAATTTTGATGGCTCTGCTAAAAACAAAACATAAAAAAATCCAAGCATATTCAAAACAAACCAATAAAATATATTTAATTAATTAGAAAAAAATCATTATCAAAAATTCAAAAAACAATTGTTAGAAGTAGCAGATCTAAAAAAAAAGTAAAAATAATAAAATTATAAAAAACCATAATCAAATTCTTAATAAATATCTCAAAATAAAATAAAAAATATATTTTAAATTTAAATTGAACTTATTTTGTTTAATAAAAGATGAATTAATCAGTACCCTATTTTAATTTTTTCACAAAAAAGTTTTATTTGTAATTTGTATCTACCCGCTGCGTTGAAGACATTTATATCAAGGCTACAGGGAGAGAAAAAATAGCAAAACACATTGATAACTTTACATTTTTTTTTTCTTTCCATGTAGGCATGTTGGTACCATAAAATCAAGGCAAAGTCAAAGGAATTCAAAATTAAAGCAAAGAATAACAAATATATTTCCTGTAAGAAGGACCCTCTCATTAAAAAATGTTACGGCTCCTCGCATTTAATTACCAAATAAATAAAAAAAATCTTGCAGAGGCCCAGGCCCTGCTTGCCATCCCTTCATTCCGCTCCTGGGTAGAAAACTAGTTGATTTTAAGCAATAATACTATTTTAAAAAAGAAATGTGATTATATATATATATATATATATATATATATATATTTCTTGATTTTCAATGAACCATAACTTGTTACGAAGATAGGCGCAAAATCATCATTTTACATTTGTTTCGCAATTCTTGTGGAAAACGGTACTCATATTCTTTGAATCTTTCTCCGATAATTGTTTGTAATGTGATTTTCCATGTACTTATCATTATAACTTCTAAACCAACATTCTGAGTAACCAAACAATTTTATTGTAATGTAAATCTAATTATATTACAACTCTTGTTATATTTTGGTTACTTGCATGCATTGTACCTGTCATCATTGCTAGAAATAAAGGTGATATCATTGGCCTTTTGGGTAACTAGAAAAGTATAGATGGACTTGAGGCTAATGAATGGTGTCATCATGTTAGCCTGAAGCCAGGAAAAATAAGTTTTAGAAATTAAAAATTAAAATATAATTAATATGGAAGAATTGCAATTCTAAATTTAAAAAAATTAAGTAAAGACTTGATTGAATAAATTTTTATAATTATCCTGAAATCATAAATGTGATATTATTCAAGGGAAAATTTATATTTTATTATTTATAGAGTTTTCAGGTTTCTCTGTAAATAAAATATCATGCCTCTTAATTTCTATATAGTAGTAAAAATATAAAAAACTATGCAAGTTACAAAACATTTAAAAATTATAAAAGAAAAGAGCTAACACTTAAAGGTATGAAAATTCCTCTCTTCTAAAAAAATTTAGTAGATTTTTTCTTATTAGTAGTTTGTATAAATTACTGTTAGAAGTCAAACACGTGAATAATTAACTTGTGGTTTGCGAAAACTTATATTTGAAACAATTATTTGAAACAGAAAAAAATATTTGATCTCCACTTAATTTTTTATAAATTTTAAATAACTCTAAATATATCTAACAAAATTCTTCAAGCTCCTCCAAAAAAAAATTAAATTTATTTTTTTCAATAAGCATATTTGTTTTGAGGAACCTGGCAAAGATCCCATGTGTTATCAGCCCCCATCATTTATAATAACACTAGCGAATCATTTCTCTTTGGTCTTGACTCTGGACACACCTCCATCTAACGGTTCTCATTTGGTTTTGAAAGTTTTTTTAGGATATCAGCCGTTGGATCTTTAGTTTGATGATATTACGTCCTGGTGGCCACACATGGAAGGTAGAGATTGGATGTTAACCTTATCGTAAGGCACCCCTCTCGGAATGCCACGTGGAAAGGGCCCATATCCTTGTATCATCTTTGTATTACAGGAAGGTAGAAGTGACCGTGGAAATGGTTTATAGCCCTTCATTCGGAGATGAGGACTTTCCATTTACATGGAGATATTTGGATCATTGTGGTATATATACAAAAGTACCCATTTAGAATGTCTATTTTAATTTCTCTATTTTTGGAGATTTTAATATATTATTTTAGATTTTAATTAAAGGAATGGAAGGATGTGAAATTTATAGAAATTATATAATCCTAGATTTTTTTTTTAATTTTTTTTTAAACTTGAAACTTGAAAGGAACCTTTGGAATGCTGGCACGTAATATATTGCAGTTCATGGGCTGAAGGGTCCCCTACCCTGGACCATACCATTGCATCAGTATTTGTATGAAAATGCATGAATTTAAAGGTGAGATTTCCAGATGTTCTCATCTTTTTATCAAAATGTTATTTAAAAATAGTAATTTACCTTAGCTTCTGAGCTAATTTTCAAAACACTCGGCTTCGTTTCTGGCAATTTAGAGCAAAGATAACCAGCAGTGAGACAGACACCTGACCTCACCTTCAGCTAGACAAACTTCTAAATAAGATCCTCATTCCGCAGGCAGTAAAGCTTATATATTTTACTTGCACCGTTTTCCTTCAGTGTAAGGAATGAATATTCAGTCCCAATAACATGAACATGACAGGTACGTATAATAAATTGTTCGAAGGACTTTACAGTCTGCATTTCAGAGAGAATTTACATTTCTAAGGTTTTGTTGCTTCAGTTCCAAGTAAATACAAAACTGTCCCTTTGTAAGAATCGGAAATGGGAGAAAGTATATAGAACTCATGGAGGGGATAGAAGCCTCGATATATCTATGATTATAAACACTACATATCACTGCAAGTCAGTGAATAAAGACATAAATTAACTTATATGAAGAAATCAATGAATGAAAAGTAATCTTAACTCAATGAATGGCTTCTAATTTACTGCCACCGCTTTGGAGGCTTGACTAGGTTGGAATTGACAGTTTTCTTAATACCTGAAAGAACCAGTTATGGGAAATTTAAGAGAGAAATTAAAGTTTAATCACCGAGGAAAACAATCTGCTCATTCCTTTCTTATTTTACTTACTTGCGGACCCTTTTGGGTTGTCCCTTGACACAGTCACTGTCTTTGATGAGTTTTGCGTTTGGTTTTGTAGGAGTCGAATAGTAGATGCCACTTTACTCCTGCATAAAACCAAGTTCTTAAAATCCCATGTCTGCAAATATATGTATATAACTGAGAACTGAAAGTCCAAAGCTTTACTATTGACGCAAATTATCACTTTCAAAGCATTGTTGTCCTGTCAAAAAAGCACCTCCCTTTCATTTTGAAAGAAAAATAGATTTTTATAAGATGGATGTAAGATCATGTCAAAAAATATCAAGGAAACAGAAAAAAACACAAGAAATTCGTCACTCACTTCCGCAATGTCCGTGATAGTTTTGTGCCTTGATCTGTTGTGTCATCAGGTTCTGTTCCCACTGAAAGAACACTCTCAGAAATGTCACTTAATCTATCCTCATAGTCTCCATCTTCAAATCTTAATATCTCAGCATCTGCAAATGACATATCATGACCTGTGTCCCCATCAGAAAGTTTTGATTGCTGGGAACCAGCTTCAGAATGCTTGTCACTGCACTCTGAAATGCTTTCCTGATAAGAAGCAGTCTCACTTCCTACACTTCTCCTGTCTGATGGTTTTCGGGTTCTATGAGGAATAACACCTGAAGAATCATAGCTCGCAGAGGAATCACCATACCTCGCTGAACCAGGATACTCGTTTTTAAGATCTTTTATTAATTGCAACTGCCCAATCTCATCATCTTTTTTTGCAATTGTGTCTTTGAGAGATGCCACCTGCATGATGAATACAAGATTCAGAAAGCACTAACCACATGTGCTGTGCTGTAATATAAATTCAGCCTCTTAAATTTTTTATTGTCTATTGGTTGCATGTACTTGGATGGAAGATGAAATGTTCTGTTTACCTATTAAGCCACTAATGGGCATAAAGAGCTAATCATGCATATATGTTATTCCTGAATGTTCTCGGGAGTTCAAAGTTCTCAGGGCACCTTTGGAGTTAATGTGACCAGAGAAATAATTAAATCTGTTTAAACCATGTTTCTCATCAGTTAATCAGCAAATTATTTCTTTTCTAAGTTTAGTCCAGCTCCAACATGTATCAGTTTCACTTCTACTCGTTTTCGTTCTGTGTGGAACTCTTCCCAGATTTCCATTACTTGTTATGAATAAAAATTCTACAATATCAGACTGAGTTTTGGCAGTTCTAAGAGAAGAAACAGCAGAATTACCTAATTATTAGAACTTAAGAACACCACATGCGGAACACAAATATTTTTTTAATAAATTCATTACAACACATAACAAAGTTTTATCATTCACTCTGTGTTTTATTACCATTTCATTGATTTTTCAGGTTGAGATACTATTAAGGCTAAGATATAAATCATAAATCAACAAAAAAAAAAAAGTAAACTAGCACTTTTCAAGTCCAACCATGTAGTTTCAGACGGCGCAATCAAGGTAATTTTTCAGAAAACTCAAGCAGCTACTGGTATTATTAATTTACAAACTTTCTTGTGTGTCCTTCCATTCTGTTTTAACCTTGGTGAACTATTTGTAGATTTAATTGAACATAACTGAATCCATTGAGTTCCAGCCAGAAATATGATCTGATGAAGGATGGTATTGTATACAACACCAGAAACAAACCTGATCCATTAATTCCCTAACATCTCTGCCCTCTTTGCTGCTTCGAGCTGCACCTAGCTCAACTCCAGAGACCCTCTCTGCAAACTTCAGAGTGCTTATAGTTTCAGAATATGAACTAACATCAGGATTGAGCTGTACAAACATAAGCGTCTTTGCTTGACCTCCTGTAATGTGAAAGGTAAGGAAATATACATTCATATTAAGTCTTTAAGTAGTTTACCACAAGCTTTCAAGAAAGGTCACCAGCATATTGAACTAGGGAATAACTCGAGGAAGTAAGACAAGAAGGGAACACCACAAAGCAGTACCTAAAGAGCTTTGAAGTAGTTGAGTGAGCTTGCTGTTTCTATATGGTACATGAGAATTCTTTTGTGCAAGAGCGAAAATGACATCCCCGAGGGCAGATAACGATTTGTTTATATGTTGTGCTTCCCTAAGTCTGTCTCCAGTTGCCTCAGAGCGATCTACCCTTTCGCTCCCTGCTAGATCCACCAAATGAAGATTACCATGTAAAGCAGCACCAGAATGCAAATCCTTTCCACGAACATGGATACTGACAACACTGTGTGCACAGAGATAAAATCAAAATCACAACTAAATTTGAGACAAATGTAACATGGAAGTAAGGATAAAACAAAGATTGATTGTAAGTACCTATGAGAGCGGCTACTTCTTTCATTCATGGCAGTGGCTCCAACAGCTCTGTTTTTTAGTCCAACATCTATTAATTCTAACACGTCTGAAGTTGATGTAACAGGATGCATGCTAGCATCTGGTACAGCCAAACCATTGGGTTGGACAGTAGAAATAATCCCGAGTGTGTGCAAATCAAGGGAAACAAAATATTTGAGAGTATTGTAGTGTACTCTTCATTCGAATAGTACACATTATAGAAAGAAATAGGTGGAAAATTCAGCATTTCTCTTTAAAAAAACAATAATATGAATCTTAAATTAAATCTGAAATTTGTAAAGGACAAAATAAACTATCCCTGGTGAAAAATCTGAAATTTGTAAAGGATATTTTTTCTGAGAACCATCACTCAATAGTAAATCACGCACTTGTTCGTTATATATTTCAACCATCTGAACCTGAATCTCATATATAAGGGAGTCTCTTCTATTCTGAGAAATACTGAATAGGTCATTTAGAGCCCGATAATTAACCCCCCAATCCTCTTCAGATGCTCCATTAGGACCTGTCTGCAACAGTAAGTCAAGTTGAGTTAGATTTGCCAGAAAACTTTATTGCATGAAATGAGACTAAACACAATGATACACACGTCAATAACCCATACCATTGTGTAAGTTTTTCCCGAACCAGTTTGTCCATAAGCAAATATACATACGCTGTATCCATCCAGGACAGAACGTATCAACGGTTGAGTGTCTGAATATACCTCAGCTGCCAATATCCAGAGCAGATAGCAGGTTAGAGATGGCAAGAATTTTCTTCCACGGTCATGCCAGCAGAAAGGAAAAGCACAAAAACAATATAGCATGCTCAAGTAAGCCCTATCCACATTGAAAAAGATGTGGAGATGAAAACCTTGAGTAGAATCTGGACCGAAGACCTTATTGAACTTAAAATTGCGGCGTCTATCTTTCCCTTGTTTGGAGGGATTCACAACTGCCAACTCTCCGTGTTCACCTATATATTCTACCGTTGTGTGTTTTTCACCCTGCCCAGGAAGAAATGGCCTTATCCGGCAATAAACTCTGATGTTTCCTGCAAAACAAAATGGAAGAATTACATATTAAAAGACTGAACCAACATATAAACCTGGTACAGCAAAGGCTAGCAGCGGCACCTTTTAGTTCCTGAAGCTCATTAAACATCCTCCTATTTTCAGCAAGGACTGTATGATAATCCCCAGTTGCATCAATTAATGCTTTTAACTTTACTCCTGAGCAAGATCAGAATTATATATTAAAAAACTTGCCATCACTAATTGCATAAATTGACAAACTGTACTAATAACCAACAAACCTAGGCCATTGAATTCCTCCAAGTAGCTTTTTTGTACTTCTAAAATTTCATGCTCGATGGACTTAGAGGACAACCTCAGTTCCTAAACGTTTTCATAGATTCAGTCAGATTCATGATACAAAATGATGCAAGGCTAAAATACTACCTAGTTATATTATACCTTCAGTGCACCAAATTGAAACTCAACAAAGCTCTTAAAGATGTGTTCTTTCTTGTTGAACATCTTAGATTTTGACTGAGAATATGCCTCAAGCACTCTCACTTGGTTCCTCGAATCTTTCAAGTGGATTTCAAGCTCTTTTAATCTCCTCTCCAGGCCACCTTTAGCAGCCTTAGCTTCTGTTTCCATTTGCAAGCGATGTAGTTCATGTGTCTGTTTCACTAATTCTAATTCTTGTTTCAAGGCTGAAAGTTCAAGATCTCTTTGCTCCTGCTCTTTGGTCAACTTAGCAACATGGTCCACTCCAATTTTCTTCTCTTCTTCCATTTTGGACTTCTCAATCTGTAATGAGAAAAAAAAATCCCATTATATGAATATTATGAAGAACATCCACACAACAAGTACAAGAAAATGATTCTTTTCTTTCTTTTTTGGATAGTAAAATGTACTCATTCTAATACTTTCTAAAATAGCCAGAAGAAATAAAAGAAAAACTGAAACAAACAACAAATAGAATATATTTATGTTGTCTGGCTAATAGCTCAAAGGAGTCCGCTAAAAGAGAACTACGCAAAAGAGATTGACATTTGTCAGGACACAAGAATCCACCAGAAATTGTATGCAGAACATAAGGAACAACTATCAGTGGTATGTGAGAAGATAGCAAAAGAATAATTCTGGAAAGAGTGACAAATACAAGCAGTTCAATGAGCAAGTTATGGTGTAAATAACTTAAGAATGTTTTTTCTTGTCTCTGAAACATACCTTAATTTGTTGAAGCTGGTCCATAACAACCTGCAAAAATATTAATATAAGAAAAACAGGTGTATTTTGGAAAGGTTTGTACCAGTCTAGTCTTAGATAAGTTTTTCATACCCCCCTCTCTTCACCAGTCCCAGAAGCCAGGGCTTCAAGTACTCTGATTCTTGACTGGTACTTCTCCTCACGAACCTTAAATAAATTATTTTGCTGAAGGGAGAGAAGCATAAAGATATTTCCATTGGTACAGTCAATCATGGAGAAACAATTCAATTTTTTTTTTTAAAAAAAAAAAGGCAAAATGATTCTTACTGTTCTTAAGTGTTCTGCTTGAGTTGAAATACGGCGTTCAATCTCTTGTACAACCTTTCTCAACAGACAAGCCACACGCTGAGAAACAAAATAAATGTTAACCATGCCTATAAACTATTCAAGTGTATGTATGCATGCATGCACACATAGTAGTTGCAGAAATACAGAGATACAGAAACATATTTAATGTACTTAATGTTACCCCTATTACATACATGTGGTATCTCGTCACTCTTTCTTTCAATGCTCTCATCCAATATTCCATTCACAACACTCAAAAGTGACTGAGTTGGTGCATTCTGCAAACAAGATGTTGAAATGTTACTGACAAGGGCTCAGAAAGAAAACGTCAATGAGAAAACTGTAACATAAGAAAACAAGAATGTTCATCAAATAATACAAATGAAAACTTACATCCAAACTATTTGATTTCATCATTTCAGAGATTTTTGCAGCAGAAAGATCTGAATAGCAGCCTTGTTTCAGTTGAAACATCTCATGGAACTTATGTACAACATGGGGCATGGATGCAACTGATGGCTCTGTTGAATATGAGAAAAACGTTAAAGTTGCTTTTAAATTTCAAAAACAGCATGTAAGACTTTATTAGACTTGAAAGTACAATTTATCTGCATTTTAGTCATACATGCATTAGAGGAAAGTTGCGTGCTATTTTCATATAGCATAAGATCAGCTTAAAAATTGCTTCAGGTTCAGTATTATAATGCATATATGAAAACTCTTCATGCCCAGCCTTTTAAGCCAATCAAGAACGCATGTGAAAACCGTATACTTCGATCACGGGAGAGAGTAAGCTGTACCTGTCATAACAGGACTACGCAAGGCTTGTTGAATTTTTGACTCTGGAGAAAACTTTCGCTTTTCTTCCCCAAATGTTGAAGAGGAAAGGCCATTGGAAGATGCATCCCCACGAGGGCTGCCATATTTAATCCCACCAGTGGGAGAAACAACTCCCATATATGCGAATTGTGCTCGAAGTGTTGAAAGGCAATCCATAACGTTCTTCATAGATCCCTGCAGATTTGAAACACAGCAGATGGATACAGAGAGAGAGAGAGAGAGAGA
>Ga0325401_1003029_pt1 | contig 15190 bp, 4 predicted proteins | sample PopdelMetagenome_FD_205666 | JGI IMG/M metagenome (GOLD analysis project Ga0325401, IMG submission 205666) | Populus deltoides microbial communities from Bellville, Georgia, United States - Xylem-PdKOR-R2 | ecosystem: Host-associated > Plants > Phyllosphere > Stem > Wood/Secondary xylem | place...
AGTCTGAGTCAAAGCATTAATGGGTTATCAAATTAACTCACCAGATAAAATCATGTTTAATAACACTACCGACTAGCTTTTCACTACAATACACAGACAACTAACTAGTATAAGATGAAAGAGAAGAAAGTTAAAGTTATTTATAGCTAAGTCCTCGTAGTATCAGAAAGAACATGTTTAATTATTATGGTCTTTAATAAGTTTATGACTTGTTCCTACTGTCAATGTCATGTTATTTCACAATTCATTCTATTTTCCTGTTTTCTGGAGGGTTTTTTTTTTTAATTCCTTCGTGCCGCTTGCTAGCCATGGTTATTGTGCTGCGGCCCGATGCAATAAATTTGCGATCGGCCGACGATATTCAAATCGGTGAACTTTACCGAGGCCTTAAGCCTCCAGCTGCATGGATAGGCTACGGCCTGCATTAATAATTCGTCAACAAGATAATTAGTTGATAATGACATTTCATGATATCTAATGGCTAGATTTGATGCAGTTACCTACGGCCTGCCTTTCAGAATTGACTAAAGTAGATTAACTTGTGGGACATACATGCAACCCACAATCCCAACACCCCATTTTAGTGTTGAAAATAATATGGAATCATACATGCAAAAGGTGATGATGTGTTCCTGGAAAATTTTATGCAGCAACAGTACAGTTTTGATATTCCTGATTGAAAGAGATCTGATTTGCACTAGAAAGCAAGAAAATCCCAATATTCTTTTCATTTCTTTACAGCAATTAGTGCCTTGTTGCTTTATCAACTTTTTCTGGACATGCACATCAAAACTCAATCAAAGCTGATATAATGACACAAAAAGATGATAATTAAAGTCAAGTTTTCACACCCTAAGAGACAACAGAGAGAGGATCTTGCAAGAAAAGGAGTGGAGAGAGAGATTATATATATATATATATATATATATATCATGCACCATTAAAACTGATTCCTTCTTCTCTACTGCTTTTTGCTTCGTTGAGTGCACCATGTAATGACTAACATCAACTCATAACATAGTCCAACAATGGTCTAAAAAAGAATATACAGACAGACATGCACTGAACTGACAGAACAAGACTTTCTTCTTCTCCCCTTGCAAAGCCCTATATCTATTTATATCATCTATGATCTTTTTCTTTTTGTTTAAGAAAAAGGGAATTCTAAATACCATGCCATTGTTAGCCAGCATAACTCTATCTTAAATCATTCATGTTCTTCGTTTTGCCAGTACTCTGGTCTCCCTAAGGAAATCTCCAGGATTGGATTCTTGAGTTCTTGATTGAATCCTGTAAAGCTTCTTGATTGAGCAAAACCAACTCCCTGCAAGTATAAGAATTGGGACAAGCGTTTGTTGAACCCACATGCAATATGTTTTAGACCCATCCATACTTGAGGGGGGGAAACATTATAATAAGAAAAAAATACAGAAGCTAGCAATGTTGAAGCTGGCTTTCAGAACCTTAGAATTATTACGAGCTTATGACTGACACTCTATATTGGGAATTCAACTGAAAACTTGTATCGATTACTTGTTTTAAGATTTTGTTTAATTATGTGATTTCATATATTTGGCTCCACAGCATGGATGCAATGTAGAATTAATGAAGCTCTCTGAGAAGTTATCCAGGAGCGCATGGCATAAATTAAAAAGCAGCTTATTTTCCATAAAACAAGCATCTGTACAATATAATTGCTGTCTTGGCATTATTGGATGCATGCGTACAGGATCCAGCAATTAATTTAGATGCAACTATTAATAGGATCCAGAAATTAATTTAGATGCAAATATTAATTAGTTTAAGGACAATACTGGCACATATATGGCAGTCAATAGAGTAATGGAGATGCTTATTGATAACTATATTTGTCTCACTAAGTTTAGATACTCACGTCCAGTTTATTTCCCGATACTTGTTGAGAAGATAGAGCTTCTCCCTTCAGCCCATCTAGATCTCTTGAGCTGTTATGCCATCCTCCTCCTTTGCTGCAACAATTAATAAATACTATCAGCTACAATCAAACCACTGACCTGCTTCTGAATTTCTGAACGAAAAGAAAATGTTAAACTGTAACATATATTCCTAATTAAGGCAATATTAATGGAAATCATTAATTTAAACATCCATGAAGTCAGATGAAGAAAAATGCTCCATCAATTTTCTTGGTAACAGGTCCCCTTGCGCGATCAAACCAACCTAATTAGGAGAAGCAGATATATCAAATTAATACATCTATCATACATTTAGTTGATGAACAAGACCTAATCAAAAGAAAACCAAAAGGAATGCATTTAGTTGCCACAGGATTAATTCCTCTGACCTAGCTGTTAGCTAAATTAAGATGGGATTGTCGCTGAAACCTTACTGCCTTGATCAGTCCAATGCTCTCATTTGCAAACGAGGTAGGGTTGTTGTTACCTCTAGCTAGCAAAGTCACTCGCCATGATATAACCTAGGTAGGGTTGGTATTATTAGCTAGCTTGCAAAGTCACCCGCAATGATACTAGGTACATGAATTTAAATTTTGTCACATCAAGCAAGAGTGATTGAAGGAAATAGAGGCAGGCCATCATTACTGCATGTGTAGCTCAAAACCTAGCAAGCACCTCAAGGAGAAAAGAAAAAAAGAAGAGTTTTTCACTCAGCATATTGTGCAAGAACATCAATAATCAGACGTGGAAGCTATCCAAATCAAATTAGCTTGAAAATGATTAACCTTTTTATGAATAAAAGAACTTAACAGAAAGTCAGGCCTCAATACCTCTTGGAAGAGATGGCCGCAGCTGAGTGAAAAACTCATTATCCATATAACTCAATACAAGCTACCTTAACTAATTAATTCATGTACATGTGGTTTTGAGGTCTTGCTATGGCCATCTCCTTGATGGCTCTAATGTTTCTTTTTTCCTACAAACCCATAATCCTGTAATCTTAAAGTTCATGCACTCAAATTCTGATACCATTCATTAAAAAGAAGAATTAAGATGTTAATACTGTTGGGCCTATGCTTAACAACTTGATATTTTAGCTCTGATTGTTTTCCTCCTATACCATTTTGCATAATAGAGCTATAAATCTAAAAAAATTTACCATAATACTAACTGATGTCTCAATCATTGATTCGGTAGCGTGGTATATCACAATATCTGCTAGAGTGTATATATTAATTTGATGAAGCACCACTCAGACCACCACATTGGTTAATGAAAAATAAAGCTTACAAGTAAAATGATAGTAGCTAGCTCTACCAGTATTTCATGTACAATGCTGGGATCTTATATAAGGGCCATGGTTTTCAAGGCTAATTAATCTTTTCATGTACAAAACCAAGAAGAAACCCTAGGAAGGCGACGCATGATCCTGGCATAAAATGGCCATCTTAACTTTTAAATGAGTTATCGGAATCTTGTATTGGCCATCACGTCTAGAAGGCTTTTAATGCTTGATCATTTTCTGGGTTTGATTGTTCACTTATTCACTATGTTTCTGTACATTTTAAGATTAGAAGCACAGATTTTCCCTGATTACATATTTAATTATTCCTTTAGCCTTGGATTACAACGAGATGAAATCTAAGTTTACCTACAAAACATATTAGATTGACTTGATTGTCGCAAGATCCAACAAGACAATAATTTTGGATAAGATCGAAGCTCACTGATAAAACTCTACATGAAGCTGACATATACGCCCGAATCCATGAAGATTGAACTCCGGATGGTGCTGATACACCCGAATCCATCTATTACACCCAGATCGATGCACCACTCCCTAGTTAAACCTGGTGTGCTAGCCACTAACCATAAGGATAAAATATATATGCCCTAAATGAAGAAACACTTCTTAGCCACATATCCCTTTAAAAATTGTTCATAATAACCATTTTCTAAGAGGTTGAATATTAGGTATAATAAATCTAGATGCCCAAAACCTTTTTAGTGATCCTTTTTAATTTTATTTTTTTGTGATTTGGTCCTTTATTTGCTAAGCCATCCCCTTGTTAGCTTTTTGTAGTATTTATTTAATTTGACAATTTCTTCTAAGCTTTTAATAAAATTTTCAATCACATTTATGAGAAAAATCCTCTTAGTTGTCTTTGTTAATACGAGAAAAAACATTCCAGAATTAAGTTAGGGAAAAATAAAGAATTTCCTATTAAAAACCTAAGAATTATGTGAATAATTTGGGAAACTACGATTGATTCATTAGCTATAAACCTGTGTGATGCAAGAAAGATTTAAGTACAAAATGGAATAGTAAAACAGTCCTATCAGTTCTCAAGGCATAAAATTTTCAATGCTATTTTTTGAAAATCTCTTAATTAATTATCAAATAATTTTACATTAAATAATAAGTACCCATTTTCATTAATATGATAAATATGGTGCTGATTTAATTTTGCTCATTGTTCATAGTTAATTATGTAAAAAAGATTTATAGTTAATTAATCTTTCTCATTAGTTCAAATCTTATTCAAATCAAACTATATGAGTTCCAACCATTAAAAGAATCTGAAATACATCTGAAGAGAGTGTCTTATGAACTCTTCTTTAATAATTTGCTATGGGATCCATTAATACAGATTCTGGAGCTCTCAGTTGTTATAGATGGTATTAGTATGATCAAAGTTAACTAGGGGTGGCAAGGAAATATGAAAAAGTTGAATGGTTATTTAAGAACTATTTTTATAAAATTAAATTATCTTAGCCTAAGATTCGAACTCGTAATAACACAAACATCTCAGTAATCCAAGAACTTAAACTTATTCTCTAACAGTTATCTACAGTTTTTTTTTTCCATCACTGGACTTTTTTCCCGATCCATGGTAAGGTAATTAAATATGATCCATGGCCATGTAGAAGACCATCCCAAGAAAAGCAGAAAAAGCAAGCAAAAATACAAAAGAAAGAAAGCAAAATATATCAAAAGCAAAAGCTGTGAGAAAGAAGGTACATAGCTCCTAGTAGTTTCAGGGAAAGTTAGGAGGGCGTGGATTTGGTTTTCCTAAATGCACAAGCTAAAGTCACCCATGCATGGAAGGGTAAAAACCAGCTTTAAAGCTGAAGCCATAAAAGAGAAAAGCAATGCACCCTTTTTAGTATACAAACTCGACAAAAATCAATAAATGCAGTGCGTGGGAGTGTGTGTCTGAGAGAGAGAGAGAGAGAGAGAGAGAGAGAGAGAGAGAGAGAGGTGAGAGGCGAGGAGGGGGGGAGAGCTAGGGGGTGTTACCTAGAAGAGTTGCTCCATAGAGTGGTGGGAGAGTGAGAGAAACCATTATCATGCTGTAAATTAGGCACATTTGAACCTCCTTTCTGGTTGAGTAAATAGTTGGCGTTTTGATTAAAGCAAGCTGTTCCAGGCGTGAAATCTTCATCACCAGAGCCATCTAATAGACAACCAATAAAACTCAAGTCAGCCCAAGTGCATAAGATGATGATTTTTGTGGATGCCAAGCTTGTTTTCATGAGTAATTTAATAAAGTACATTGTACAGGTGCATTAATACATATAGGAATGAGCACTGTTTTTATTATGGTAACAGGATATGGGAGGAATCTTCAAATTTTCAAATGGGGTAGCGGAAATCGGGGAAGTAATTAGGCTAAAAATTAAAGAAAGGGAAGACGAATTACCAGAGGAAGCTGCAGGTCTGCAGTCAGTGCTCTTAACAGTTCTATACATCTGCAAAGGCAAAAGAAGACAAAAGAAAATTAATAGAAAACACAAGGTAGACCTATCTATGCTCCTATAGCTCCAGTATATATAATATTTGAATAAATTTAAAAGGGCAAAAGAAAAAGGAAGAAGAAAAGCCCCAGTCAAAAAAATCAAATCAGATGCTTCTTGTTCTGAATTTCTCTTCCCTTGTTTATTAACCACGAGGTTGATGTTTGGTAAGGTCAGTAATTGCTTGTATTATTGAGAAATGATGGCTACTTTTTCTCTCTCTCTCTCTCTCTCTCAAAAAGTAGAAGTTGTCTTGTATCAGAAAACAGCAGACTCAACTGTTCATTCATTCACTGCGTTCATCGGCTCTCGTGCCAGTCGGATAGCCTGAGCCAAAGTCTTCTTCACTACCCAATACACACACACACACACACACAGAGAGGACACAGAGAGAAAGGACTCTAAACTAATAAACACTGGGCTATTGAGGTAGTCTTTTGGTTTCTTGTGAAGGATGGAAGAAGAAGATCAAATAAGAAGGAAAATAGCAGAGAGTTTTCATGCCAGACCTGTAAATGACTTTTAACATGAGAAAGTGTTAGATCTTTGACATCCATGAGCTCTAGAACTGACTTTGGAGTTGCCCCTAATAGCAAGGAAACAATCACGACAAAGATTAGAGCAAAACAAAGTCCATAAAACCAGTTCTTAATTAATTTAACTCAAGTACTATATGATATTATAATTTTGCTCTTGCACCACGACAAGAAATGAACTTTATATATCATGTAGTGAGTGAGTGGTTATTATAGAAGGAGAAAAGATTCATACTTTCATGGCCACCAAGGAGCTCAACAGCATGAACAAAACGAGCATGGAGTGAGCTAGTCCAACGCATTCTTGGAGCTCTCATATTCCTCTTGTTTTGTAACTTTGGCATAAATCTTGATCTGATCATGCCACTACCATATACCTCTGCACCAGGACCACTCCCTACACCTGCAGCTCCATATTGATGGTATTGTGGGGCTCTCAGTGTGTCCATTGACATTCCATTGAATCTTGGTGCAGAAGTATCCATTTTGTAAGCTTGGAAAGGAGATTTATGGCGATCAGCTGATGGGTTAGAAGAAGAGTAAGGGGTGCAAGAAGGTGAATAAGGCATTTGGTTTAAGCTAAATCTAGGATCAATATCTCCTGAACTATTCCAGCTATTGTACACTGGAATCCCCTTTATAGGCTTCAATCCTGTGACATCAAGAACTGAGATCCCATGATTTATATGACTCATTTGGCCATTGCCAGAACATTGAAGAAGAAGATTTCTTTGCCTTGCTTGACCATGGTGACCTTCAACACTGCCAGTTCCGCTCCCACAAAAGTTCCTTCTCCAAGGGCTCTCTGCCTCCAAAGCAGTATTTGTTGGATTTGCAAGAGAGAGTTCAGTGTCTGCTTGAGACCCAACCCTTATGGAACTATCACTATGTGATTTTAGGCCATCATCTTTGCGCCAAATATCAAAAGCAGAATCACTATCATTTGTGCCAGTGCAAATCGAAGAAGGAGCGCTGTTTGGAAGGCTTATGTGCAGTGAAAGGTCTGGAATCAGATTCAAAGACTGTTTATCAAAAATTCTTTTCTGGGACATTTTTAATATTCCCTTAGAAATCAATGGTTGCAGGCTGTTGTTCTTGTTCTTCCAATAAATAAAGAGAAGCCAAGATTCAAGAACACAAAAAATAGAGTAGATTTTTGAAGTGGGATCTTTTCTAAGCTTACTAAAAAAGCAATCTTTAGGAGGTTAGAAGTGTAGATGACTATGAAATTAAAGAAGGCAAAACCCTCTAATAACTTCACAAAACCAAAGAAGAGAAAGAAAGAAAGTCTGATGTAGAGAGTGCCTTAATGCAAAAACTGAAAAAAAGAAGGTCCTTTTCTCTTCTCCAAGAAACAGACACACTCCACTCAGAGAGAGAGAGAGAGAGAGAGAGAGAGAGAGAGAGAGATGTGTGGTTATGAAAGAAGAGTAGCTAGAAAAAAAAAATGTGGGAAAGGGTTGAGAGAAGGTGAGGGATTTTGGTTTCCTATTTCCTCAAGAGTATATAGATATAGGAAAATGACACTTCAACAAAGCTCTCTCTCTCTCTCTCATTCTATACCTCTGTACAGAAGCTGATCAGCTCTCATTTTCTCCATAGTCAATACACGCAAAACTGCAAAGGTTTTGGCAATTCTTTTCCTATTAAAAATTAAAATTCCCCGTAGACAACGGGGTTAAAATATACCATACGAAAGAGATAGTGAGGAGGGAAGGAGTAGCAAGCACTAAATATTCTTCAATTCTCCCCTCCCCCACCCCTATAGGGCCTCTCTCTCATTAACTACATAAGAAAAAAAAAGGGGGAAACGAGGAAAACAATAATGCAATGACCACCTAGCTAGCTAGTCGTATGAAATAAACAAGACATCATATGTGTCTTGTCTTGGTTCAATGATAATCTTTGTCAAAAAGCAAGGAGATAATTGTAGAGTCTTGCATTTTTCTTCTTCTTATTGTAAAGGGAATAAAGGGACATTGTGAAATTAGCTATGATTATCTCTATATCCAATGACCAAATAAATACTTTATCAAGTCTTCGTGGAGTAAAGGAAACACAAAGAATCATACTACTTTTTCATAAAGATTACTCCCTCCTTCGATCGATCCCAAGCTTAGCAAGCCATTATTAACATGGAAATCGATATAAATTACAATTTGAAAAAATCTAATTAGAATAACAATTAATTACTTTCCCCCCATCATATCCTAGATTTTCTTAATCTTATAAAGGTTTGATGTAAATTATTCTTTCGAAAAAATAAATTCTTATTTTTATCTCTTTTTGTGGCCACTTACTTTATTGAAAAAAGTAGAATTGCACTAGTGACAAATCAACAAAAATAAGGTCTACGTACTGTTTACTACATAGGAAATATTAAGTGGAGTAGTTCCCATTATAATTATAATTTAGCAGCCCTCTTTGGCTTGTTATTCTTTAACTTGCCCTGCTTGCCTATATATATATATATATAAACCAACAAATTAGCTGATCAACTCCTCGAGGTTTTTTCAAGAAGAGAATTCCAGGGCTTAGCTAAGCTAACTAATTGATCATTGACGCCGAGTTATTCTACAAGATTGAATACACTAACTCTTGAAAGTTGAGGCATACTTAAAACAAAATCATCATGCAAAATCTCCAAGTGGAGATTACTCTATTCGTGCTTAACCAAACGTCTGATATTTACGAGATTCATAACTCGTCATCTATCTATTTGTCTAGAATTTTAGAATAATTTGTTCGCACGCATAGCTTTTTTTCAATACATTTTCCATGTAAACTAAAATCAATTCCTTACTCTATTCGTGCTTAACCACACGTTATTTTTTGTTTTTTCAAGAAAAGAAAAGGTGTTTTTTCGTACATAAGGGGAGAAATAAAAAGAAAGAGAAGAAATACCCATCAAACTATTCTAGCTTCACATAGATCTAAGGAAGTTAACAATGGTAATTTTGAAAAGAGCTGTAGCCCATAGACAAAAGGGAAGAACACCAATCGGGTTTTACTCATCTATGCAGTGGAGAAGAATTAATGTTTAATGTTTTTCCCTATGTGCTTGACGTTTAGTTAGAGACATTAATTATGGGGTTAATTTATGATTAATTTAGGACCGGTCAAAGTGGGCAGAATCACAACATTGTAAAAGGGGAGCCGACTATGAAAATAAAAGGATTGATGTGAATAAACAAAGTAAGAGAGGGTTCAGAGAAACAAAATATATTTTGGAGGGCCAAGTACGCATATAGAATGACAAAAGCCTCAAGTATAAGGACTAAAATGAAGGATTCTCAAAGTTTTGGGTGCCATGGCCCCATTAGAAAAATCACATGGAGCTCTGCCCGGCACCACCTGCTAATTTACATCGGGCAAAGATATTAGGCTAAGCTTGTGACACGTCTATGCTAAGTTTGGCAATGGTGAAAAGAACCATAAATCCTTGGGTAGAGATAGTGTTCCCTGTAGATGAATTTAATGGGTTTTGGACTTTTGGTGTGATGTCAAGATTATATTGATAAGCATGATGGACCCATTGACCTGAACGAGTGTGGAGACTTGAGAGTTAAGAACCTTAAAGGCTTGTTTGTTTGCTTTCATATGGTGATAATCGTAAACCCTAAAATCCTCAACTCCGCAAGAACCTTTGTAAGTTTCTTATTCCTTTTCATTCTCCCAAATATTCCCTTCTAATCCTCCAACAACAACTTTGTCTATCCTATTATGTCATCCCCACATGAGCCCAATTGACTCTTTTACCTGAATGAATTTCACAAGCCCTAGTCTAAATCTAATTCAAAGTATATATATATCGGCACGTAAATCTTCTCTTGTATAAAGAGAGGGTGCGCTCTATTTTCTTCAATGCATTTAATGGGAGTAGAAGTGTAGGTTAATAATATTATATTGCACAAGTCTTCTCTTCCGTATATACTTGGGTGTAGGAAATGCCCACTTTTCTTTTTAGTAATATCGAGCTCAAACCTGGTAGCTAGTATAGCTAAGCAAGCACGAATAAAGAAGCTTTCCAAAATATGATTGGGCAATTTGAAAAAGAAAACCAAGATTAAGCAACCTGTCTATTCAGTTTTGTTTGGAACGGAATGGTTGGTATATGATGAAGAAGAAGAAGAAAAATAGAACAAATTTACTTGACTATTTCACAATTGCTTTTCAAAAACCATATTGGAGTCAATTACATGAGAAGATTATCGAAACAATAAATACATTTAGTTAGAATATGAATGATTTATCTAAAATTCCATAACATAACTTTGAAATGCTCCATAACAAGATTTACTGTTCAATAAAAAAAATATAACGCTAACCAGAATGAAATTGACAACCTTGAAATAAATTAACATAGTAAAAAAAACAAATCAGAAAGGTAACTGGGTTGATCCAAGTCAATGTAAGGATAAAAATTGTTATTATCGTAACTTTAAAACTTGACTTAGGGGCCAATCGGGTAAGGTCCATGCAAGTTGAGAGTGTCAACACGGGTTAACATGAGTCAATGTATAGATAAAAAATTTTAGTCTTAAAACCTGACCCGGGAGTCAACTCGAGGTAAGATTCAGGTCATGGGTTGGGAGGGTCAACTCAGCGAACCCAATTTTTTTTTCAAAAAAATTCAACAAGTTCTTAACCCATGTTTTGTCTCGAGTTGACCTGAGTTTTTGACCAGGTCAAGTCGAGTTAATTCTTCCTCTATTTTTTCTTAAACTCAAACTAGTTCAGACCTCAAATCAACTCGTCAAGTCAATACTAGTTTTATAATTAGAATTATTATAATATTATTAATTTCAACTATCGATATAAACTAAAGTAAAAAAATAAAATATTGAATTGTTATTTTTTAAATATATAAGTTTGATAACAATACATATTAAGGAAAAATAAAATATTTTTTTATATATTTTATTAATTATATCCTATCCATCATAACTAAACAAAATAAAAAGGTAATAATTTTATCTATTACATTACTATCAAACAAACTTCTGTCACAATCTTATTTTCTATCTTTTTGTTTTTCTTTATCTTCATTTCTTATATTCCGGGGAAGTAACCAAAAGCTATATAATTGGTCAAGTGCTCATTAAGTCCTCATCCCTCACTTTGTCTTGTCTTTCTCTCCTCGATTCCCGTCTTTGATGACACCTAACATCATCAAGGGTGCCATCATCCCGTCAGTCCACAATATTCTCTTCTCTGCTTCTTTTTTTTCTTCATTTTTTTTTGGCTAATTCAATGTTTTTAATTGATAAATGATCTTGTTAATTAGCTCTGTATTTTGTTAGATCAATGTTTTTATTTTAATACAATTATATGAAAAAGTTTGAAACAATATATTAAACATCATGGAGATTTCTCTATAGTTTTTTTAAGTCACCATTTCAATTTGAATCCAGAACGGGTGGATCCCAAATAATGTAATTTACTAACATTTTTACAAGTAATCTATTTATGGAACTTAAAAAATATTATGTATTTCTCAAAAAAAAAATATTCTGACTGGAAATTAATTAAGACTTTAAATTGAATATTTTTTCTTAAATCAATTCTTTGAATGCGCTTTTATATATAAAGTTTAAAAATAACACGGTAAAAAACTAGATTAATTAGGATTAAAATTAAAATTTATATTTTTTTGTTAAAAAATTCATCTAAAGCATCCAATTTTTTTATTTTTTTTAGTTTTAATTTATCAGTCTAGTCCGTAAAATATTTCTTACACGTTCCCTGTAGTTTAATTACAACTCAAATTCTCCAAACACTACTACATCATTAAAGTCATAAGAAGTTGCAATTCAATTTCACAATTTCATTTATTGGATTGTAATCTTAGGACGCGGGAGTCGTAGAGCATGGGAACTAGCGAGCATGTGATGAACATACAGTAACAGTCGCGGCCGACATTCAATAGTCTCATGAAATGAAAGGAAGAAAAAGTCACGAAATCGTTCTCTCTTTTTAACTGATTAATTTATTATCTGCACAAACATCAACTTCACTGTTTGTCTGAGTTGGCTTCTTAAATTTCCAACTGGGCTTGTAAGCCTGGGCTAGAAAACGTCCTTGTCCTCATAATTTTGGTGGTTCTAAGCAGCAGCATCTTGAAGTACATAACAGTATGGGATTCATGACCTGTGGTAGTCAAGATCACTGATCTCTCTGCCTCTCTTGTCAAGGTTGCCATACAGCTAATATATCTTTCTTCCCATGCACACAGAATAGCATTACCGACTATCAACATCAGCTTGACTATGTAGAGGATACGATAAAAAGGGTGCTCATGCTGCAATATTTACAAGGTGGACATGCTGGCTGGCTGGCTACTACAACCTTTTGCGACTAGCAATATATATATATATACACACACACATTTTGAACACGTAGCCCCCCGTGTACTTATTATTGAGGTATATATTGATGTAGAGAATGTTTCCAAGAGGCAAAACTATCATCTCAAAAGAGGGGAAAGATTTTTTTAAAAAATTCATAAATTGACAGAATTCAATGTACAATTCTGGGATTTATAAATATCTTAAATATATAACACTTAACAATTCAATAATCCTTCTAAAAACAAGATTAACATGATCGACATATCTTATAATTCGTGGTACTTTAATTAAATTCCCATTAGAATATTCTCATTTTTTTTTTTTGGGGATAACTATCGTTGATCAATGTTTTATTACTTGATCAACACTCAAAATTAAGCACAAACTTAAGATGTGGGATTTTCTTAACACACCACGACCAATTGATAAAATTCCATTCAAATGCAACCCGGAAAAGAAAAGGGACAAAGCATCTCGTTTTCCTACAAGTAATTAAGAACTTCTGGATGAAGTCTTAATTAATTGCTGCGCGTGCATCCTTTCCTATCCAAACTAAATGCTCTGAATGAATCTATTAATAGGCTGAACATAGAAAGAGAACAGGATGGCGAGTCCCAAGAAGGTACGGGCACTCAGGATACAAATAGACGAGTGAGAAATGATTTTGCAATCGAGTGCTTCATGATTGAAGTGGGGGTGGAGGAGGAGAGAGAGAGAGAGAGAGAGGGAGGGAGAGAAGCTTTACACGATTGACTGTAGATTAATATTATGATAATATCGAGCAATCTCATTAAACTTTTTGGCATAAAAAAGAAAGAAATAATAGCAAGTAAAGTCTATGGAATAGGCATATGTCGAGCTTTAGGGTGAAAAATGGTGGGTTTGGAATGCTTTGTCTTTATCTGGGATTTGAGGAGTTTCTTTTTGACTTTCTTGGTTCCTTTTCACCTCGGGAACCGAGGCTAACAAAACAGAAAACACCACCGCCCTGCGTAGGTAGTCAGGATTCAAGGGGAGGAAAGGACACGAGGGTTAAACTGGTTGCGACCGATCTTTCAATGTCACACAGATTGTGACATTGCCTTGCATGGCTTGAACATCAAGGAGAGACCTAGACTACACTCTATGGGAGAGTCTTCTCTCTTGTATTTGTTTGCTCAACCAGAATACTGAATGTCTGAATCTGACTTGAACTACACAGACTCCACATTCATTGCGAATTATGGTCAAAAGGAGGATTGTAACTTACTTTGGCTGTCAGAACACTTGTAAATTTGCTGCCCCGTCTACACTATAAGAATCATTCTCCTGGCTTTATCGAGATAACTATTAGTTTAGTTTTTAATCTATCAATATTCTCTCCTCATATCCGAGCAAAATGTGAACATATATAAAACCCACCCATTATACATAGTAAATCATTGTAGAAATTATATAATTATAAATTGTTCTACCATTCGGAGGTTGACCTTTTGCGATCTTCTCTCGATCGAGTTGCTCATCACCCATTAATATTATGACCTTTTGCCTTGTCCAATTTTTGTACAACAACAGTCTCCTGCTTTGTCCATTTCATCTCCAAAATAATAATAATAATAATAATAATAATAATAATAATTGTTGGGGCAATTTCATTCATATACACACAGAGACCAAGTATAATTTAAGCCATGCTAATTCTAAAATAGTTTTTTTTATTATATAAATATGTGTACAACAAGAACGACAACCAGCAAACGAGTTTATCCAAAACGAATTGCCAAACACAATTTATAGAGATTAGCACCAACCAGGCATCAAAGGGGGAAGCGAATACATCTGTGAAAACATGTCGAGGCAATTTGGGCCGGGCCGGGCCTCCAAGGTCTGTGCCTGGCCCAATATTCAACCATGTTAGCAAACTTTTCCTTTCCTCTTCTGTAGCAATTAAAAAATAATAATAATTTCATGGCTTTTTAATTTTTATTAATTTACAACAAATCATTCAATTCTGACGTTGGCCCACATGCATCACTGATTTGTAGAGGCCAAAATTCATCAAACGTACCGATGAAAAGACCCATCAATAGAAGCCCTCCATCCTTGTTATTTCACGTGACATTAAAAATATATTTCTTTATGCAATCATGCCTGCTTTTTCTTAAAAATAATAATAATTTATAAAACAATTATTAGCACGATGCTAAACACTACCCAGCTGGTCCAACTATCACGGTGCATAAAACAAAACCGAGACATAATTAATATAATATATAGTAGTACGCTTCTCTCTCTTTTTATTTATATATTCAGAAATAAATTTGACTGGAAATTAGTTCACCAATTTCAAATTGGTTTTTTTAAAGATAAAAATCAACAAAAACATTGGGTTTTTTTGAACTCTTCAGGGCTTTTCATGGCCGAATTCAATTGCCGAATTTGTTTGGGCTTTCGTCACTTGGGCTGTTTAAATTTGATGACCTAGCTGGGGACACAAATCATAACCATTATATGCACAACATTATTAAAAATAAACTTGAGAGGTTGCTCAAGCTGGGGGGAGTTCAGCATGCTAAAGAAAGGTTTGAGGGAG
>Ga0325401_1003031_pt1 | contig 15182 bp, 7 predicted proteins | sample PopdelMetagenome_FD_205666 | JGI IMG/M metagenome (GOLD analysis project Ga0325401, IMG submission 205666) | Populus deltoides microbial communities from Bellville, Georgia, United States - Xylem-PdKOR-R2 | ecosystem: Host-associated > Plants > Phyllosphere > Stem > Wood/Secondary xylem | place...
TTTAACTTCTTACTAATGATTTTTTTTATACATGTAATCTATTAGGTTCCCTAATATATTGGCCCAAATATTAATCACAATACTAAATAAAATAAGATTAAATAAATTTTACAATTTTTTTATCAATTCAATAATTGATTGATTGATTTATATTTAAAGATCTGGTGCAATATCTAGCAATATGCCATGATCTTTCAAATATTAGAAAGTAATCAATGTAGTTTGGCTTTTCTTTTAGTGATCATGTTTTTAATATAATTATTATCCTTTCAATAAAAATGTTTCAATTTAGATATTAGAGCATAAAGTGTAACAAGTGGAACTCTTTTCAAATCTCATTCCATCATTTGGAAGGATTTTATAATCAATACTATTTGAGAACAAGTAAAACATTTTTCTTTAATTGACCTAGAATCATGAATCTTCTATTGATCACTCAAATACCTTCATATAGTTCATCAAAGCATTGTCCGGTATCCCAAAATATATATACGTGCAACGAAAATGATAAATTTAAAATTTTTTAGAAGTCTCAAGGATTCTTTTAGACAGATCCAGAGTTATTTAGGATTTATAAGAGTATTACCTGAAGACTAAATGTTCTTTTTAGCTTTGAATAATTGCTTCAAAATTCTCTTTACTAGGTAGTTGCTCTATCTTCTACATCTTTAATTCTGTAATTCTCTAATAAAATAGAATTGTCTAAGTACATTTTTTAATTATTGATGAGACTTTAGTTCCTTTGCTTGTAGAATGGCTCCAATTTTATCACAATGTAGCTACTGGATCAACAAGGCTAGGAACCACACCTAGTTTACTAATGAACTTCTTGATCCAAACAACCTCTTTTATCCCCTCAAACGTAGAAGTGTACTCAACTTTAGTTATAGAATCTACTTTAGTCTCTTATTTGGAAGTCTTTCAACTCATAGCACCATATTTAGAGTAAAATATAACTACATTGGATTTTTTTATTTTGAATATTTGATTGAGAACTGGTATTCAAATAACCATGAACTACTAGATCTTCTTCTCTATAGACCAGAAAAACATTCTTAGTTCTGCTCAAGTACTTAAGAATATTATTTTAAATATGTTTTAGTGATCTTCACCTACATTAAATTGATATCTACTTGTTATGCTTAAAGCATAAAACACATCTGGTCTTATACATAACATCACATACATTATGAATCTTATATCTCAAGTATATGGAATCATTTTAATCCTATCTGTCTTAATTTGTGTTTTAAGAAACATATTTTTTGAGAGACGTGTTCCTTGTAAAATAGATAAGTATAGTCTCTTGGATTCTTCTATGCTAAACTATTTTACCATTTTGTTTATATATATGGATTGACAATCAAAGTAACCTTTTCGATTTATCTCTTTAGATCCTTATTCCCAAGTATATAGATTACTTCTTTCATATCCTTCATCGATAAATTCTTAGACAATTGTAATGTTGCTTCCTATTAATAATATGTTGTCTACATATAATATTAGGAAAACAATTCTACTCTCACTAGCCTTTTTGTAAAAACAATGTTCATCCATATTTTTTATGAGATTAAAATGTTTGATTATCTCATCAAAAATGGATATTCCAAGTAAAGCTTATTTAAGTCCATAAATAGATTTTTATAGTTTACATACTTTATTGAAAAATTCTTTACATTTAAAATTTTTAGGTTGTATCACACACACATCTTCTTGAAGATTCTCATTCAGAAATACAATATTGACATCCATTTACCAAATCTCATAATCATGGTATGCAACTATAGTAAACAAAATACTTATGATTTTAACATGGTTATTAGTAAAAACTTTTCACTAAAGTCAACTATTTATCTTTGTTTTTAATCTTTGGCAACTATTCTAGCTCTGTACATTACTATCCATGTTAGTCTTTCTCTTAAAGACCAACTTACATGCAATAGGTTCTATCCCATCATATGGATACCCAAGGTCCATCCTTGGTTGGTGTATATAAAATCCATTTCAGATTTCAATGTCTGAAGTCATTTTTTTAATCAATATCAGATATTCGTTCCATGTAATTGGTAAGCTCATTAAGTATGATCATATCATTATTTTTCAACTTTCATGAGAAGTCCATATCTCATTGATGCATGAATTGTGCTACCATATCTATAAAGTTTTTATGTTTCTTAAGCTTCATGCTAAACATTTGGATATCAGTTTGTGGTTCTTGAACTTCTTAAAAGTTCAATTTTCCTCCAACCACTCCTTTCAAAGAACAAATTCTTTCTCTAGTAAGGTTGCATGTTCTAAGACAAACACTTTTGTTCAACAAGATATAAATAATATCCAATAGTTTTTTTTAGATATCCCATAAACTTATCTTTTTATGACTTAGCTTTTTAAATACAAATACACTTCATATATGCGTCACATTCCTAAATATTTAAGTATGATAAACTTGGTCTCCTACCATTCTATAGTTTATATGGAATCTTATCAACATATCTTAATGGAACTATATTTAAAGCGTAAACAACATTTTGTAGGGTATAACCCTAAAAAGAAGGTGTAATGTTTGTATATCTCATCATGTACTTTAACCCATCCAATAGGGTGCAATTTCTCCTTTCAGAAACTCCATTATGTTGCAGTGTTCTAGGAGGTTTTTATTGTGAGAGAATCTCATTCTCTTAAGATAATCTTGAACATTTTTGCTAAAGTATTCACCACCTCAATCTGACAAAGTATCTTAACACTCTTTCTAATTTGTATTCTAGCTTCATTTCTGAATTCTTTGAACCTTTCAAATGACTCAGACTGTCATCTATCTATACATGAATCATTATTTATCGACATATATTTGTATGTACTAGACCTATCAATTCATTAAATCTTTCACTCTTTTAAGTAAAGAGTGTTTTGGTCATCTTACCCAACAAACAAGCTTTACAATTTTCATATAATTCATAGTTAAAAGGATCAAATATCCTTCCTTATCTAACATCTTCTTGTTATTTATATTGAACTTGGGCATTTCAACATCAAGTATATAAAAACTATTTCTATAAGTACTAGATCCATATTAAACATTATTATTATAGAATGAACAACATTTTCCCTTAATAATAAATTAAAATCCATTCAGAAATGGATACAATATTTCTAAAAAGTACTAGAACAAAATAACAATTATCAAGTTCTTATATCAGCTCATTTAACAAAGTCAATGCAACAACTCTCACTTCATTGCCTACATATAAGTCAATTTTGTCATTATTTAATACATATATGTGAAGTAGAAGTTTCAATAAGCTTTTTAGTTTTCACGATTACAAAATAATCTTTGCAATTCCTCATATAATGACTTTCCTTACCATAATGGTGACAAGTATCCTTGTCATTTTTTATGGCCTAAAAAGGCTTTTGTGCTTGGATTTCAAGACGCTTAACTCATGGTCCATGACAAAACCAAATTGATTTAATTTCTTAAAATAGTCATTCATTCTCAACACTAAGGAACCCTCTCTTATCTTGTAATGGAACAACTTCTTAGAGGTCTCATACCTCTCAGTCCTATTATCCACATCAAACAACTTTTTAAGATGTATAATTATTATATGGGCATCCATATTCTCATGTTGTGTTTGAAGTTCAAGCGACATACTGGCTAACTCACACATATAACTCGCTCATCATCATCATTATCATCAATATAACATTGATATTCAATCCTAACTTTGTTATCAACATTCTCATTAAGGATAAAAAGAATTCGATTTTCAAGAGCATATAAACCTTATTTCTTGTTTGAGAATCATTCTCAAATTTTAATAATAGTCCAAGAAGTTTGGTTTAGTCAATTTATTAGCATCAATTATGCTACGTAGGGATATATTTATTTGTACACATGGTAATCTATCAATCTATTCATGTAAATATAATGAGTATTGGTTTCACGCATAAATATTTATAACCAAATTTAAATAAGATTTTTAATCATAATTTGGTCTCCCACTATTTTCCTGTAATTAATACCTTCACTATTAATTCAGGAAATCTCACTTAGATCTCCGAGTAGGCTAGGATCTCATTTAATTTATATGACCTTAAGTAACTTAACAAATGAAAACAAAATAAATTAGGTAGATAACATAACTTATCAATTACATATTTATGTGACTCCTAAATTAGCTAGGTGATAACTCTTTGTCTAAAAATATCATATATCTTTTGCCTAACTACTACCTCGAATCTTTTATGATCATAAGTAACTCATCTAAATCATATAAGTTAGTTAAATAAAGTTTAATTTTATAGCATTAAACATATTCGATTAACTGTAACCTTTAGCTTGACAAATTATCCATGAATAAAGCTATATTTTTATGCATATAAAATTGAAAGACAACAAATCATGTTCTCAACATGTACTTAACATATTAATGTCAGATTTATTATTTTAATTAAGATTCATTTTATGACATTAGTGATACTATACATAACAATTATATATAAACATACACCTCTAGCATGTTATTCTAACTGGAAGATTATGCACATATCTAAACTAATTATCTCGAGCTATAGAAGAAAATGAGGTAGTCAAAACCTAGGTAGCGACTTCAAATCTTCCTAAGTCCTTTACGAGTACCGCAATTGTAGCCTTCACCGTCATCCTTTCTTCATCTTGAATTACAAAATAAATTTCCTACATTTTTAAATTATATAACATTTAAGAAACCTTAAGATATATTTAAAGAGAAGTCTTATTTAATATTACAACCATTCAAATATCAAAACCATAATCACATTGGTCTTTAAATGTGCGTAATCATCAATCATGCATAATAAATAACATATTAATATGCATAAATAAATATATTGCATGCTTTGATTTTAATTATTGACTTTATTTGCAATTTTAAAATAATATTTCTAACTCTTAGAAATATTAAATCTTAGAAATTATCAAATTATCTAATTTGATGATTTCCCAAACATATTAAATTTTATTTAATACAATTTTTCTTTGAAAAAATATTTTTAAAAACTTAATAAGAAAATTAATCATATTAAAATTCTTATTAACATCCTAAAATATTTTAGGATCAATTAAATAAAACTTTTCGACTTAAGAACTCTTTTTATTTTGAAAAACTATATTTCAAAACTATTTTAATTAAACAATTTAATTAAATCCTAATCTAAATAGGATAATAAAAAAATAAAAATATGAACTAAATACTTTATTTTAATCAACCTAATAAGAAAAATTAATTCTACAATTAATTTACTTTGGTTTTCAATTTCAAAATATAAGAATAATATTTTATATGTATAGAGATAGAATTATATTTTTTTTCTCCAAAAAAACCTATTATAATAGTGTATATTATCCATAGGGACAGAATTGGGTAGAATCGTAATTCTGCCCCCAAAACCCTCTTGTAATATAATAAAAGGCTCACAGGCAGAATCATAATTCTACCCCTCATCTTCTTATTTTCCAACTACTGCAATAGGCAATGGGCTCACTACCTCTTTTCGGCTGTTGGCATAGCAGCGACAATAACTATCATGCACAAGACATCAACTTTGCATATATGGCTACACAACAATACCAATAGCTTTTGGCGCTGCTGTGGCGAGGCAACAACCTGTTTCCTCATTGCCAATAGCGAGCTTGCAGAAAAGCCAACAACGCCAATAGTGTTGATGCCGCCACAAGTGGCTTTCTAAGCTTAATTTATGAGGATTTTAACTGAATCTGAAAAATCTAGCCACATCTGTTTGAAACAGTAATCATGACCTTTTGTTTTTCGAAAAAAATTACTTTTGAAAAAAATAATTTTAGCACATGAAATTATGTTTGAAATTAATACTAATAACAATTAAAACATGCAATCAACAAGTCTAATTGTCTAATGATGGCTTTGCTACCATTGTTTGGTTTCCTGAAATATATATACAACAAAAATAATAAATTTAAAATTTTTTAGGAGTTTCAAGGATCCTATTAGATAGGTTTAAAGTTTTTTAGGGTTTATAAGAATAATACTTTAAGAGTGTTCTTTTCTGCTTCGATTAATTACTTTAAGGCTAGGTTGTCGCAAACCACAAGTCATCCAAGTGTTTGGTCCCTAACAATAATCCACATAAACAACTAGGGTGAAATCTCCTAAACTCTTTAAGGAGATAGAGAATGCTAAACCTTTTTAGGTGTTGGGAAAATTTTATAATTTTATTTAATCAAGTCCCTACTTGATTTTTCTAAGTTTAGAATTGTGATTTCCTGTATAATTTATATTCTAGTCCTTAATTTCTAAAACTTATTTACAATCAAGTCAGACTTGAGTAATCATCCCATTTTAATTTCAAACCAATGGTTTTTATATATGTGACCTGTTAGGTTCTCTAACGAGTTGACCCAAGTATAAATCACAATCCTAAAATAGGATTAAATAAATTAATTTATTATCAATTCAATAATTAATTAATTTATATTTGCAAATCAAGTACAATGTCTAGTAACATGTGATGACCTCCTAAATACTAGAAAAGTTATAAGTGATTTGACTTAACCTTTTTAATGATGAGTTTCTTAGTGCAATTATTATCTCTTCATCAACAATGTTTCAATTTAGATATTATAGCATGAAATATGTCTACTATTTCAAATCATGTTTTTTTCTCAGCACCATTGGCATTGATTCTTTAAATAATATTTGAAACTATTTTCAAATCTCATTTCATCTTGTGCAAGGATTTACAATTAATACTGCTTAAGAACAAATGAAGTATTTTTTTCTAATTCACTTAGAGTGATGAATTCTCTATTGATTACTCAAATACATTCATATAGTTCATGTTATACCCAATATTTTCCTGTTTGTAACCCTTGATGAGGACAATATGTAGTAGGATCAAAGCATAACATTTCCTATATAAGATAACTTAGTGATATTAAATTTAAGGATCACTTACACAATAATCACGTGAGTCTTTCCATAGAAACAAGTGATCTCTTCATATAGAATTCTTATGCAAGTCAATTTAGTGCATATTTCATCTGACAAGTCCCTATATATTAGTTCTAGATACCCCTCGTACCTTAGTTTATGAAAACAGCTGCTTCATTTTATAAAATATATATAATATATATCAATCTTAACAACTCTAATTAATGACCAGACTTTATAGAACATTGACTAGGAACATTTAAGAATAATGCTTTGATGCAATAGAAATCTCATAATTATAACAACTTTATAGTTTCCTTTTTAAAGTTTTTTTGTCCAAAGAACTTTATCTTTACTCTAGATTCCTTGATCAAATATTTGATAAATATTAAAGATAAATAAAGCATCTATTAAAATTAAATTTATTAAAGACTTTATTAATAATAAATATGTTTTGCTTGAACAAAGTTAGTGTCATTTATAACTAAAAGATTATCTATATGGCATATACATTAATAGTACATATGCTTTAGATTAGGAATCATAGCTTAAGAAATATAAGTTCTTGCTTTTATTCAACCATTAGCTTTAACTAGTTGACCTTACTAAAATTTTTCCTTTTCTTCTATATTGTTTTTATAATCATTAGAAGGTAGTTGACCATGCTTAGCTTTAAAGGAATATGGTAGAGTGAACACCATGTTTAATTTATATGACTTCTTCATGGTCGCTCAGTTTTTCATTAGATGGTTTTTCTAGTTTATACACTCCATTCACCTATCTAATATATTATGATTGAAAATTCTAGTTTTTCTGGCTCCTACCATTATGTTTTATCATTAAAAAGGATTTTAAAACCTGAGTCCATCATGCCATTATCCAAGAAACCATCAACAACGAAAATCATGTTGTTTTCTTTATTTAGCTAGTCTTTTGTATTTGGACATGGGAATATATTGAAGACTTCTTACAACACATGAGATCATTTGGAGTTTGGATTATTTTTCTATCCTGGAGCACTATTAGTGTTATCTCTTGTATAATAAGTGTTTACTCTTCTTTGATTAGGGTTGCTTTCTTGACATTATTTTCTTGTTGCTTTTGGTTGAGAGTTGATGTCTTCTTCTTCTTCTTCTTCTTCTAATTTTGGAAAACTATGTCTTATTGTTGTGGTTATTGTTTTATCCCAACCTTTACCTTGACAACATAAATTATTATTTTTTTCACTTGAGGTTGATTGTTTTTCAAGTCTTTTTCACTATCTTAGTGATAACATTATCTATTTATTTTTTTAATAAATTTCTTTAGTTATTTGTCTCTTGCGTAGATCATGATTTATACTGCAACTTTCTAAGATAGGGGTGGTTTAAGAATATAAACTCCACCTTTTCTACCATGATTTATAGATGTTTGGTGATATTATTGTTAGCGTAGAGTAGGTGAGATCCTATCCAATACTAATAACTCTAGTATACCTCTCATAAGTAACCTAATTGGTGTTTAAGGCTTGTTTTTTTACACCTATTTTAGTTTATGAAGTATCTTAAACTTATTTTTTATGCAAGGTGTATGGCTATGCATCCTCTCCTCTTACTAAGTTTTTTAAACATTATATTTCCCTAAAAGGGGCTTTGACAAATTCATCATCGTCTTTATCATCAAGCTTGGATGATTTGTATTGTGGCTAGTACTTGTGTCAGTCATTATCAATCAATCTTTTAGGTTTAAATGTCAAATCCTATTGCTATGGTAATACATGCTTGATGTTTCCCCCAAGTCTTTCCCTTCTGAAAGAATCATGTGGTAGGTAGAGCACCTATACACCTCATTATGAGATATATATTAGGCTTGTTAAATCAATCCTTTAGCCTTTTGATGCGTCTAGATTCTAAAGCCTACACAATTGTTAGTGTTATGCCACTTATAGTATTGCTTCACCTTAATTTTATTAGTAATGGGGATGATATGTTTGCTAAGAAGCTTAATTTGTCTCTCACACATCTATTGTTTGAAGACTTTTTAAGCTCTTTTGATATCAAAATAGTTCTTTTTGTCTTTGAATGTTTTGGTAGCCTTTAAATGTTTACTACCAAATTTAGTAGCCTTTATGAGCTTTCTTAATGTCATGATATCAAATGGTCTTTCATCTTTGATTTTCACAACCAATAAAGTTACTATTAAACCTCTTTACACTCTTCATCAAAGTCTAAATTAGACACTACGTGTGCACTCATAACATTATATCAATAGCCAAAGGGGTATATCCCCTTAATGAATCTTTTTTCTTGTTTTACTAGCTTCTTCTCATAATGAGCAACGTCATCAGTGAAGGTGTATGTCGCATGTGTGTGAAAGGCGAGAAAGGGCCGAAAGATTCGTCACCTAATTGTTTGGTTCAAGGTCGCTAAGAAACCCTGGGTATACTGGTTTTGTTAGAGATTTAAGGGTAAGGGACTAATTGTGGCTAGGGAAGAAGTTAGCACCCTTAGCGTCTCATACATAAGGAACGCTGCTTTGTGTGGTTTGATATGATTTAGAGGTTTCAGATTGAGATTTACTAGTATGAATAAATATGGTGTTAAGAATTTATTATGGACTCGTGTACCCAAATAAATTCTTAGGAAAAAAGGTTCTTCGTAATTTATGTATTACAATGAAAAATACTCCATGTTAAAATTGGTGAATATTTAGAATAACTCTGAAAATTTTCTGGTCAACTCTAGATATTTTAAATACCAGTCTCATTTGTAGATCTAACGTTCTATACCATGATTTTTAACCATTAATTCACATGAATTAAAAAAAAATAATTTATTGAAATATTGGTCAAATTCCTATTTAATAAACTGATTATTAAGTCCTAAGATGCATGTTAAAACACACACATATATTTTAGATTTTGTATGAAAATACTAAATAATATGATTTTTTATGTATATTTATGAGAGATCTGGCTATACACAACACCCAATAAAACATTTTTTTTCATTTTATTTGTAGGTTTCTTGAAATAAAATATGCTTGAAAGTTAAAAGGAATTTTCTCAAACATATCCTTAAAAAACAAAACTAAACAAAACAAATGGAAAACAAACTGATTTTTTTTGTATTTTATATTTTTTTTAATATTTCAGCCAGATCAACCCAACCTGGTTGTGTTGACGTGGTTGTGTTGACCCAACCAAGTCAACTAAAAACCAAACCGAACAAAAGAAACCCAAACAGATCAAAAGTGTCAAAAACACAAAAACTTAAAGATTTTTCAAATAAAACGGATCAATGCAGAAAAAACAAAACAAAACAAAACAGATGAATGTTCTTCGTCTCCTTATAAAATGTAATTCTCAATCTAGAGTAGATTTTGAACAAAGGAATCGATGATTTTACTTACCAAAAAAAAAAGAATCGATGATTTTGTTCTTAATCCTCCACGGGTCAAGAATCAAGGGTTTATTTGTTTCAATGATCAACAAAATCACGCCCTTTTGTTAAAATGAGTTTGGATTTGAAACCGAAACCTAGGATTTAAATCCATTAAAATATGTTATTGATGTGAAAAAATCCTAAATTACTTATTAATGATGATGGGCGAACTTATGTGAACTGGAATCTAAATCAAACAAGCTTTGAAACTAGCGCCTAAGGCAAGATTCAACGGATGAATCTATCGAAAACCCAGTGAAGTAACCATATACGCCTAGAATGGCCTTTTTTGGCCTCTAAAGTGTGTCCTCCTGATGCCCACAGACCACACTATTTGTGATGAACTTGATTATAGCAAAAAAAAAAAACATAAAAACTCAAATAGTGGATTTTTAATCCTAAAAGCAAACAACTCAAAACAAAAATCAATCTTTAACAAAAAATAGTTTCACAATTTGATCATTTTCATTTTAAAAGGCCAGACCAGCTACCAAGAAGCAGGGGCTATCCTTTCATTAACAAAAAGTGCCCCTACTCCTTTATTGTCATCTTTAGCATCTATTAAACCAAGGTTTTATACAATGAAATGGCAAAAAAACAATCAAAAACATATTAAGGCATTCAAGACTTGTATTCAATATAATAAAATGATTCAGGGTTTTAAACCCTTGATGTAAACCTTCTAGAAGCTTTTAAGTGGGAGCAAATGAAAACGTTAAACATTCTTCCACAAATGAGTGTTCCTATCAAGGCTGGCTAGGTTGGCCTCTTTCAAGGCTCCATTAGAGCATCTTCGATGTCAACGTTGCCTGAGACCACCTGGAATTGGTAAAAGGGATGCATGTCTTTCGATCAGACTCATTCTTGCTTGATTTAGAGGTTTGTAGCTCCACATTCAAACATTTAAAATTCCTCACCGAAACAACGTGATGTCTGAAATTGTGGTCTTGATTGACTAGGGACAAGATGTTGTGAAGATCTATGAAGAAAATGGGACGTAAAAATTTGATGTTAAAGACATGGGGTTGTAGAGGGGGTGTTTCTCGATCGAATGATGGTAGTTGCAGCCTTTGAGGTGGTCAGAAACGTCACATTTAATCATCTGAAAGTGCCTATTTAATTAGCCAAAAAATTAAAGAAAAAGAAGCATAGTACCTTGAATAATGTCATTTTAACTAATTCCTATAGATTAGGGTTTTCTTTTGATTTGGGATCTGCCAATGTTCAATTCAATCCCTAATCTTCTGATTTCATTCTATTTTAACCTTAATTTCTCCTTTTCTTTCTAATTTCATGCAAGTCTTTATCAATTACATTTTTCACCCCTAATTTCAAGCACCTTTTACAAGTTGGTTCTTGGTTCACATAAAGAATTAAGCCCCTATTTGTTCACCAGACTTTTCATTTTATGCAATTAAGCTCCTGATTTGCTAATTTAAATTTTCCTAGCTTTTAATTGAGTCCTTAAACTTCAATTATTTCAGCTAACCTCAAAATTGACTTCTAAATGTTGATTTCCCTTGCGATTAAACCCTTAATTAAATATTAAACTTTTGAAAATTTCAATTGAGTCTTTAAATACCAAAAACAAACATTTTTACTAATGGGCTTTGTCAATTAGAACTTTGGATTGCTATTTTGGCCTATCAACATCACTTGGCATTCTGGTCTTCCGTCATTGGGCTCAAACATTCCTTTTCACGCTTGCTTGAGGTGTATTTCCTTGCATTGAACTTATTCATTATTATATATCTTATTTATTTTTATTTTTATTATTATTATTATTATTATTATTATTATAAAATGGGTAGCAAGAAATATCTCCTCCGTGCAATGCTTATGAAGCAAAAGAAAAGTTTTTGCATAGTAAGCTTGTAAAGAAAAGTGTCTATCATACAAAATGGGTGACCAAACTTCTTGAGAAAAGGTCTCATGGGTGGTCTCCTTTTTTCAAAACTCATATTTTGCAAGAAACCAGCCAAAAAATAGTCTATTTTCATGAGCGACCTGTCTTTTCTGAAATTCAAAAATTAGTATATTTCACGGGCGACCCACCCCTTTTTAGAAAATGATCTATTTTCACGAGCGACCGACCCTTTTTAAGATAAAAAACTGGTCTATTTTTATGGGAAACCTGTCTTTTTTCATAAACTAATCTATTTTCATGGGTGACGTGCCCTTTCTGAAGTTCAAAAATTGGTCTTATTTTCATGGGTGACCGGCCTTCTTTTTTTTTTTTTTCCAGAAACTAATCTATTTTCATAGGTGATTTTCCCTTTCAGAAGTTCAAAAACTACTATATTTTCACGGATGACATCCCTTTTGAAGTTCAAAAAGTGGTATATTTTCATGGGCAACTTGCCCTTTTTTATAAACTAGTCTATTGTCACAGGCGACTTGCCTTTTCTGAAGTTCAAAAACTGGTTTATTTTTATGGTTGACCTACCCTTTTTTTAGAAACTAATCTATTTTCAAGAGCGACATTATAAACCCCGGGAAAAAAAATCAAGGCTGGATTAAACTAAAGAAAATAAACTAAACTAAAAGTTGTGGGGTGAAATTATAAGAAAAGAAAAGAGGTATAACTTAATTATATAAGAAAAAGGAAAAAAAAATGTGGGGGCAAAAATAATACACTTAAAGAAAATGGGGTTTAAATGCAAATAATAATAATAATAGAGCATAAATACTCCTCTTCTCGCCAAAAATCTGGAGCAACCGTAAGGAAAGGAAAGAGGGAGTTTTTGTATCCATTTTTTCAAATCAAGAGAGAAACACTAAAAATTTCAAGAACCTATCCAAGATTAAGGGTTATAGGTAGAATAAACACTTTTGGGCAAGGGATTAACAAGAAAATTTGACAAGAAGAGAAGAGAGGAGAGCCGACTGTCATTAGAAAGAAAAAAGAGGGAGTTGAAGATCGAAACCTTGATTCGTGACTCAGCTATTGATTGAAAGTGCCCACTTTTGGTGGGTGACCATTAGAGAGAGGAGATCAGGGGAGGCATTGAGATTGAGGGACTTTCGTGAAGAGTTTGAGGAGAGGTATTATTCTTGGGAGAAAGAATAGGATTTTTTGGATTTGAGGCAGGGAGATTTGACAGTTCTGGAGTATGAGAGGAGATTTCAGGACTTAGCAGCTTTTGCCTCCACTTACCTTTCACAGAGCGCCACAGGGTGGAGAGGTTTTGTGATGGACTGAGGCAGGAACTAAGGATGATATTGATAGCCATGCAGTTTCAGTCTGTGTGGGAATAGGTACGGGCTACTCAGGGTATGGAGAGGGTAATAAGGAATACCCTGAAGCCAGTGGTCAAGTAGAGTCGGGCATCTGAAGCTAAAAGGAGAGATTTTGAGTTTTTGACTGGGAGACCTCCTCTCCCAAAGAAAAGGAAGAGTGGGAAATCATTAAGATAGTTCTAAAGAAGAGGTGGGAGGCTTAGGAGGATCTAGACAGGTCAGCAGAAGAGGATCTTGGGGAGGATAGGCTAGACAAGGAATCACAACTGCTAGAGGGTCTATAGAGCAAAAGGGACTAGTATATCCATTTTGTCAGAGGTGTGAGCAGCGACACTCCGAAGATTTTGCTCTGCAATGCTGGGGAGATGTAATATTTGTAAAGGAAAGGGGCCTCGATGGAGAGAGTGCTCACATGTAGGCAGAGGTTGTTAGTATTGTGGGGGACACAAGTCACAGGAAGAAGGATTGTCCTCGTAGAACTATCGAGGGAGCCCATGGTTAGAGGATTGAGGTTCAGAGCCAGCAACAATCAGTTATAGTCGATCGTCCTATCAGGAACAAGTGCTACTCGTGGGAGGCCTAGAAATTAGGAGAAGAGGACTCAGGGTCGGGTATATCACATGACCTACGAGGATGTGAGAGCTGTACTTGATGTGGTGGCAGGTACTTTGTATCTTATAGAATTGTGAATAACTTGTATGTGTTATCTAATACACCTCTGAGAGAGAATATACATATTAATGTTAGAAATTTCTGTTCCATAGCTTGATCAAGAAAAGATAATAAATTATCATAAAAACCATTAACATTTAACAAACCTATAGGTTTATGGTGAATGTGAAGTTGGGTCCAAGAGGAAATACGAATGATCTCTTCCAATGTACCTAGATCACCTGGTAAGGCAATGAAGGCGTTAGTATGGTTAAACATTGCATTCATTCGATTAGACATTTTGGAGACCTGTAGTTCCTCTCCAATTGTTTTTCCAATGATGTCCCCTGTTGCTAAAGCTTTGGGGACGACCCCTAAAACTTGACTGCCTCCTAAAAATGCAGCTATTGACACACCCCCCATTAACCTAAGGCTGCCTCCCCCATACACTAAATGAATCTTTCTCTCAGCTAGTACCTGACCAAGATGATTTGCTGATTCTAAAAACTCCTTTTCTTTCCCAGGACTGAATCCACCAAAAACACAAATATTTCTTATTTGATGATTTGAGGAACGTGCCATTTCTACACACTTCTATGTCTGTTGAATGTATGGGTTGAGTAGAAATAAAGAGAAGGAAGAGAATATTTTATAGATGAGAAATTAAAAATGCAATCATACCACCTATATGTAGGCCAGCTAGAGTCTCGCTCACTCTCTTTATTTATTTATTTATTTATTTATTTTTAACATGTGTATGTATAAGTAGTTGTGATTGTGGCTCACATCTTCTCTTGGTTTTACGTCCAAGAACGACTTAAACGCTCTATGTGGGTCGGAGATAATCTTCTCATCCAGTTTTCTTAAAAACTGACAAACATGGTCTTTTTTAGTCAGATTTCCAAGACTAAGTCGATCATGT
>Ga0325401_1003032_pt1 | contig 15181 bp, 9 predicted proteins | sample PopdelMetagenome_FD_205666 | JGI IMG/M metagenome (GOLD analysis project Ga0325401, IMG submission 205666) | Populus deltoides microbial communities from Bellville, Georgia, United States - Xylem-PdKOR-R2 | ecosystem: Host-associated > Plants > Phyllosphere > Stem > Wood/Secondary xylem | place...
CCTTAGTACTTAGATTAGCCCCAAGCTTTATTATGGAAAAAATGAAAAAGTTTTTTTTTTAATTTGTAAAAATAATGCATTTGATTACAAATTTTAATTTTCATGTTCTATCTATTTTTTAAAAAAATATATTTTTCATGTTCTTATTTTAAAGTCCCAAATGGCAGCTTTGCATTTTCGTTGTTCCAAATTGATGTCTTCTTGATCCGAAGCCTCTTCTATTCATAAACTAAATCAATAATGCAACCATTAAATTCAGTAATACGATCTTATTTTAAAAACTAAATGCTACCAACAGTTTTAATATTATCCGAAAAAAAAACGTATATATTCGGTGTCGAAAATAGGTGAACGGATATCAATATTTTTAGTGTCATCCGGGATCAGATCCTAAATTATTTTCCGGATTCCCTTTAAGGTTATGAAAAATGATTTTTTTTTTTTATAGAAATTAAAGATTAGGTTCGGCACACTTATAAAAGCATAGGTACGCAACAATTCTAATTGGTCAGGCTAGCTGATTGTTTCCGTGGTTTTAAAAAAAAATTGATTTTTTTTTGTTTCGAATTAATTTTATTTTATATTTTTCAATTATTTTGATGTAAAAAATAAATTTATAAAAATATATTATTTTAAAGTATTTTTTAATAAAAATTATTTAAAAAATAAATACTACCATAATATCAAACACTATCTTAATAAAATAAAATAAAAATTCACTGCAATAACTTCCCATCCACGCTTTCATTAAGGTGGAGGATTACTTGAAATTACTTCATCATTTAAGATAATATACTTAAACACATAATTAGGTTTCTTCATATTGATGTGTTGTTAATTATTTTATTTTATAATTATGATTCTTCTATTAAAAAAATCACATTTTAAATATGATTTAATGATTTGGAAAATTTTAATTATTTATAATAATTCTAATAATTTGATTTATAATCTTAGTTGATGGATAGGTCCATATAATAATTTCTTATAAAGCACTCTATCATTTCATCCTATGATAATCAAAATAAAATGTAAAAAAGTTGTTATACATATATTAGAGATGACTACACACTTGACCCGTGCTACACTGAAACTCAACTTATTTTTTTTTTAATTTTAAAAAAATTATAAAAACATTAGGAAGTAAGAAATTAAATACATACTGGGTGAAACTCTTTTTAAAATATTAAGATGACAGTATATTGAATGATAAATTTCTTCAAAAAAATATTAAAACAGTGACACATTAACTCAACTTAGACTAACTATGGTTAACCTGTGAAATTCGTGATTCGAGACATGAGTCCGTGATGATCTCATAAAACCCAAAACGAAACATAATAGGGTGTTCAATTCTAATAAATAAAATATTAAAGGCTGAAAATGAAAAAACAACATTCAATTAAAAAAAAAGAAGAAAATCTATATTTAAGTAAAAACAAATATTCATGAAGTAAGCATAACATGCTTATATTTAAGCAATTGATTTAATTTAATTCAAACCCAATTTTTTTTAAAAAATAAGATAAATTTAAAAAAGAGCAACAGAAAAAAGACTTAAGATAACACGAGTCATTTTAAAATTATTGAAAAATCCTATAGAAAACTAATAAAAAAATAATAAAGTCTAATCTCTATCAAATGCTGAATGATGAAATTAAAAAAAGAAGATATTATCTTAAAAAAAGGAAAAAAAATAAATGAACCTAGGTGAGACTCTAAAAATCAGTTAAGATTCATAGTGATCAAAATATTACTAGTGACCCCAAATATTTTTAACTGATAAAGAACAAGAATTTCTTATTCTTTCCACTCCACACCAAAAATCCCGATCCAGGAAAATGATTATCGTGATGTCACACACTTGCAATAAAATAATGACTCCACTAAGCTTTGTTTTTTGTCTGATTATTGTGTTTTATTTTTGTTAGTTTGTACATTTATCATCGACATGTATTTTTATACATATTGCTCATGTATTTGTACATTATATATGAAATTATGCATCACATATCACATGTTTTAATTTTTTAAAGCACACGTAAGCTTTTAGGCTAGGTAAGGGATTAATGGTTTGCCCTATAACTATCAGTAAGAGTTCAGGCTCGTGAAACATTCAAATCAGATTTAAGTGCCTGCTTGGTAATGGTAAGTATACGTGTCTTAACCATTTATTGCAACGCTCCGGTATTGTTCCTTACAATGACCATCATTAGACAGATATGAGACCTTTTTGAGACTAAATATAAAACGTACCCAAGTTTCATTTAATGACTAAAACCTACCTATATGTAAATGTTCCCAAATACTCATATTGCATTAAAAGGCAAGCCTGACCATATAAAATCATGTATTGTAGGACTTTAGACTGAAATTATGACTTCTATAAAATACTCATCTTTTCAAGAATTTAGGCAAGAATCTAAACTAGCACAATTAATTGATGGAAATTATCCAATAATCGATGTTAAAGGAATAACACAAATTACCAAGATAAACCATACTGTGAATGACATGGAGAAACTGCTACTTATCGTGGGATATGTGGATGAGACCCTATTTGAAAGACAATATGAGAGGATTGTATAGTTGATGAGACTCTCAAGACAAACAACAACTATAAAAACATTATTGAATTTTTAGGATCCTAATTATAGGTGTTTTACCTTTGAAAAAATTAATTTAACACCCACGTTAGAAGAGTACAACATGATTCTACATTTTCCAAGTAGCAGCTATAAGATCTACTTTAAACAGAGGTTCAAAAACACCGTTTCTAAGGTAACTAGATTATTGTGCTTGGAAAAGGTAGGTCAATGTAAAATAACTGATAAGGGATTCAAATGGAAAGCATTGAAGCTAGAATAAAGAAAAATATAAAGAAGGGAAAACTAGGAAATAAATGGTATAAGATAGTGGTCTTTGCTATATCTAGGCTAGTGTTGTTCCCATTCAAAACTAGAGTCACTAGTCTAAAAGCTGCGAATGTATTTTGTATAGTACGAGCATACTAAAATTAACCTTTTTGCTATAATTTTGGTTAAAATCATGCTATCACTCAATCATTATAGGATGTATGAGAGAGGAGATATGGGATGATGTGTTTCAATATTGCATTTATAGATCATCAATCACATTGAAACACCAAGAGATATTTTCAATAACTTTTGGTTGTTCAATCTTTGACCATTAAAGATTATTATAGATGAAGCTTAGAATAATTTATACGAGAAAGCATGGGTGGAGAAATATACTACATTACCATAAAGCAACTTCAAATGAAAAGTACTATAGATGAACAACATATCTTGCATAATGATTTATGGTAGTAAAGAATGGCCCCCTTGATCGAAATAACTAGATACATTGATGATGCACTGGTATTAGTAACAAGATAGCTTGGTGGAATACAATATGTGCCTAAAACTATGGGTTTAACATATTTCACTGGATTATTCAGAAATCAATCATCTCTAAAAGAGCTAGCCTTATTAGACAAGATCAAGGAAGGTTTTTTATGTAAATTTTTTTTAAAAAAAGCAGGGATGGATCTTCATTCAATAAAAAATACACTATTTGGAGAAACAAAGGACTTTCTAGGGTGATTAAATCCAAGAATCCTAGAAACTCAAAATAAAAAAATATAGCTTTCGCAAGCAATTAAAGAAGGACTGAAAAGAAAAAAAAAAGAATTGTAAGAAAACAATTAGAGAAGTGAAAAATTGAACTTTGCAATAACAAAGAGTATTAACAGAACTTGGAAAAGCAACTAGAAGAAAAAGATAAAATGAGAAATTACCTGAACCAATAGTTAAAAGAAATGGAAGAACAATTAATAACTTTGATGAAAGATTCGAGGACAATAAAGGAATGGTAGAAAAAGGCTGAGGTAGTCGAAAAAATAAGCAAAGGTATCTAGGATGATTTGGGAGTTTGAATAGCTAAGCATAATGAACTGATCAACAAATATATGCTAATAGAAAAAGAATTGGCCAAACTCAAGAGGTTAGCTAAAGATAAAATGGGTAATTATAAGGAAATAATAGATTCCTCGAAGAAAGAAAGGGACAATTTTAGAAAGAAAAAAAACTAGATACCAAGAAAGAAAAAATGATCAAACTTCAAGGTATGTCATACAAAATGCAAAGAGGCAATCCTTATTCTTTTGAAACCTATTGGCCCTCATAATTGGTCTCGTGGCTCTATTCAAAACATTATGACCGATTCAGTTTTGTAAATACCTTTTTTTCCAAAATAATCCTTAAAAAGTGAATTGGCTTTTTGATTTTGGAAAAAATACGATGTTTGTTCAAAATAATGTTTCAGGCATCTTGTTCAAATGATAACAAATGGGTTAATCTGGCAATGCAACTCACTCTCTAAGTTAACCAAACAAACTTGAACCTAAGGCATGAAAAATGAAAACATGTAGTTGTATGCATAATCACATATCTCTTAAGCTATATTTTAGTTGTGTGTATAATCGCATGTAGTTGGATCTGCTAGTCATTGATTCATAAAAACATAGTCTTCTAAAAAAGTCTTAAATCATTACACTGGACAAGGATAAAATTTATCAGTTCTGATCAAAATGATTGAAAGGTCATCTTTATTATCTTATTAAGTTCTAAAAATATATCTCCTTGTGGTCCCTAGTTGAGTCTGAATGAGTCTTTCATAAAAAAAAAACTCTAGCTAGGATCACAACTCACATTGGAAAAAATTAAAAATTCCAAAAATCAAGGGTCAATCATGACTAGGATCACACCCTATACTAGAGGGTAAAAAAAATTCAAAAATAAAAAGCTAGAAAACCTAAAAAACTCAAATACTAGGGGGCATGCCTAAAGGAAAAAAAAAGATACCAAATCAAGGTAAAAAAAATAAGTATGCCCTGCCAAAGCAATCAAAAAAGGAAAATCAAAGAAATATTATGAAAAAAGATAAACACACAATGATAGTGATCATAAGTCTTTAAAACCTTAAAACATATTTTAAGCCTATGCATCTCTTTTTTCATAGCCAAGAGCCACATACTGTTTTGCATGCCTTTAAAAGTCCTTTATGATCAAGCAAGCAAACAACCAAAATCGATAAATAACACTCTCAAAATAAAAAGAATTTTTTCATAAGAATTATAGCATCACGAACAAGCTACTCGTTATTATATATGCTGATAAAATGAGTGCTAAAATAAAAGATAAATTTTTCCCAAACAAAACCTCGAGCTTTTACTCGAGCCTCATGCTTTGGAACCCATAAAAATAAAAAGTTACCTTACCATATACCTTCACTAATTCCAATCTTGCCTACGTAAAAAGATCAAATTATCTTTTTCTTAAAAATAAACCCTTAGGGAGTTGCCAAAAAACAAAATAGCTAACATCGAATAAATTTCTGCTTTCAAAATACAAGAGTAAAAATTTTTAGGATATTTATTTAAGCCATGGATAACCTGATTTTGAGCTGATATTTCCTTCTTATCTTGTCAATTTCAACCAAATACGCATGAAAGTTGTTTTTTAGTGTTGAAAGATATGTCTTGGGTCACAATAGAAGAAACACTCTCAAAATTACATCTTCATGATTTCTTTGCAACAATTAGACTTGAATGGATACGATCATTGAAATTTGTGATTTGATTCCAAAACAAGAAAGTGATTTTCAAATGAAAAGGGCATTTATCGAGTTTGTAAAATCCTTAATGAAAATGATGATTGACACTACTTATGAGATGTCATTGGAGAAAATAAGCAGCCAAGTGGCAACGTTATGGACCTTATAATGTATTATATCCATATTAGATGAAGGTAATGTTTCTCAAATACAATATATGATAATGGACTACTTGATGAACTCCATCAGCAATTAGAGTAACACTATATTTGGAGGGCATTTTCATGGCTAAAGTTTCAATTTGCCCTTTAAAGGATGGCCATCATACCTTTAAAATGTTATAACGTGAGTGAATTTTGATAAATGTTTAAAAGATGCACACAACTTGATGAACTGGGGACAATTTACAACAATCATTAATAATAAGTAGGCTGAAGAGTCAAAAGCCAAGAGAACTTATCTAAAAAATTACAAACCTTATCCGTCAAGCAACAAAGAGATCACAAAGAAAAGGGCCTATATTTCAAAGCAGGTAAAATGGACGTATAAATATCATAAAGATATTTTCTTGAATTTTTAAGGAATATTTCTCGAAAGCAGCTAAAAAGGTTTAACAAATATGAACCATCAGAAATCCAGTTTAGAGATGACTAAAAGTCGATGGACAATCTAAAGAAAATCAGAAGATGAATCATCTCAGAAAATAAAGGCAAAACATCTATTGGGAAAAATCCAAAACACAATCAATCATCATCAATCATCCATGAAAAATCCTAAATATTTCTCACATCATGGGCAAGTCACTCGAACACAAACTATTCATGAAAAATCATAGATGTTTTTCAAACTATAGACAAGTCACCCGATCGCAACCACAAGTAGGTTACCCAATAAAAAACCATGGGCAAGTCACCTTATCACGAACTACGAGCAAGTTACCCGATCATAAACTATAGGCAGGTTACCCGATCACGGACCATGAGCATGTTACCCAATCATAAACCATGGGCATGTCACTTGATCATGGACCACTAACAAGTTACTCAATCACAAATAACAAGTAGGTCAACGAATCATAAACCACATGTAGGTCACCCGAACACATACCAAACGTAAAAAATCCTAGATGCTTATGGGTATGGCAAGTTGCCAGACCCGTCAATCCCAGGCTCAGCCAGATGCTGAGCCTAGATGCTTGTGGGTCTTATGAGTTATCAAAACCATTATTTTTGGGTGCAACCCCATATGCCCCCTGATGGATCATAGATATTTATCTAGATGTGATCGTAAATCAGAGATATTTTATTTTGATAGGACAAGCCAACCTTTCCTTTGCAAGGAATAAAAGGATCTGATGCTATAAATAGAGGAAACGAAGATGATCCCTTCAAGTTCAGTTTTTTCTCTTTGGTTACAAGGAATGATCAATCTTTAAAGTCTTTTTTCTTAAAAGTATAATCAATATCTCCTTGAACCAACTCTAATTTAATAATCGAAGAGTCCTCAAATAAATAAAAGGGGATCTTTTATAGGTAACAATGATAATGTACCTGTGTTTTCACCATAGAAGGTTGAGTTAGATTGCGAGAACCAAGATATTAATGACTTTATCCCGGGAATAGGCTTGACTTTCAAGCCCGTAGGATAAAATTGGACTTCATCACTAGCCAAATGGCTTTCAATATAGGGACAAAACCTCTTGTTTTTCAGTTTTGGTTAAGCGATTTCTTCTTTTAACATTCTTAATTGGCAAGCTTTTATGATGTGTGCCAATTCCTGGATGCGTTGGGCGATCAAAAGGATATATGTGAGGAGGGTTGCGGCTACAAATAAGGAAAACCAAGTAGCCTTCAACCACCTTTAGGAGGGAAAAATGTTATGAAGGCTGCACTATGGAGTATTAAGGTGGTTTATTCCAAAATCAAGGACCAAACGCAAGTCTTGCTCTTAAACCGAGCTCTCGGGAGAAAGCACTCAAGGCCTCTTATAACCAAGTGGTTCCCTTGAGAGAGGAACTCCTTCAAGCTAGGGACTCCCAAGTTAACGTATAGACTAAGTTTGTTGCCCCTTAAACTTAGCTCTCTTTTTCCAAGGAAGAGAACTAGTGTCTCTAGGAAAAGCTGGAAGTTTTAAGGGACTCCTCCTAGGCAAAGCTATAGTCTTTTGAGAGATTCTCCTTAGGAACTTTAGGAGTTTTTAAGGGGCTCGGTAGCTTTGACCGAGACGGTGAGAGATAGGATATTCTTTGCCATATCCAACCTGTAGTTCTTTAACTTTTCCAGTGGAATGCATGTGGATTTTAACGCAACCTTCCATCCAGTCCCAGTTCTAGACTTTATAGATGTCTTCTTAGTGAGGGCTGTTATGGCTCAACGAGGGGAATATCCAATTGAAGAGCCTGAGCTAGATCTTTTTCATATACATTGCATTTTTATAACACAACTCTTTGTTCTTTTGTTGATTTTTATGAGTTTTAATCCCTATACAGAGTTCCTATTTGGGTCCAATGCCCATACTTAACAAAGCATTTATGGGTCCATCGCCCATACTTAATAAAGCATTTATAAATCCATTATTCATACTTAATGAAGCATTTCTAAGTTCAATGCCTATACTTAATAAAGCATTTCTAGGTTCAAATGGTGGACAATCTAACTTTATCTAGATTTATGATGGCTCTGTCTTTTTAGGGGAAAAAAGATGTCATTTGTAAATGTCTACTTATTAGTTTGGGTGTATTCATCATAGACCATTAAGAAGCCTCCTGATAGGAATTAGTGCCGAATGATTTTAATTTTAGTCCGTATAAGGCCTTATGGGCATTGTTTCTAAGGGAACATAAAACTCATCGTCTAGTCAAAGTTCATCTTGTCCTTGAAGGAGGGTGCAATTGTACTAAAGAGAGTATGTCAATCCCTTTCAATGTAAACTATGTTATAGCACTAAGGAGACGTTTGTTACTTTCAAAGTAAATGTGTTATCACACTAGAAAGAGTAAATTCATTCCATCTTTGAAAGATTTGGTGGGGAGAACACATCCATCCTCATTGTTGATACAACATATATCTTATCTTTAGAGAAGGTTGTGATCACACTAGGGAGAGTATGTCAATCCCTTTCAAGGTAAACTGTGTCATAACACTATAAAGATGTTTATTACTTTCAAAGTAAATGTGTTATCACGCTAGAGAGAGTAAAGTAATCCCATCTTTGAAAGATTTGGTAGGGAAAGTATATCCATCCTCATTGTTAATATAACATTCTTCTCATCATTGGATAAGGGTGTGATCATATTATGAAGAGTATGTAACATGGGAGAGTATGTTAATTTACCTTTAAGGATAAATTGTGTCATAGCACTAGCGATACATTCATTACTTTCAAAGTAAATGTGTTATCGTACTAGAAAGAGTAAATTCATCCTATATTTAGAAGATTTTATAAGGAGAGTGTATCCATCCCCATTGTTGATGCATCGTCCATCTTATCATTGAAAAAGGATGTGATTGTACTAGGGAGAGTATGTCAATCCCTTCCAATGGAAATTATGTCGTAACACTGGAGAGATGTTCGTTACTTTCAAAATATGCACGATCACACTAAGAAGAGTAAATTCATCCCATTTTTGGAAGATTTTTTAGATAAGGAAGTAGAAAGCATTTGTTATTTTGAACATATAATTCATATACATGAAACTTACATTTCTAGTCATTGACCATAATATATTTCTATCTTGCTTTGAGGCCCTAAAAAAGAGAGGGAAGTATATTTTTTCGATGAAAGTTTAATGGGTAGTCATCAAAAGGAATCTTCCCAGATAAACATAGTTCTTTCAGTTATTATGGAAATATAACTAGTGAAAGAGAAGGTAACCTCCCTACATAGGGATCATCTACCTTTATAGGTTCACAAGCTTGGTAGAAATCCTTGGATAACAGTAGCTCTTGAAGTTGCATGGATTAAACCTATATTCTGTTGGTAACCGTTGAAGGCTTTTTGAAACCTCAAAGTTCCAACTATGATAGTAATTAAGGATGATAAAGATAATTAAGTCATAGTTTACAATAACTCCTAAAGTTACACGGTTTGAACCGATATCTTATTGGTATCTATTGAAAATCTTCAAAACTTCAAAGCTCCAAATCCGACGGTAATTATAAATGATAATGGTTTGGTTATTGGAGGAGCTATTGATGTCTTTTTTATCATTTCCCATATACAACACCAATGATGAATTATGGTTTTATTTCATGGGCTTGAAGGTCGAGCCTAAGCCCGAGATAAATTCATTAATCTTGTAATTAGCAATTTGACCCACCCTTCCATGGTAAAAACACAAATAGATCATTGTCGTTACCTACAAAAGGTTTTTTTTTATCTATTTAGTGACTCATCATGGGGCGTCTAGGCTTAGCGTTTGGTTGTGGCCAGAAACGATGGGTTTGGCAACTCACTAGACCTACAGGCATCTAGGTTCAGCATCTGAATGAGCCTAGGAATGACAAGTCTGGCAACTCGATAGACCAACAGGCGTTTAGGCTCAGTGCTTTGTTGAGCCCAGGAATGATGGGTTTGGAAACCTGCCAAACCCACAAGCGTCTAGGCTTAGCGCTTAGCTGAGCCTAATATAAGTCCACGCACCTAGGCTATTTTTTTTCTTTTTTAAAGGATGAACAACATGTTTTTCGCTCCTATTATGTTATTTAGAAGAAAAAAAAAGCAAACGACATGTTACTTATTGTTGCACAGAATCCAACCACCACTAGGGTGGCAAACAAATCAGGGATAGAGGATTTTTGGCCTATAAATGAACAAATTGAACTTTTAGAGCAAAACAAAAATTGTCAAGAATAAGATTATGCATAATTTTCTCTGTATTTTATATTTCAATTATATTTCTTTTAATTTGCTAGTTATACCATAATTTCAAAACTAATATAATCTAATTAGGCTATAAAAAGATTCAACTAGAAAGAAAAAAAGTTTGAAAATGAAAAAAAAAACAAGATGCTTTAGTGTTCATAGTGAAGCACCATAAAAAACCACTTCTTTTGGTATATTAGACTAGATAGGTGGCCCATACTTCGAGGTGGGGTGAATAAATGTTTTTGAAACTTAAAAAAATAATATGGAAGTCTTGTCAGTGTCTTCTTAAGTAAAAACAAATATAATGACTTGAGTTATAGACCCAATTGGATCCAATAAGATGGTTTACATTAATCACATGATGGGAAAAAAAAAGTCATGACAATAAATGCACTGAATCCATAGAGAAAAAGTAATAACAATGATCTACAAAAAAAAAACCTCTTGCAAAAGAGAAGAAGAAAATCATGAAGACAAATCTTAAGATAACCCAATGATAAAGAGCAAAATAAAAAATATTATAAAATAAAAAAAAGGCTCGGGACAATCCAAGTTAGCATGGAAAATCCTCGACCCGAGTTGAGTGGCCGGGTTATACTCATAGAAAGCAACTAAAAAAATAAAGAAGCTTCATCTTCAATAAACCAAATGTTGAAGGATGGAGTAAAAAAAATTAGTATAAAAAAAGATTTAAAAAAGACCAATAGCGATTCAAGTTAACATTCCTTACTCATAACCTAGGTTATGAAATTAAGATCATCAAAAAAAAAAATTACGAAGTCAAATTCTCAACAATCCAATGACGAATGATAAAATAAAAAAAACTAATAAATTTTTAAAAATAATCCAAAGAAAAACACAAGGCAATTAAAAGAATGAGAAAAAAAATTGACATGAAAAGTAAATGAAATAAAAGGATGCAAAAGCCCCGAGACAATCGAAGTTAGCATAGTGAACTCATGAACCAAATCGTGAGGCCGAGTTATCATCATAGAAAAAAAAAGCTTAATCATCAATAAACTCAATGTTGAGAGATGAAATTGAAAAAGAAAGTTGGAGTTAAAAAGGGAAAAAAGACCGATGTCAATTTTGGTTAATATTTTATACTTATGACTTGGATTATGATATCAGAATCACCACACAAAAAAAACATAACAAAGCCCAATTCATAACCATTACAACGTTAAATGATAAAATTGAAAAAAAAATTTAAACAAATAAACCAAAGCAAAAAAGAAAGAGCAACTAAAAGAGTAAGGACTAAAACTAATATTAAAATAAAATGATGAGGGATCATATACAAAAAAAATTTTTATATATTATATATATATATATATATATATATATATATATATATATATATATATATATATATATATAAAAGAATAGCAATCAAAAGAATAAGAATCAAATTTGATACAAAAAATGAAATAGGACCAAATACTAAGGGATGAAATTAAAAACAAAAGTCAATCAACAAAAGAACCCAAGATAAATAAAGGGCAATCAAAAGAATATAAACTGTAATTGAAAAACAAAACAGGGAGGACAACTTTAAAATTTGGCTAGGTCATGAGAAAAAAAAAGGGGGAGAAAAAAAATCAACCATTACCGAACGACCATGAATCCTGTTACGTGTATCAACCCATAAGATGCACTAATACCATATACTTTAGAAGACATAATGGTTGACTATTTTTGTTTGTCGAGAGTCGTCATATGCACTACTTGAGTAGTGTAGGCGCATCCCACGTGTTGGTGCATGCTAAAGCTCTAGCAACTTTTTTTTTTAATAATATTTAAAATCTTTAAAAATACCTAATTGTAGCTGAGACTCCTAACTAATTGCAAACAAACCTAAATTAAATGACAAAAAACCCCTTGAGGCAAGCCTAAAAAAATTGAATTTAAGGTTAATTTAGTCTTTTAATGTTTTCAATTAAACTGATTTTCCAAAAAAGCCCTTGAAGACAAGTTAAATAAAATTTTCTTTTATGGGCTATTTAGTAATTTTATTGTGCAAATAAAATGTGAGATGACTAGATGCCCCCAATGAATTTGGTAATGATAATTTATAGTAGAAAATATAGCCCTCAAACCAAGTTAAATAATTCTATGTGAGAATGGCATAAAAGTAATTTTACTATAAAAATCCATAATAAATTATGAGTATGTGCACAATAAATTTCTAATCTCTTTATGCTTTTGTTTTGATAATAAAGGCATCATGTAACAGAGTTAAAATCCAATATAAATACACTGATGAAAACATTGCTGGAAAGACACGGTGGACAATAAAAGTCCATGGGATAATGTCAAATTCAACAACATTAGTGAAATCGATAGTGTTTTGGACTTGGAAGATGTACGTAGTAAACATAACAGATTCGGTGGATAAAATTCTATTTGAATATGGGCATATTTGTGATAGATGTGATAGAGGGGTTTTCTAAGTCTGTCCAACGAGGGTATAACAGAGTCAAAATTCAGTTTAAATACGCTAACGAAAATACTGCAAAATATTAACAGTGTTTTAGATTGTTTTTATGTGAGGTAGAGCCTAAACATACTGCTAATGATGAAAGGTCAAATAGGAAGGCATCTAGTAAGAGTTCAAAACCAAATTTTCAATGTTTCATGTGCAATAGAAATCACTTTGCAAGGGAATGCTAAAAAAAAGGACATCTCAATGTTGTCATTGTGGAAGATGGTGTTAAAAAAGTCATATACGTAAATCTCATGCATATGTTTAATGGCTGAGATTGAATTCAATCATGATTAGGCCAGCCTGGAAGAAAAGGACATGGCTTGGCTAAACTGCCTTGGGTGGGGCAGAATTTGAGGTTGTTCTGTGCACTTTGATCATGAGACAGATTAGGGTGACAGAAGCAGAATACGTATGTTGTGCATCTTGGAAAACATATGAGTTGGGATGAAGGAAACAATTTTTGGGAATTCGACTTATCTTGATGATGGATTATGCAGGATGAATAATTCAACAATCAAGTCACTGAAGATTTGGTTGGGAAACCAAACTGAAACAAGGGGAATTGGTTTGGTATGCTACCTTGGTGGGGAGGTAGAATGAAAGTGAGGATATTGAGAGTCTGCACTTTGATGATGGACAATTTAGGTGACAGATTCAGTAGCTGAGTTAGTGGGTTTAATTGAGGAGCCAAAATCATTGACGCTGATGATTTTGTAAGCTACATTAGTGGAGAGGTAGTAAGGTCTATCTTAAACATCTTGATGTTGAAAGTTATTCAGGGTGATAAAGATAAAATACTTGGTCTTTGTTGGGATATCATGTTGCGAGTTTTAGGTGGACGAAACATGCAATAGGGGTGCAATAGGGGTTAAAATAGTATGGGTACTATTATGTCAATGAAGTCTTGTGGGTGTGTATGTTTGGGTAAGGCTAGAACTTATCGAAAAAACTTTGACATAAGATTATGTTAATCACCGAAAAGGGTTGTCTCATTTTACTTACAAGTTGTATATGGAATAGTTGGGGAGTTTGGTGGATTTTATGGGGATTCATATGATTCTTCAAAGTGGTTCTTTATGGTGTTGTTCATGAGAAAAAGGATGGAAGCCTTGGATGCTTAAGAAGTGTCTACACGTCATGAAAACAGGCTTGTAGGTCAATGAATTGGCATGTGGGATTGTTAATGAATGAGGACAGATTGTGTATGGCTTAGGGAAGTCACATAGGAATTCTGAAAGACATGACAGTTATGTGACAGTGGAGTGTTGCAACTTTATCTTTGGTCAGACGAGATCGATGGGATTGATCTCAATGCTTTGGGTTGGGACTCAAAGTGTGTTTTGAATTTGTGGGAAACAAGTAGGATCCTAAAGAAGATCATAACTTGGTTCGAAAACTAGTTTACAATAAGACTATCAAGGTTTTCTAGGCATCGCATATTCGATGGAAATAATTATGTTTAAATGTGAGCAGAACCGAGAGGCTTTGTGTGTGTGACACAGAATCGTGACAGTGGGTAGATGTAATGTAAGGGTATCTTAAGTCTGTCTGAAGAGGGTGTAGGTTTCTTTTAGTGGGGGAGGTTTGTAACAAAGTTAAAATTTAGCATGAATAAGTTGATGAAAACACTATTGGAAAGATACAGTGGCAGTTTGTGGGATAATTTCAAATTTGGCAGTAGTGGTGAAATCAATAGTGTTTTGGACTTGGACAATGGATAGTCCAAGGTAGACAGCAAACAAAGCATATTTGGCAGCATGGATTAATAGTTACGTGGTAGTGTAGTGGGTTGTTATAACAGTTATGATCATGTCTTCATGGGGGAAATAGATGTCTAGATCATGAAGGTATGGCTACTGAACATGAGAGCATGATTGGGATTACTCCTCAAGACACTAAAATCATAGAATCATGGATCAAAACCATTCACTAAGTTCATAGGAACATGGGGGAGAAAGTTCCTCATTACTTCCTAAAATGTAGGGATGATATTTTTATGATTTGTAACATTTCATATGCTTGTATATAAATAAGTTGGAGAGCCTTGGCTATGTAGGATGCTAGTTTTATGTATAGGATACTAGTTTTGTGCATAACACACACATACGGATTTGTATATTTTCTTTGTTGTTGAGATTAAGAAAGGTTGGGAATTTTTCTCATATATCTTGTGTACTAATTTGCTATCTCTTTACTTATGTGATTTTGTTT
>Ga0325401_1003035_pt1 | contig 15177 bp, 7 predicted proteins | sample PopdelMetagenome_FD_205666 | JGI IMG/M metagenome (GOLD analysis project Ga0325401, IMG submission 205666) | Populus deltoides microbial communities from Bellville, Georgia, United States - Xylem-PdKOR-R2 | ecosystem: Host-associated > Plants > Phyllosphere > Stem > Wood/Secondary xylem | place...
TATTGAGTTTTCTTTTTCTTTTTCTTTCCTTTGTATATAAATTCTAGGATCATATTGATGATGCATCAATAGAAGTGAAAGGGATACAAGTGGAGACTATAAAGTGTCAAAGCAAGAGTTGATCCACTGAGTCCTTTTGTATTTAAATTATTTATCACCAATAATTTCTTTCCTATATTCGAGTTGTTTTGTTAGTTATGACTGCTAATTATTTAAATTAAAATAAATGGCAGTTATTTCATAATGTTCGGAGCAATTATGCTAAGATGTTTTTTTATATATATTATTTTTTTATATTTTCAGATTATTTTAATATATGAATATTAAAAATAAATTTAAATAAAAATATCATTTCTATTTATTTTTAAATAAAAATCATTTAAAAAAAAAACCACACTTGCTTACTTTAAACGTGGAAACAGAGTTGAACTCAAGTGGAAGTTAACACTTGCAAGTTGATTACAATTTGGACGGATGAGAGTATTCGTAAGCCTCATTCCAGCATGCTTCAGCAGAAAAAGAAAGACTTGCTCTGGTCAACGACGACGAAGCCAACCATTTCTGCCCATAGTTTAACGCGTGTTTCATTCTTTCATGTCTGAAAGATAACAAGAAAGAATCCAAAGCTGCAAATTCCCGAAAAAATCGAAGGCCAGTGATGGGTACCGTCAAGCTTGGAGAGAACGTGGAGATCAAAGAAGTGGTTATACAGAAAGCATGCTCAATGGCCATGAATGCTCACAAATCTCCAGGGAAGCAATATCTTTCTAAAAAGATTAAAACTTCATCATCTGAAGTTGTCTTTAGCTTTCCTGGATCTTGGTCTGTTAATGATTGGTTTACTGGAATTTCCTTTGGAGAAACGAAGGTGGATCCTCAGCTCTTTCCTTCTCTCAAATATGTTGGTCTTGATGTAACTGCTACTGTCAACGAAGTCTTTCTCAATAGATTCAAAGCAGTTTTGGCTAATCCACAGTTCCAAATCGAGGTATCTGAATCCACTTTCTGGTCATTTATGTTATTATAATCAGTTGTGAATTTTCTTTTGTTAGGGAATATATTTCTTTCTTTCTTTCTTTCCCCTTTTTTGTGTGTTTGTTCATCAATTTTTCCTTGTGGATATGATGCTAATGTGTGAAGAATTTTTAGGTTCTATAACTGCATCTGTATTCTTGATTGAAAACCTTCTGAGAAGGTAATTGAATTCCATGAGAAGAAGTACAAATTGATAAGATTTACATGTGTTAAATGGAAACTGATGGAAATTAGAATATAATTAACAAGAAAACATTAAAATAATTGCTGAATCATAAGAAATTAACTTCGATCTGATGCTGGTTTTCAATTTTCTTAGGTGGAAAAGGCTGCGACAGACAGGAGGCAAATTGTATTTACAGGCCACTCTTCAGGAGGGGCAATTGCCATACTGGCAACAATTTGGTTCTTGGAAGAGCAAATTAGAAAAAGCTCCATCTGGATTGCGCCACTCTGTCTGACTTTTGGATCTCCACTTGTTGGTGATCGCATTATAAACCTTGCACTGAGGCGTGAAAACTGGTCTCACTACTTTGTGAATTTCGTTATGAGATGCGACATTGTTCCTCAGATTTCACTCAGTCCACTCTCTTCCATTAATCAAAAACTGCAGCAAGTTCTTGATTACTTTAATCAAAAAGCGCAACAACCTCCTAATGAAGCTCCAGCTTTCTATGAAACTGTGGTGAAAAATGCATCGTCAGTTGCTAATTATGCTGCCTGTAAGATCATGGGTAGCACGAATCCTTTATTGGAGACTATATCAAGCTTAATTGAACTGAGTCCTTACAGACCCTTAGGGACCTATGTTTTCTGCACAGGAAATGGGAAACTTGTTGTCTCAAGTAACCCAGATGCTGTGCTGCAAGTACTGTACTATGCCTCCCAGTTGAGCACTGAAGAAGCAAGAGAAAAAGTGAAAGTTGCCCAAACAAGCCTAAGAGATCATTTGAACTACGGAAATGACTTGCAAGAATACTTAAAAATGTCAATTGTAACATGTTTATATCAGCATCATCCAGAAGCACTTCCGTTGTCTTCGAATGTTGCAAATGTTGAGCGTGGGAGAGTTGGTGTGGCCTTGAATGACCTAGGCCTGGTAAGTTCTTTCAATCCCTGCTAAGTTTGTACTCAATTTCATATTTATGTTCACTCCTCACAGCTTGGTTTGATTTATCCTAGCAAATTTTAGCTGGTTATAAGTTTCAGTATATAGGAAATAACAATACCAAACTTGGAATGCTTAAATTTCTGCTGAAACTGGACATAAAATTGCGGTTAGTTGATGCCCACAAATTTTATAAATGCCAAGTGTTTGGGATTCCAGAGTGAAAGAGCCAGACTGTGCATTCATGCTGCTGAAGCGTTAGAGAAGCAGAAGTTGAGGAACCAGGCATCAATTGAAGAAAAGCAGAAAGATATTGAGAAATGTTTAGATAAGCTAGAAGTGTACAAAAAGAAGTGTGAACTCAAAGTTGGCTATTATGATGCCTTCAAGAGTTCAGAACAAAAGGAGGATTTCCATGCTAATGTAGAGAGGCTTGAGCTAGCAGGTATATGGGATGAAATAATAGAAATGCTGAAAAGGAATGAACTCCCCGATGAGTTTGAGGGCCGGCAGACATGGATAGATCTTGGTACCAGGTATCGTCGCATTGTTGAACCCTTGGATATTGCTAATTACTATCGACACCTCAAGAATGAAGACACAGGCCCCTATATGGGAAAGGGCAGGCCAAGACGGTATAAATGCACCCAAAGATGGCGTGAGCATGCTGAGCGATTGCCGCATGAAGTTCCAGGATCCTGTTTTTGGGCTGAGGCAGAGGAACTGTGCATTAAAACAAGCTGCCAGGGAATTAAAGAAAGCATTTCTCACCTAATTACCAAAGTCAAAAAGTGGATTAAAGATGGGGAACTGGGTGCTGATGTTCTATTGGAGAATTCCACCTTTAGTAAATTGCTGAAACAACATTTCCTGACAAACTTTTCTCAGGATCTTGACCTAAGGAAGGAGTTGCATGTGCAGGGATTAGCAGATGCGTAACTAATGTTATTACGAGCCTTGTACACACCTGAGCAAGAACTTTATCTGTATTGGATAGTTTATTGTTATCTGTTCCACCCTGCAAGATAGTGTGAAATAAAATGCTTTTTTGGTCAATAATAAAGGCAGAAATGAAATTTCAGCTCTTAAAAACCTGCTTAAACAAGTTGATTTACCAGTTCTGAGATACAGGCCATCACCTGCAATTACTTATTTTGTTCTAATCCTTCAGTAGTAGCCCTTCTGCCGACAGGAGAGAAGGGCAAACCATCTCAACCAGACGAGGAACTGCATTAGTATGCTGAATTACACTCCTCTTCAAAGGGAAAATGACATCTTTGATCGAGTGATCATGGTAGATTAGCTTCGGAACCAAGAAATTCAAATTGACAACAGAGTATAAATCAATTTGTATCGATTAGTTCTGCGTGGACTTACAAGTCCTGCAACAGAGAACTGGGAGGAATTCGCTTCCTCCCATAGTCCCTTGCCAACCTCGTTTGACTTCTACTCGGCAGAAACCAAACACAACATCATAGAGAGTTGTATCCCACTCAATGAAATAAAATAAAAACATAGCAAATGTCAAATATTAGAGAATAAGAAATTTGTGATTGCAAAGAAGAAATCTGCTGAAATTTGCTTGATTGCCTGCTTAATATATGCCTATCTGTCATCATGAATACTATCTTTGATGCCCGCGCGATGCTGTGGGTGTTTTAAGTAAAATTTAATTTTAATTATTATAATAAATATTTATAAATTAATCAGAAATCTTATATAGCAAAAGATATGACATTCATAAAGTTAGTTGCAAAAGTTAAGTAAAGATAGTTAAATTAACAAAAGTACCTAGAGTTAAATATTTTATGCTTTATACATATAGATAGAGAAGTGGACGTCAATGAGCGGCAGGTTGTATTAACAAAGCACATGATGAAGACGTCGAATCAGCTTGCGATGTTGGATAAGAAAGCATTGATTAAATGAATGCTAGTTTTTTTCCTACAACAAAAGATAAGTGTAACTGTAAGTTATAAATTTTTCATAAAGCAATAAACATCAAATATTCTTCAAGATAAATTAGAAATGAGAAATAAAGATGTAATTGTTACTAAGTATATGAGTTCATAAAGAAGGGAAGGCAATTAGAAAGTGAGAATGATATAAATGATTGTGATTGAATTAATTTTTGTTAAATAAAGAGGTGGTGGAGTAGTACAGAGAACTAAATGATATTGTAGATGCAAACCTTTTCAGGTGATGAAATGAAGAGGCGTTGCTTCTTTGGAAGTGCTGGTGCATGACCGACATCATCTTCGCAGAGATGTTCCTTTAACGAGTCTGCATAATAGTTCAACGGTCTTGGCTGGGGAAGTTGGGTGTTGAATCATATATTAAAAGGAAGTACTTAAGCAATGGCAAGTGTAAACAATAGGAATGAAAGGCAAAACCATTTATTTATTAGTAGAACACTGAAGTAATAACTGTCATAGGAATGAATATAGAGTAATGAGATAGTGGTGTCAGTCAGCCCAACATCTTGAAAACAGAAAATAAGAATTAAAACAATGATATGGTTGAAAAAGGATTCCACATGATGACATTTGGATGCTGAATAACATATTAAGAATGAAAGGGAAAACCATTTATATATTCGCAGAACAGTCAAGCAATAATTATTAAAGGAATGTACACGAAGCAAATGAGAAAGTGGCTTCGGCTGGTGCATCATCTTTATATTGGGATATAAAACTTTATCATGGTTGAAGTAGAGCATCCGTAGGATGAGAAATTTATGGAACAATACATGGAATATTGTTTATGTGTGAGCAAGCAAACCAAACCTGTCGTGTGGCATAGCATCAGTGAAGATTAATGCTCTTTTTAACTGGGGATGAAAATTGTCATGGAACGTGTCTTTTTGCTAAGAGGTGTGCTGCTGTGAAGCTGGAGTTTGAATTTGAGACTGATCAACACTCAAGGGATCCGCAAGGTTCGGTGTTGGAGGGGTGACAGGTATGGAACTTCCAGCATCAGTGGCTATCGGGCCTATTGTGTTAGCAACTTTAATAGGGCTAGTCGAGTCAATATATGCTTCAGTTGCAATGTCATGGAAGATCTTGTAAACATATATTTCACATTTGTTGAGTACAGATTTGTAGACTCCAAATCGAAGTTGAAATATTTTTGTTTTGTTTAATTTCTCAATCATTTGAGGTGGAATAATAAATGGGTCACTGAATTTTTTGTTGAACACCCAATGATGAGCCGAAGTATTGAAAAAATACTCAGTTGTCTTGCTAAAGAGAAGAAAGTTCGTGACATCTTGACCATCGCTGACGATGCAATTAATTCTGAACCTAAAAGACATTAAAAAGTGTCTTGGTATATATGGTAGTTGAACCATGGAACTGGTGCTCGAATGGGTCCATACAGAGAATTTGTTAAGAAGTTGTTTTGTTAATGTAGACAACAACTGCTGGTTGTTCTTGGTTATAATCTTAGAAAAAGAATGAAGAGGTTTTTCATACTGGTCTTCCATACTAATTTTGAAACGATTTGCATGGCCATCCATTATAGGAAAAAAAAAAAACTTTTGCTCATTAAGTTTTGTTTTGACAATATAAACATTGTCTCTGTACATCAAAAAGAAAAAAAAAATAAGAGACATGAAATATAAACAACAAAGCTCGCATGTTAAGATTTTATAAGAAATGTTAAGAGTTTATAAGGAAAAATGGAGGAATGCAGTATTGAAACTTGTAAAATACAGCATTAAAAAATAAATTTACATAGAGAGGCATGAAATAGGAATAAAACATTAATATCTTGCGGGATCTTATTTTCTTGAAAGAAACTGCGATTACTTGAAATGTCAACAAAGGTTAACCGAACAGTTGGTGGTAATCCCTCTAAGTAATGACTCAGCTCCAAAAAAGCATTCTCATGGAAATAAAGCAATGAAAACAAAATTAAAAAATACAGAGCAATTAAAATTAAGGGTTTAAAAAATACACAACAACTCAAATTTTGTCTTGCCAGGGATTGCCTTGGTTTGACAAACAATTTTTTCTGTTCTATTTTAATTACTATAATTTATTTATTTTTTAATAGTGTTGAGCAAAAGAAACGACCAACATATTCTAATGGTCTAGATCCAGTGCTGAACAACCAACATTTTCTAGGCAAGATAAAATTCTTGCAACATTTACATGTCACAACAACTGCATCATTCACCATACAAATATAATTAAGAAAATGATATATGACCTTATATTGCGGCATGTAATAAAAAAATATCTATACAAATTTTTTTAAAAAAAGAAATTCTTAAAGCTTACCAAAAGCATAAGATTTTGTATGCACAAACACAGTTGCCCAAGATGGTGGTTTTTTGTACAACTAATTACAACCCACAGAGATGATGATGCGATGTAATCCATGATGTTACTCAATAAATGACATTATTTACTTAAAAAAAATGAAGAGAGGATGAGAGAAGGAGACTCTTTTCCAGAAAAGCATTTAATTGGAAAAAATTTTGATATGCTTTTGTATCTCTGAAGACTTTTTGAAGAACATGGCAACGATGAAAATAGGTACAAAGGATGCACCATTAAACTACAGAATTAGACACAAAGGTAAAGACACTTGATGTTTAATGAAATAAAAACGCTCTTTTGTCAGGTGGCAAATTTATGTAAATATTGAAAATGATAGGGCATAGCCCTATGAACAATAATTTGAGATGCAAACAATAATATGAGTATAGTTATTTCTCACAACATAGTTTTAAAAAGCAACAAACAGAAAACTGTTCTAACCTTGAAGTCTAAGTCCTCTCCTGAAAGATGATCCGATAAAGAAAATAAAGAACTGTAGAGGAAAGCATAACAAATTATGGCTGCTATGCACTGATAAAAACAAAAGCACATCCCACCTGAACCCTCAACAAACGCTACTTGATGGTAAAAGCTAACCCAACCCAAAGAACAAAAGTTGCACAAAAACACACCTTGAAATATTATAAGAGAGCTAGGAGCCGAAAGAATTGAATTGCTAAAAAACACTTCAGAAGAGCACCACCCCATGCAATAAAGCAATTACATATAAAAACAAAAAGAGTCTGCTAATTATACTAACCAAAATAGAAGTGCCAACTAAAACAGAACAGGAATTAATGAAAAGGTAAGGGCAAGTATGTGTGCATAATGATGTTAGTGTCACATTCATTTAATACACTTCTATGACCTGAAGTCGTGTAAGTTTATTATCTCTTGACATGCTCCTTTAATTATTTTCAAGTTGATGACATGTCAGATCATTCAGTAAGCCCCTTAACTTTATAAAAGGAAAAGAAGACCTAATTGCATAGAAAGAAAAAACGACAATGTAATTTTTCAAAGCATTTAATACACCGACATCATGATCTCGCTTTAAGTCAAATACTTTCAAACCTGAAAAGAAAAGAGAGACAGTTCGCTACAGTGCAGTGATAATATATGTTTTGTGGGGAAAATTACAGTACTTTCCCGATGTGTTTTAGAGTTCTTTTAATTTTTACATGCTGGATTTCATGAAAACAATGTTTGGTCAGCGGTGCAAGGAATAAAAGAAAGTAATTAAGTAAAAGCATCAACATTACAGAAATTATATTCCTATCATCAGATCATCCACCCACTTCTAATTTGGCTAATTCAATATGGTTATAAATGTTAGACTATCAGAATATTCAGCAGGAAATCCAGAAGCATCTGCACCAGTTCTTGATCCTATCCATTCAGTTATCAATTCAAAATAGTCATGCTCTTTTGAATTACTCTTGTATATCTGTTTACTTCCTTATGATGCTCAGATTAGTTTTATTGTTATACGCATTGCAGTTTCATTGTACAACTATAAATATAATAGAAACTGCATGGCTTAAGTGTGCAAGCCATAACAAAGACATATTGTGTATTCTTTCTTCTGTGTTTATCTTATATGGTATCAGACTGACTAGAAGCTTACGCTTTTCTACCCAATCCTTCCTTTTGCTTCTGCATCCTCCATATAGCCAGCACCAATACCTCCCCCACCCCTGCCCCTATTCTTCCACCATCTACAACCACTGTTTCCGTTAAGCTAGATGGCTCTCACAATTATTTGGCTTGGAAAATGCAATTCCTTAATCTCCTCTGAGGACATGATTTAGTTGGTTTCATTGATGGCACTGAAACCTATCCTCCTAAAAATCTTGACTCTGGTTTATTAAATTCTGCCTATGTTGTTTGGCAGAAGAAAGATGTTTGTCTCCTTGGATGGATCCTTGCATCTCTTTTTGAAAAACTTGTTTCCACTGTTTATGGAATGGAGACATCTCAGCAGGTCTGGACTGCCCTGCAGACTCGTTTTTCTTCTCAATCTCGCTCTCGTATTTCTCATCTTAAACGTCAACTCCAGGCATTGACTCAAGGTACCAAATCTTGTTCTAAGAATCTTGAAAATGTCAAACATCTTGCAGATCAATTAGCAGCGGCTGGTAAGCTTATGGACGATCAAGACTTGATCTCTTTTCTTCTAAGTGGCCTGCCATCTACTTACACTCACTTTTGAAGACTTTCAAGCTGAATTATTGGGCTATGAAAATCTTTTGGATTTCAATCACTCTTCTTGTAACACGGATCATCATCATTTTGCCTTTGCTGCCCACAAATCTAAAGCTCCTATCTATGGCAGAAAGAAAGGCCCTCCTCTACATTCCACAAAACTGCAGTCTGCAGTTTCATCTATTTCTCGGCGACATAAGCAGACCAGATCACCTACTCCTCAACTTTCATCCAACCGCCCGGTTTGTGAAATTTGTGGTAAAATTGGCCATATTGCTATTGATTGTTTTCACCGTTTTGATTATTTACATCAGGGTCGGTTCCCTCCTCAAGATCTCGCAGCTATGGTGGCTGAAGTTAATGCCACTCTTGATTATCAAGTTTGGTATATGGATAGTGGTGCCAATGCCCATATTACATCCAGTGCAACAAATCTCACTGATCAGAACTCCTGTCATGACTCCGGCACTGTAACTGTAGGAAATGGTTCAGGTCTGCAAATTCTAAATACTGGTTCTACCACTTTTAACCTTGGCAAATCCAATTTTCATCTAAACAACATTCTTCATTGCCCACAAGTGGCCACCAATCTTATCTCTATCAATCGTTTTTGTTTAGATAATAATTGTTACTTTATATTAACTGCAACTGATTTTCTCGAGAAGGAGAACCTGACAGGAAAAATCCTACTTCGAGGTGTGGTTGACAATGGGTTGTATCCATTAGCTGGGTGCCAAAATTCCCTTTAAAATCTCATATGTCTTTCGGCAACAGTTGGAGTTCGAGCTACTGCAAACACTTGGCACTCCATACTAGGACACCCTGCTACTTTTGTTTTTGATAATTTATTCCATTCTAATAAACTTTATGTCAGCGGTCCTTCAAATAAAGTAGACTTTTGCTCTGCTTGTCAACTTGGCAAAGCTAAGAAACTTCCTTTCCCAGCTTCTAGTCGTCAAAATGTGCAACTTGTTAGAACGAAAAATCATGTTTTAGAAGTAAAAAAAAATGTCAGTTTTGGAGGCTTAATAGTGTGTTGAGTTTCTGGGCTATTTCTGAGCAGTGTTCTTCATGTTCTTGGAAAGAAAATTGACTTAACTCCATGATTTGGATCAATTTTAGTCCAATTCTTTAAATATAATCCTTCATGCGACTTTATTAGTCAATAATCTAGGGTTTATTTGCATCAATAACATGTTTTCAGTAAGTTTTAATTATGGGGTTTTGGTTTTGAACCAAAACTCATTTTGACAAAATTGTGGTTTTTAAGTAATATCGAAGTGCATGAATGCTAAATTATTGATCATTGCATGATTTCTAACATGTATGTCTTTGGTTAGACCATATCTGGTCTGATTTGAAATCTATGTAGCTGGGTTCATGTTGAATGTTCTTTAGTGTTCTTTATGTTCTTTGTTTTCTAAGTTTTGATCCATTTTGATTAAAAAATTTTTGAGTTTGATTTCATTTTTGATTCTGGTTTAGGTTTTGATTTGTTTTTTGGGTCAAACCAATGAAGTTTGGTTCAGTTTATGGTCGAACCAAAAGTTTCGGGTCAACCCGGTTGGGTCAAAATCAGGTAAAAAATTAAGACCCTATTTGGCTGACAATGTTTTTGCTAAAGGTTTTCTTAGGGTTAAGGGTGTATTTGGCAAACACTTCTTAAGCCTATTTTAGCAGTTTTGGTTTTAGAAAAAATGAGTTTTGGCTAAATATAACCTTAAAAAATATCATGCTTGTTGCATACAACCTAATCTTTATAAAGAAAAATTGCATTTTTATTTATAAAAAAGAAAAAATATTTTAGCATTGTTTTAGAAAATGTTTTGTATTTCTTTGCATTATTTGTGGAATCTACAACAAGTTTGTAAAATTCCTTAAGGATTTGGCTAATATTTCAATAACCTTAAAATTTCTTCTTCTTCTTTATTTTTGAAAATTAATAGTCAATATTCTAGTATAAATCTTAAACCTACAAGTAGGCTAGTATTCAAATATCAGGAATTGACTAAGAAATTCTAAAAAATTCTTTAATATTCACTAATTTTAATTGAGTATTTTTTCACCACAATATACGAGTTGTGGGAAAACACTTTTGCCTTCCAGGATAAGTGAACCCTATCAGGGCATAGAAATCGATTCTTCCTATAAGAATTTATCTGGATATAAGAGCCCATAATAAATTCAAAATGCCAGTTTTGTTCATGAGCATAAATCTTTATTCTGAGCCATAGATGAACCACCTGCTAGAAACCCATCAATGACTTTAAACTATATTCAGACCACACAATACAGTTTACCTCGGGTAAGGTGCGCTTGAGGAACTAATATCTTTCTTGGTCACAACCAATCCCTTACCTTGAAATTTCTGATAAGACTAGTCTACCCAAGTCTCATAGTGACTTTAAACCAAACAACTAGGTGGCGACTCCTTGACCCCAACGTGCGACATATTAAATTGATTGAATAAAATAAAAATAAAAATATTTTCGCCACAATATACGAGTTATGGGAAAACACTTTCGCCTTCCAGGATAAGTGAACCCTATCAGAGCATAGAAATCGATTCTTCCTATAAGGATTTATGGATATAAGAGCCCATAATAAATTCAAAATGTCAATTTTATTCATGAGCATAAATCTTTATTCTGAGCCATAGATGAACCACCTGCTAGAAACCCATCAATGACTTTAAACTATATTCAGACCACACAATACAGTTTACCTCGGGTAAGGTGCGCTAAAGGAACTAATATCTTTCTTGGTCACAACCAATCCCTTACCTTGAAATTTCTTATAAGATTAGTCTACCCAAGTCTCATAGTGACCTTAAACCAAACAACTAGGTAGCGACTCCTTGACCCCAACGTGCGACACATTAAATTGATTGAATAAAATAAAAATAAAAATAAAAATAAAAAACAATTATGCAAGACTACACATATTAGAAATATTATTTTAAAATAACCATATTTTATTTTCAAAAAAATAGTTCATTTATACATAAGATAAAAAATATATATAAATGAATCAGAAAAAACATTTTCAAAAATTAAACGCATAACTAAAAAATAATCATCATTTAAAAGAGGATCTCTAAACAAAATAAAAGAGAAAAAGGGTTTATATCTAAATATAATTTTTTTTCAAAAAAAAGCATTAATTGAAAAACAATTAGGAAAAAAAGAAAAAAAAGGCCAGGCGATGCTCAGCCTAACCCATTTTGTTAAGTCTCGCGCACCTAAGCTTTTTTTTTTGCTGAAGCTGGGGCTCCGCCCTAATTTTCTTTGAAAAAAAATTAAACTACACGTAGTCTAATCTTACCTAGGTTTCTGCCATTGTGGTGGCTGAAAAACCAGGGCCTAATTTTTTTACCCAAAAACTTGTTTTTGACCTAACACACCTATAAAACATTTTAATAACCATGATAAACATATATGTGGCCTAAACAAAACCAAAAAATCATCCTAAAAACCAAAATTAACCTGAAACCAAAAATCAACCCGAGCTCATATATGTTTTTCCATGAACTTCAAAGGTAATAAAAACTTAATATGAACTCTTCTCATAAACAAAACCGTTTGACACAAATATTATCCATTTTAGTAGTCTAAATCAGTGTCAACAATATGTTTTTTTTCTCTATCGTCAGAATTCGACGACCTTGTTTTCTCTCCTCTCTCAACCAAGGACTAAAAAATAATAAAAATAAACTTTTATACTAAATTGAATTTGAAAAATATCAGTGTCAACAACATGTTTATCTATCTACTGCTGGAATCCGACAACCTTGCTCTCTTTCTTCTCTCAACCAAGACTAACAAATAACAAAAATAATTTTTTGTACCAAAATCAAATTTAAAAATATTGAGGTACAAAAATTATATAATCTGTTATTTTTTAAGTTCGAGAATAAAAATACATCTTTTTCGAAACTTATGGCATGTCTCTCATGTTTGGCGCCTTTTTTATTTAGATCCCCCTCTTTTTTCAATCTCACATTTTCATAAGAAATTAAAATCCATTAGTCTTCAATTAAACAAAATCACTAGAAAAAAAGTTTGAGAACCAAATTACAAAAAACAAAAAAAAATTACACAACTCATCCACAATAATTTGTGAGATGATGAATAATAAGATCATGCAAAGTAAAAAAGAAAACCCACACCTTCTAGTTTTATACTTAATGTTGAGCTCTTTTCTTCATTTTTAGTTCCTTCTATATAGAGATGGCAATGGGTTATCACGAATTGAAATTTTTTTATATTTATTTTCTGGTTATTAGATAAGAAATTTAAATATTTATAAATTATTTATCAGATTTCTAGTATCCATTCTTTTATTATTTATTATTCAATAAAAAAATAAAATAGTTAATATATGTATTTCATTTCAATATTAAGATCACTATATATATATTATATTGTATTAAACAATATCTAAATATTTTATAAATATTTCTATATAATATAAATATATATTTTAAATTAGATTTAGACGAATTTCAGGTTGAGTTTAATAATATTTATATTTTATCAATTATTCCTCAAATAATATAATTATCTAAAAAATACTCGGTCATTAAGATACATCGGGTTAAATTAAATTGCAATCCCTACTTCCACCAGTTGTACATCCTAAATCGCTGCTCTGTTCCTATGCAGTTAGACCAATGGTAAGCTCTGATTCACCAGATTCAGCATCATTCGCAAAAACATCTAGCATATCCATACTGGCTGCAACTTCTAACCTTTATCAAAATCAAATTAAAATACCCAACTTCAATCAATCTCCAACAAGTTTAACTAGTATCAAAATCGCATTCGCCACAAGGACCTGAAGAAGTCACAATAGTTGCTTGAACTCGAACTATAAAGGGTCATCTTACACTACCAAATACCACGGCCGCGGATTACTGAATATCCCATTCATAAATTGCAGGATCCAATCAAAGAGGTGTTGAATCCAATTATCAAGCTACACCAAAAAAACCAAATCCATTTATCAAACTTCACCTCCGGGCTGCAGCAAAATTATTGCTCAGGGATGTATCCTATCTCAGATCCTCTTCCAGTATATGCTCAAGAATTGTACTAATATTCGTTATATGAAAACAAAAAGGTACCAAGACATTGATCAAATGAAGGACATAGTTAAGTAACAAACACGTATTAACATGCCTCGCATTAAAACAAAAAAGAAAAACATGTGAAAGCTTGCCTTCTGCATTTTCTTAGGCTGCCAGCATGCGCATCATTGGTTTCTAGACATTTATTAGGTACAGTGCACATAATTGTCACGCAAATTTGTGGATTTTGCAATGCATCATTCATGAAACCGACAAACTTTGCATTTAACAAGTGAATTAGAATGCTATCTCAATGTTATCTATTCCATCTTTCAGACTAAAAAAACTAAATGTGCGCATCCATACCTAAAACTCGACAAGTCACACAAGTTTCTAACCCGAGAATGGAAGCTATCCAATACCCTTAGAAATAGAAGAGTCCCATGGATTATTAACTTCAGCATTATTCCCTCTGCAGTGAAAATGAAACAGCCAAGCAATTACCATAAAATCAGGTTATATCTGTATGATAAAAGTACATAATTTTAAGGAATATATGACAACCACCTTCTACCATTTAACCAAAAAAATTTTAGTTGGCATGTAGAAATGTAATCACCCCACAAGCAACGAAGCTAAAATGATTCCAACTTTGCAAATAACAAACATGCAGGCAATAGAACCAGCAATTCTTGAGATGACAGCACCCTAAGAGTATCAAGCCCAGCTTTTCCAGCCATCTGATGTTCCTAAGACCTTCTTCCCATGTAAATCACGGGGTACCAAAGAAAAATGAAGTCATCAGTACTTGCAAACGAAACTAACATTTTTATATATCTCCCTCCCTAGGTGTCTAAATCAGAATTAAGCCCGAAGGCTGTCGAGGAGATGCAAATGATTTTCTGCTGTTACCTGGCAAAGGTATGTTGGCCTTGCACAACAATCTTCCAACACAACACCGGCATATTAGAAAAACAGCACAGGGAAACCAATAATAAAAACCAATTCAATAAAACAGCAACCACAAAAACATAGCATCGATAGCCTCCTGGGCAAAGGATCCTATCCAATTGGCTGTAAATAAAAGTGAAAAGGTGATGCAAGAAAGTCCCACTGTAGAAACAAGACAGAGGATGACATATTGCACACATTTCAAAGAGAACCAATAATCATAGGCATGTGCAGAGACAATTACAGAACATGCATATCAATAGTTAGGAGGGGGGCAATCACTGTTTAGGAACTTACTTTCAGCGTGAGCAAGGGATAGATAAGTCAAGGCTACATATCATGTTCAGCAAGGACAGCAAAAAGGGTAACAAAGAGAAACAAGAGAAAGAACACCGTGACATGCAATTTACTTAAGAGATATCCAACGAGCAAACTAGCTCTCATCCGTTGGCTAGCACAGGCATTCTATTACAATAAGAGCATTA
>Ga0325401_1003037_pt1 | contig 15175 bp, 9 predicted proteins | sample PopdelMetagenome_FD_205666 | JGI IMG/M metagenome (GOLD analysis project Ga0325401, IMG submission 205666) | Populus deltoides microbial communities from Bellville, Georgia, United States - Xylem-PdKOR-R2 | ecosystem: Host-associated > Plants > Phyllosphere > Stem > Wood/Secondary xylem | place...
TGCCTCATCCATTATTAGCCAGATAGGCTCTTTCAAATCGGCCCATAGAAATTGAGACCTAACTTTAAACAAAGGCTGACTTACTTGCAACGAAAAAAGGAAAACATTTTAAAAAAGAAAAAAAAAAGGAACCAATGTCTTCTCGACAGGCAGAGCAGAGGATGGGAGAGCTTTCCCAGTTTATCTTTGAATGCGAAATCAAAAGAAAAGGAAATAAAAGGTTGCGAGGTTTTTTATTTATTTATTTTGACTTTTCTTTCTAATTCCGTTTAATTATATCTGCCTATCTGTCTGCTACTTCACTATCTTCTGTTTAAATTTCCTTTTACCTTTGCTTCTGCTGCTTCTCTTATGCATTTCCACTCGCACAAAATTTTAGCTTTTATTTCTTTCTTGTACAAGAATCAAGAATTTCACTTCTTTTTGTAAAATCTCCATTATCTAGAGGAGATTGTGCAACTCTTGCGTTTTCTTTCTTCATTCCTGTTGTTTCTTTACCTCAAGAGGTTGCTTATAGATGATGTCAACTTGGTGAAGTGGGTAGCTAGAGAAAATGAATTAAATTGTGGGTTTCAAAGTTGACGGTCAAATTGCATGCCTATTTCATATATGGGGGGCTGTTTCATTATGGCCTGTTTTTGTATAATTTTGTGGCTTTTTTAATCTTTAATCTCTTTAGATGAATAATGAGAAGCTATGGAACTAAATTTGTGAAACCTGTTCTTGTAAAGATGATCCTTTCATGTTTTTGTGTCAAGTTTGAATGATCTTGGATCAATTTAAGCTTTAGACCGCCAAGCCGTTCTTATTTCTTTTATTTGGGTTTTAAATTGGTTAGGTGATACAATTCTTCTATTATTGAAAAGGATTGATGTATGTAACTTTGTTGAAAATACTCGTAGAGTTCAACTAATCAAGTTTTAGACCATTTCAATCTGCAATTACTTCGAGTTACTCGGGATCTAATCTGGTAGTTTGGATCAATTAAGCATGTGATCTTAAAAGTAACAGCTAACTCAGTATATATAACTCTTAATAGCGTTTGACTTAACTCCGGCAAGAAGGAAAGAAAGGCACATAATCGTCAGCTACTGTGGATTTCAGGATTAGTTTTGTATTTCTAATTATTGCTTTCAATATTCCTATGTTCTTATAACTATGCACTTGCATTTTTTTCTCATTTAGATTCTCATTCGTTTGCAGGAGCCATAATGGGCAAAAAAAATACTTATAAGTGCTGATTGCTTTGATGGAATCTCCAGTAAGTTTTCTCACTTGTCCGTCATAGTGGTTTTCTTCATTTCAACATGCTTGTCAATTCTTGATTCCGTTTAGCTGTTTATTCTTGATGAGAAAAAAAGAACTGATAATTCTCATTCCTTCCTTTGCTGGGAGAGGATCTTTCACTTTTTGCATGATCATTGAGTTTTGAGAGTACATAAGAGGCGAAGTCCAATGCTATGTGATTTTCTTTTGAGAGGTTGTGTGCCGACAATCTGAGTGAACCATGCTAATATTGTGTGGTTTCTGTGTGTTAGTCTTGCCATAGTTCAATGCTGCATGTAATCTTGCTGAATGATTGTAAATGATTTGTTTCTATTACGGCTATACAGGATTTCCCTTACAAGTATCGCCATGTTTGAGAATTCTTGTTCCCTCAACTATTGCAGATTTTTCTTAGTTGCACAATGCATATAACTCTGCTTATGGTTTTTCTTGATGCATTATTTCTTACATGAAGGAGCCAAGTAGGATTGGTGATCGTTCAACCAGTGATGTTGTTGTCCGACTCCGAACACATGAAGGGCGAGATGATTGGTTCTATTGCCATTCTTTTATCTTGATAGAAAAGAGCAAATATTTTGGTGACCGCCTTTCTGAGAACTGGCCTACATGCCAGATCCTTGACTCCCGGAACTGTGTTGAAGTTTACTGTGAAGAATCAGACTTTGATCACCATGTCAATTTTCTACGACTTCTCTATGTTGTTATAGATGGTTCATTGGAAGACATATGGCATGGTGTGAAGAATGCCCTTGGCATTCTGCGTGTGGCTGTGAAACTTGGGTGCCCACAAATTGTTAATGCTTGTGTGAACTACTTGGAAGCAATGCCATGGGAAGAAGCTGAGGAGGATGAGATCCTAAAAATCATACCAGGCATGGGATCGAAAGCACAACCAATTCTTGCCCGTGTCCAACCAGTCAATCCGTCAGCTGTATTGAGAATTTTTCTGTCAGCTATTAAATTTGCCACATCATCACCTCCTTCGCCCATGAATGATCTTAAAACTACTGCACAAGAGCAGCTCGAATACATGCTGACTGAAGATGATGATGCCCCTCTACTAACAGCTGATCAAGAGGTCAAATTTGAAGTAAAAGAATGTGTGAAGGGACTGTTCACCAGATTTAACAATATGCTAGAAGCTCTGTTATGTGAGCCTGTGGAATCAGCCATTGAGAAAGGGAAAATGCAATCTTTTCAATCATATCTATCAGATTTATCGTGGGCTTGTCAGATACTAAATAAGTTGGAAATCATGAAGGAATTTGTCAATAGTTGGGTAGGCGCATCAGATAAGATAGTTCTGGTTGTTGAGCAAGCTAGTTCGGTAGCTGAAATTATTGAGACAAAGTCGAAGGTTATAGAGGTGGCAGCAAAGGTTTTAGAAGCAATTGGATATGGTAACGTTATTCTGCCTACTGCAAAACGGTTTCACATGGTCAAGGTTTGGCTTCCATTTGTGAGGGTTACCAAACCATTAATTGATTCTGCCACGACTAATGCCGATGGTCCAGAACTTAAGATTGATGGTGAGCTATGGCAGTCCTTAGAATCCACATTTGTTTCTATGGTTCTTACACTGCCATCAGAAGACCAGGCTGAGATTTTGACAGAATGGTTAGGGAATGAACATATTCACTATCCAGACTTCACTGAGGCATTTGAGGTGTGGTGTTACAGGTCCAAGGTTGCTAAGAGAAGATTAGCAGACATATTGGGCAACCACGGTATGGCCAATAGCACACTTTGACCATCTGTTTTTCATCTTTTTGGTAAGAATAGTTACATCGTGCTTGATCATAAATCATTTTCCTATCCTTCGCGAAGATCAGGGCTTGGTTTAGAAAGTGTTGTTGACAAGAGATTCCTAAACTGGGTGCACTAACTTTTAGCTTCGTGTCCAAAAGTGATTGCATTCTAAGGTTTGTAAATGAAGTAATGTTTAGGCTTCTGTTTGATTGTAAATCCGTTATTGTGAATGTCTAGCGTAATCAAACTCGATAAAATCTTCTGGGCTTGTGCTATCTTATTGTCCAATTTGCTCATGCCAATTTTCATTTGTTTATTTATTTGTTTACTAGATTATTTTCTAGTTAAAGTCCTGATGCTTAATCAATTTTATTTTCTCCTCTAAGGAGAGGGAAATGGAAGTCCGAATGCCTGGGTGAAGGGCAGTAAGCTTAATAAATGCTTTGTACTTCATCTTAACTTAATAAATACTTTGTAATATAATGCTATTCGCCTATTCCCTCCGTTGTACAGGGCAAGGAACTACCAAAAGAACATGATACATGATACGAGAAAACCTTATCCATGGTGGTCAATTGTGGGCAGAGGTTGAGGTCTTAAGGATGTCAGTATCCTGGCCAAAGAGGCACTCCTTCAAAAGAAAGAAATAAACATGGACACTTTTGCACTTTACGACCTTCTTTTATCTATTCATATCCATTAAGCAATAGTTTCTTCACTTCTCTTCTTCTATTGAGCGATGATTCTGGACCGTTTGGATTGGTTATTTTTGCATTCGGTCTTGCACCTTTTGACTTTATTTTTCTACCCTAGCTAGTCTTTCTTCAGACTTTTCTTGAGCAGAGGACCTTTCTGGGTTCCTCATCTAGTTTCCTAGCATTCATGCATCAGAAAACTATATATTTGTAACTATTGCTGACTTTTCTTTGAAAATGGTGTTTGAATGGGACTTGTAATGTTTATGCTTCACTAAGCTCTCCCCTTCTAGCACTGTGTGTGGATATAAAGGAGGTTTTCTTCCAATGTATCGTTTCTAGATCTTGATTTGAAGAAGAAAAAAAAATTATCGTTGCTGATGTCTGCAGTCTCCCATTCTTTTATCTTCGTTTCTTGCGTGTAGCTTGCAATCAATTGAGCGTCACACTTCATACATACTTCTCTTTATTTGATGAAATACACGATGACATCATGATTTCTCACAATCAATATACTACGTTGGTATACCCCAATAACTAACTGTTATGACACCAATCCATCTATCCATCTTCAGAACTTACAAAAATAATATACAATCCTCAACCATATACTAAATCCTAAGCTGTCTTAGAACTCAATGGTTCTATGCCAAGTATAGACCTATACTAAGTAAATTTTCTTCTTTCTTTACACTACCATGCATCTTCCTTGTTCCTTAGCAATACATGGAACAGTGAAAAGAGATTCTGAAGCCTCGGCCTCTTTGTCCTAATGTATCAGGCCACAAAGTCTGGCAACAGGTGTGCTATAAACCTCTTTCGGTTCTGAATGTCAATGCTCTCGTATCCAGTTGAAGAGTGAGGCGTGGATGTGTTAAGGGCTCCATACTCATTTGGTTCGCTGATCTCTACTCTTCTTCCCAGTTGAATGTTTTGGTTAGGAAGAAAAGTTTGATGAGTACCTGATAAGGAGAGGTTTTCACAATGGGGTAGCCCAAGAGTGAGAGAGACACCATTGCCAGAAAACCTTGGCGTGAACTGCTCTCCATCAAACCTCCCAATTTCCCCCATTGGGTATTGCCCAAAACCTCCAATGAAGTTGGTTTGGCCTCCCATGAATGAGTAGCCATCCCTACTCTGCCTCTCATCGCCGAATTTCATAGAAACCTGCTCATTGTTTGCCTCGCCAGGCTTGATATCCATGTTAATGGATGGCACACTAGTTGGGGATTGTATCAAATCATGGCTTCTTGGTTTCTTTGGGCTCCCTTGTGTGATCCCGTCTAATTCTGATGACCCCATAAAGGAAAATCCAGACTGGTTTCGGAGATTTCCCCCAACAGGAGATGTTGAAGATGTGGGTATTGAGATTGCAGAAGGAGCATCCGGTGAATTGTCCAAGGACTTGAAGCTTCTAGTTTGATTTCCGTTAACTGAACCTTTCTCTTGCAGAACTGACCTTGAAGCAGCATCTTCATTGTGTTCGCTCTTGCTTGTTTTGTCCTCTGATCCATTCTGTTCTTGTTCCTTAATTTCCTCCATGTACATTTCTTCTACCATTGGCTTCCAAAGTCGAACTCGAGCATTTATGAACCAATTAGACACCTGTATAATAACAAACACATAAATATAAGAATTTCCTCAACTGCGATAGGAATGCTGAGAAATGCAGGAGTTGGTTCATACCTGGCTCCTCGTGAGCCCTGTTTGTTTTGCGAGCATGTGTTTGTCTGAATCCTTGGGATAGCTGAAACATGAAAGGTTCACAAATCAGATATGAACAAAAACTAAAACCCAGGGATTTGTGGGATCATGACAAACAACTATGATTATCTACATGAAAATAGTCATCAATAGGAAAGGGCCAAAAAAAATGTAATTCTTAGAATTCTGAGGGTGCTTACGGGTGGAGAAAGTGTTCGAAGAGCCAAGCACGGAGAACTGAAACTGATCTTTCAGGCAATCCTCTCTGGGGTCTCCAAGCATTGTGCTGGATCATTCCCAACTGCTGAAGTGCACGCTGTTGTCGAAGGTGATGATCGACAAATTTGAGCCTTGAGCCTTCAATCTTTCCTCCTATGCAATCCTCTTCACCTAAGCTTTTGTTTGCAGCTTTAATTTGACCTGTTATTGCATCTTTCAAGCACCTAAACTGCTTGGAGATTGTTTTCAATGCAAGGGCTGTGTATGTCTTTGCTGAACCAATTCCTGCTGCTTGCTCAAACGAGGAAATCACTATCTGCATCTGGTGATGATACTGCCTGTACCTCTGCTCCACCTGCAGATGATAAAAACAAAAATGAATAAAAATATCCCATTTATCTGCTGTGACAACAGGGTACATATTGAATTGAAAGCCTCGAGACTCCCTCTGTTCCTATCTTGTGAAAATTGAAGTTCTAAATTTTTAAGAGCATATAGCAAGGGTCCAAAAGGATGAGAGACTTCAAAACATTACGAGTTGAATACAACACCAGACTGAAATTCGGACACGGTTTCCTTAGATGGGTTTCTTACAGTGAGAGACCTAACTCAATCCCGTGTGATCTCAGCCAATATTTTTCGCAATACAAACAAGAGCGTTCCAAGAAACTATCCCCAGTTTCTTTAAACGAACTTAACTAAACCTCACCGACACAAATGATCAACACACAAATTGAAAACAAAGCATAGTTGAACATATAAACTGCAAGTGCGTACCTCATCGAGCATGCTAATAAGCTTAGCCTTCTTCATCTGAATTTCCTGCCTCTCTGCAGTGGAAAGCTCCGGTCCGCGCTTCCCACTTGCTTCTCCTTCGCCAGACCCTTCTCCGGTTGATGACTCTCCAATCACCTTATTGCTATTATTACTACTAATCCCGTTACTCTTCTTTGACAATTCACTCTTGATTCCATTACTATTCACATTAACAACCTCATCAAGTAGCTCTTCAGTGGCCTTCAAGTACTTTGAGCTCAACAAGACCCCTTGCATACCCGGTACCCCATTTGTCACACCCGAACCTGGTGACACCAACCCACCAGACACCCTTATATCTTCACCAGACACAGCTTGAGCCTGTGATCCAAAACCGCCTTGCTGTTGTGAGGAGAGGCTCAAAGACAGGCCTTGTTGGGCGCGTGGTGTTTCACGCGCAGTCGATGTAGAGTCAATTGGATTATAAAAATTGTAATGGACACGGGGAATAAGTCCATGCAAAGTAGAAGCCTCATGGGAGTTAGGGTCCAAAGGGATACCGACGAATTGTTGGGTGTTCGATGGCGCGTGGCCCGAGAGGTGCGGCGGAGGAGAGAGGCTGTTGGCAGCAGCAGAAGCAGCGGCGTTAAGGAATACAAGGTTGTTGGATTGTGGTGGTGGAGGGGTTTCGGAGTATTGGACATAAGTAGGGTTCATAAGCACAAGAGTTTGAAGACCTTCCGCTGATGCAGCAGCTGCTTGGATTTCAGGATTCCCATGAAAGTATGTCGCCATCGGATTGGTTTTCTCGAAAAACTATGTTCAGTCTTGTATCTACACTTGAAAAGAGACTACGTTAGTTATCAGCCTTCACATCCAAATATCAAATCCAAAGACACGTACAAACATAAATCCACACCACTCCTCATCTTTCTACATGCAGACAACCCCATATATGTATAATTCAATGAGTTTTTTATGTTACCTTTATGAGAGTGGAATTTGTGATCAACCCATCAAAAATGAAGTGTTAGAAACAGATGGGATCGAGTTTTATAGAAACTGCGTTGATCTCTTCTTACTGTAAGCCTGTGAATCAAGAAGAGGATGCATGAGGAATCCAGAAAAAATTGAAGTGTAGATCATCAAAGAATTTCTTGTGCGAATTCATTTGAACAAGATTTTAATAGTACGATCAAATCAAGATTTTAAAAGAATTCTTGTTTGTTAATGTTTATACGTTTCCATCTTCTACAGCTTGAAAATCAACACAACACCTAGAAACAGAAGAAGAAAGAACTAGAAAAGAAGAGGGAAAGGGAGTGGATTAAGGAGAGGTGTTGTTTATATATATAGGGATAGAGAGAGAGATAGTGCAGAGATTGATAGAGAAAGAGAAAGAGAGAGATAGAATTGATTATAGTATTAGTTTTTATATAATTGGAACCTGTTGTGATGGAAAACTGAGTGTGCACGTGCTTCATGATCATCTGCACTTCAAGCGGAAAGAACAATTTTTCACTTACAATGACCTAAAGCCCATGAATTTTGAGAGGGAGAGAGAGAGGGATGTATATACAGTTGAGGCTAAAATACATGAGATAAGGAAAGGGGAGGACACTTGTATATGTGTGTGTTTATATATACTTGAAAAACACAACGGAGCACGCACACACAGCCACCTGTTTCTTGTATGATCTATCAATGGATTTAACAGTCTCTTCACTACTTGAGAGGAAAGACCTTTGTCAGACTCAAATCTCTGCAAATCCCTCTTTGAGAAGGAAAAGGAGTTGTAAAGAGAAAGATGGGGTTAAAAAGGCTAAGAGAAAGATACCCTTCTTTATTCACTCATATTATCCAAACATACAAGTATTCATGAGCCCCCATTTTATTCACACAAAGGAAGAAAAAATAAAAAACTCGCTAACAGGAAATCACTTGACTAGTTAATTCATGTGCTAGTACTTATATATTGATTGTGTTCTTTCTTGATTGGTTGTGGGGGTACTGTGGTGTGTAAGTATATCTTCTATATCATTAGAGGTTGTTATCTATCAGTTCTGCTGCACTTGAGGACTCCATATATATCTTTCTTATAGTATACTTGCAGAGACACACCCTCCTTCTCTTTCTCTTTTATGGCTTTTGAGTGAGGTACCTGCGAATAGATCAAAACAAGGGAAGTTCTGTGATTTGACCTTCCCCTTTCATATCATTTGATGCCTTGGGCATCTTTGATGAGCCACAAGGAACCTTTTTCTTCTTATTTAGAGTGCGAGTCTGTGAGAAAGAGAAGAAGAGGAAGGCGTGCGTGTTGTGTATAAAAAGAGTGGAAAGAAAAACAATAAAAATTAAGATTTCATCGGAGGGTGTCGAAAGATACACACAATCAGCTGAAAAACGAGAAAAACGTCTCCCTTCCAAGATCCAAAAGCTTAGTAAACGAAAAATATAAAGAAATGATGACGAGAACTGTATGTGGGTGGTGGAGGGGAGGGGTCTCTGTTGATGAATTCAATAATAAAAATATCTCCTTGTCCTCTTCGCGTTTTTGTTTGTTTGTTTTCTTTATTTATTTTCTTATTTTTCATTTCTTGGGTATATTTTTTGTGGTTGGATGACAGAGTTTGAAGATAAAGCAATTAAATCACCATGGAACATAGAACCAACCACCACAGCACCTACTTTAATGTTCAAAAAAGTTTGTATATACTCAGTTATCTAAAATCTTAAACCACCGTCTCTGTGTAAGGAATATGTGTATATCAAAAACTCGTGTGTGTGTGTGTGTGTGTGTGTCTAAACATCAAAATATGAGAAATTCAATAGTGGAACAATTCAAATGCATGCATTTGCATCGAGGTAGCCAAAATACGTGGGCCCTGTCTACCCATAGGATCTCACTGTTTTTCTTTTTCCTTCTTCTGGGTGGGTAAAGCACCCAACCTGCTATCTAATTATTAAGAACAAATTAATTACTTGATTCTTAATTGTGGATGAATTTTCTTGTGTTTGCTCCATACCCTTTTCTGTCTTCACTATTTTTCCCACTATTCTTCTTCGAGCAACACCTCTTGGGAGGGGGCCTCCAAACTACCCCAAGAGTATTGGAAAATACAAAGCAAGGGGTGGATAGCTAGCTGTGTAGCTAGGTTTTTTAACAAGATAATGACTATAATAAATAAAGAAGAAAGGGTCTTCAGTGCAGGACCAGTTCATCAATTCCCAACAGCGATCTTTAGCTCTTGAATCTAAGTCTGATATCTTAGAATATCAGAGAACAGTTCCATCACCATCAGAAACAATGATAACACAAGAATATGAGTTTTGTGAAGTCAATATACAGGACTAGTGTACAAACAAACAAGACTCATTCATGATGTTCATCAGGTAAACAATGTGTGTGTTGCAGGGCAATTAATGTATACATTATAGGGTTTATTATAACGTGAAAGGGGATTTGTGTGATTGTATTCAATTCCGAAGTCATCCTAGGATTCTCTAAAGAAAACTTTGTACGAACTTTACAATTTAGTTTCTCAGACCTAACTCACTTCCAGTGGAAAGAAAAAAGCTGCTGCCATATGAAGTGTGCTTTCTTAATCTCACCTATCTGAAGTACCTGTTTGGGCAGTCAGGTACACCTTGAATATATAACCAGAGATACAAGGGTGGTAACTTTCATGGAAGATCAGGTCCCTCCTACGTCTATTGATGCTGCAAGGTAATTACTATACATATGATAATTAATATTTACTTCCTCGAACGTAATTAATATATATTTACTTCCTCGAAGGTAATTAATATATATGTCCCATGCGAGAGTCTTCATCATAATTAGGAGACCTCTTCAACTTGAAAGCCAAATAATTCAAATTGAGGATTGACATTAGAGGAAAGCAAATAAGTTTCTTGACAAAATTTCCTTGGAGGCACCTCCAAATTAAGTCACTTCATTGTACAAGAAATTATCAACTCCAAATAATGTGCCAATAATTGTCCACTGAGGTTTTTAATTATTAAAATATATATAGATTGTTCACCTGGTCATTTGATATTTCAACTTTATTTATACTCTTGGATGTTAGTTTGTTTCGTCACACTATCATTAAATTAAAAAATTACTATCAAAAAATCAACAAATACAAAAAAAATACCAATAGGAATAATTTCGTTGATAAATTATGGTGAACTTTACTGATTGAAATTTTTCATAGAAAATTTCATCAGCATATTGATTTTATTAGTATTTTCTGATATCAATGAAATAAACGATGAAATACCGACATTGAAAATTTGTTCATCTAGGCATTCTATCTTGTCATCATTAGAAAATACCAATAAAATTACCTACAAAATATTTCATCGGCATTGGAAAGAATATTATGTTAGTGTTTTGTTTATTATGATCCTCAAGCCAACAATTGCTCACCTATACAACAAATTAATGGATTATAATACAAATTTTGGATTTTAAAAGACTATGATCTCATTGAATTAAAACACCATATATTCACTAACCAAGAATCAAATAACCTTAGATTTTAATCGCTATTTATTTATTTGCATTCTAAAAACATGGAAAATTTCAAAAGGAATAAACTATGTTATATTGAAATAAACTATTCTTCTTATGTTAATGAAGTTCAAGTAAAAAGATATGTTAGGCTAGAGAAACAAGTAATGTTGCATTCTCTTTCAAGCACTCTAGAAAATTGATAAATACAAATGGAACACCGACAGGATCTTTCTGTTGATATATTGCGATGACCTTTATCGACAGAATTTTTCATCTCTATGTCCATCGGTAAACATTGACAAAAAAATTTTCTTGGTATATACTAAGGGAACTGTAGTGATAAAATAAATAATGAAAAAAAAGTCAAACAATACAATGATGTGTAACTTTTACAAATAGCATTACTGACAGAATTAACCCAATGGTAAAGTACGTCCGTAAACATGACAATGTAAAACTTTCCTCGGTATATACTCAATGTACCTCTTTCTCTCTCTCTCTCTTATTTTTTATTCAAAAATATTGTAAGTTAGTATGCGGGCTACGCTGCAATGCAATCTCTTCTCTTTTTTATATTAATATGGATGTTTAGGCCAGCATCTCAATTAATCTTACGGGTCCGTAAATATGCCAATGAAAAACTTTCCTCGATATATACCGAGAGAATTACGAATGGTATTTCAGTGGGATTCCAAAAAGGCAAATCGTACGGTGACATGATATTTTTACCGATGGAATTATCGACGAAATTAATCCATCGGTAATGTCATTGGTAATATTTAATTTATGACTTGGTGCTTGATCCCCCTCCCCCGTTTCTCATTCTTCCTTGTGCATCCCTCCCCTCCTCCTAATCTCAACAAAATTGAACATTCCACAATAAATTTAGCCACCGCAACACTTAATTTGTCGATATTCATGTTCTTATTCGAATTTTATTAAGGATTCTTCATTTTAAGTAAGCAAATCTACCCCTTTTTATTTGAACTCAATTTTAAAATGTTAATTGTTTTGCATATTTTAAATTTTATAGCATGTGTATTTTGTTTGGATGTTTATTTGTTTTATATTGTTTTCTCATATAAATTTGTTGTATAGATTTATGATTTTTACATGTTAGGGTTTGTTTTAGATTTTATAAATTATAGTTATTTGTGAATTGATGAAACTTATGTCGAATTTTTGACTTAAATGTTTTGTGATGAAATAAATAATGGCTTATTTAACAGGTCTGTTTAATATTTTATCAATTTTATTGTCGAGTTGAAATTTTTGATAAATGTATAGAAATTTGAATTTATGTAGATAATTGACAATGAATTAAGAGAACTATTAAAATAGATTGAATAAGTTTGAGCTAAATTAATATTTTTGTAAATTTATTTAGTTAGCGCAGATAATTAACACATGTTGTCATCATTATTTTAAATAGGTTTGATATATGTAATGGATAGTCGTTCATGGATGTATAGAGATTTACCTCAAGGTTTGCGGATGATGGATTATTGTGATAGAATTCAGGGTTTTATTAATTATACACAATCTAATCCAATAAATATTAGTGAAGAAGATATTTGATGTTCATGCAATAGGTGTAAAAATAAAAAATATCTTGGTCTAGATGTTGTAATGATGCATCTTTTATAAAAATAGTTCATAAATAAATACATGTGTTGGTATGGACACAGAGGACCATATGTGTCTTCACGATACTATGGTAGAAAAGATGGTTGGGTCAACTTCTAGTTGTAGTAACGTGTATGGAGTTGTAAATAACAATAGTAATCCTTATAGGAATATGGTTATAGATGCGATGAAAATAAATTAAGATCATGTCAGTCAATATGAAAATAAATTAGGATCATGTCGGTCAATGTTTAATCGTAGATGAAGAACCCAATGTAGACGCGACCAGGTTTTTTGATCTTTTAAAAAATTCTAACGAACCATTATAGGATAGTTGTATAAATTATCAGTCGTTGCATAGGTGTTCACCATCAAATCAGATCTTGTGTTGAATGAAGTTGGTTATGATAATATTATCGAATGGATAAGAAACATTTTAATTGAAAGAAGCAAACTAAAAGAGAACTTCTATATTATTAAGTCCATGATGAAACCCCTCAGTCTAGGATAAGAGAAAATTAACATATGTCGAGGTTATTCAGGATGACAACGATGAATTAATTGTGGGAGATGATGTCTTTCAACTTGGTGAGTTAGTTTATCTATATTGAGTTGCTCTATCTAATGACTTAGAAGAAAATTAAAATTTTCACATCGTCAAGAATATTTTTGTTGATGTTGACATTGAGGTGGTAAATGATGTTTTGAGATTCAGTATACACAAGTTGATGAAGATGATAATGATGAAATCAAAGTAGAAGATTACGATGGAAATAAGAACGAGTCAATTGACGAAGAACAAGACAATTCTGATTAATTTGCACAACACGAATATATAATGCCATAAATTATAATGTAATATTTATGGACGAAATTCATTTCACTTCAATGTAATAACAATAATGTTAATTTATTATTGAATGAAAAAGAAATATTTATTTTATTATTGTGGTGTGAATTGATGTTATATATTGTGTCGAGTGTGCAATAATTTTATTATTGAAAGGACAACCTTTCAATGTAAGTTTGTTTTGCTTTCACAATAACATGTTTAATAATTTTTAAAAAATTAATTTCATTTAACAAATGCAATTTCAAGTTTACAAATATTGAGGTTGTGAGAACAATAACATCGACCTTGAAATCATCAATGAAAATTCTATTGTTTTGGAGTTAGGTTTCCAAACATCCTGAATGAAAACCATAGGTCGGTGCATGGTTTTCAAGGTTCAATGTCAGTATTAACTTAAATATTTTTTTATATTAATTTGGTTAGTATATTCAAATTATTGAAATTTTTTTTTTATAAATTTTACTTCAAGAAAAAAATTTAAATGAGAAAGAACTGATAATATTGCTGATATATTAAATTGCATAAAAGTTTTTATTGATTTTTTTTCTTTTATTTTGTTAGCATTTCTATCCAAAATTAATAATGAAAATATTTCATCTTCATTTTCATCCAATTGGTTAGCTTTTTTTAATTGGATTTATGGATGCAACCAGACTTGTGACCTTCCAAAGTCCTTTTCAAGTACATCAATTTATAATATTATCAAATGGCAAATTTAATTTACAAGCGAAATTGGACTTAGCATAGATCATGTTCTAGCTCTACTATAGCATTGCTATGTTAATGATTTTGATTAAGAAAATGAATGCCAAGGAAGTTTCGATACTGGAATCGAAGGGCAAAAGTAACCATGAGTGATGGTGACTTTAGATAGAATCAATTACAATTCTGACAAAACCTATTTTATGATATCTACAAACATATATTTGATTTTTTTTATTGTTAATTCTCTAAACACTTAATTCAAGTCGATTTTTTTTCATATATATATATATATATAACATATTTACATATAAATTAAAAAAATGAAAATAATAAGATTGAAATAAAAAAAAATATGATGTCCCTCTAATTAATTTTGTACGGCTTCACTTGAGCTAAATATAGCTGAGAATACTTTCGTTGCAAGTGATACGTTGGTGCTTTAACCTAGTAAGTATGGCCGTACTGATATTATCGTGTCCCCATCCATTTTAAAAGAATGCAAGTGGTGCCTCTTGATCATACTCACTTCTGTGCCACCATCGATATACTCAAAGCACCTCTCTCTCTCTCATTTTTTATTGAAAAATATTGTAAGTTAGTATGCGGGCTACGCTGCAATGCAATCTCTGTTGTTGTTATTATTATTATTTTTTTTAATGAGGAGCTTAGATGTATTTTAATTAAATACTTTTGAAAGATTATGATATTTTTTAACTATTTAAATAATTATTATGTATTTACTCAATAAATATATGTTTTCTATATATTTGTGTAACATGCTATTAAGGTGAAAATCGGAATGTGGAAATATATACATATTAATTATTTAATAATGCGTACCAAATAACCAAAACCAAGAACAACCCACCCCAGTCAATATCATCATCATCATCAATAATTTATGAACTACTACGAAATAATGGAGTTGATAAATGGGACCCTTCTTCTCAAGCTTCACTGTTAGTTTGGTAAACTATCTCATTAAGGGGGCCAAAACCAAATTCTTGACATAGATTAGGCAGAGAATCTAATCTAAACCTCCACTTTTCTGTGAGAGCA
>Ga0325401_1003038_pt1 | contig 15173 bp, 16 predicted proteins | sample PopdelMetagenome_FD_205666 | JGI IMG/M metagenome (GOLD analysis project Ga0325401, IMG submission 205666) | Populus deltoides microbial communities from Bellville, Georgia, United States - Xylem-PdKOR-R2 | ecosystem: Host-associated > Plants > Phyllosphere > Stem > Wood/Secondary xylem | place...
CGCAGCGCCGCCGCCATAAAGTCGGGGAACTTGTCGGGCGTGCAGGCGAACACGGGCACGTCCAGGGCGGCCACGCGACCGGCCAGCCCCGGATCATAGGATGGACGGCCGCTGTCCGTCAGCGCGAGCAGGACGATCACGTTGACGCCCGACGCTCTGAGCCCTGCCAGCCGGTCCACCAGCGCGTCGGCGTCGCCGCCCTCGTACAGGTCGGTGATGAGGATCAGGTGCGCCTCGGCCGGGCGTTCCACCCGGTCCGCGCAATAGGCGACGGCGCGGTTGATGTCGGTGCCGCCGCCGAGCTGCACGCCGAACAATACCTCCACCGGGTCGGCCGGCTCGTCGGTCAGATCCACGATCGCGGCGTCGAAGCAGACCAGCTTGGTCGCGACCACGGGCAGCGAGGCCATCACGACCACATGAGCGCCAACGCGTGCTTGCAGGGCAATTTGTGCGACGGGCAGGTGTATTTGGCACTCTGGTCGCGGAGGTCGGCGGTGACGCGGTAAGGGTTGGCGCCGGAGCCGGTACGCGCGCCCCACGCCAGCGCGCGGTCCTCGCTGGTGCCCAGCGCCAACCACTTGCCGGGCTTGGCGAGGCCGGCCGCGGCCTTGAGCGAGGCCTGGTCCGCCGCCCTTTCCACCACGCCCAAGTCGATCAGCACGCCGCGTCGGTCCGCCGCTCGATCTCGCGCCAGCATATGCGGTGCCGGTCCGGGCGCAATGGCGGTCGTTCGTTGGGGGGGCGGCGGGCCGACCTGCGTCAGGACGCTTCGCGCGTCAGGTGCGTGGGCGGAACGTGGTCGGTCAGCCAGACGCCGTTGGCGGTCAGCAAAAAGGCCTGGCCCGTTTCCGCGAGCGCGGCGGCGCGGACGGCCAGCACCACGGGAACGCCGCGACGCGCGCCAACGCGGGTCGCCGTCTCGATGTCGGGGGACAAATGCACGTGATGGCGGCGCATCGGTCGCAATCCTTGCCCCAGGATCGCGGGCAGGAAACGCTCCACCGTGCCGTGATACAGGAGCGGCGGCGGCGGCACGCGGGGCCAGTCCAGGTCGACCGCGACCGAGTGGCCCTGCCGCGCCCGAATGCGCGCGGCGTCCGCGGACAATTCGAAGCGCTGCTTGTCGCTTTCCTCCACCACGCGCAGCAGGGTGGGCCAGTCGGCCGCAACGTCGGCCCGGGCCAGGGCGACGAGGACCGCGTCCACGTCCGTCCAGCCCTGCCCGTCCAGTGTCAGCCCCGCCGCGTCGGGCCGGTGCCGCACCCAGAGCGACAATTGCTTGGAAAGGCGCACATCGGCGGGCGTCAGGCGTCCTCCGGCACGGTGACGGGGCGACCGGTCCACTCGTCCGCCGCCAGCGCGTCCGCCTGGCGAGCGATGCCGCGCGTCAGCGCGGCCGGCACCGCAACGCGAAAGCCGCGGTCGAGCAGGCCCTCCACCGCCCAGCGCACGCAATAGTCCGCCGCCACGCCGACCACGACCACCTCCTCCACGCCGTCGCGCCGCAGGTCGTCGAAGAACGAATCCCGATCCACCGGCGCGGCCGAGGCGTCGATCCGCTCGACCATCAGGCCCGGCTCCGCCCACATGTCGAACACGCCCTTCTCCAACCGGTAGCGCGGCAGGGCAGCGTCACCGGTGACAGGGTCCAGCACCAGCGCCCAGCCGGGCGTGCCGACCTCGCAGTGCGGTGGGAATTCGTGGGCCTCCTCGGACCGGGCATATACCTCCGGAACGTGGGTGTCGGCGGTGAACAGCACGCCCGCATAGCCGTCGGCGTCGAGGCCGCCGAGCCACGCCCCCATGGGCGCCACGATCGCCCGCGCGTCGCCCACCGGCAGCGCCCCGTCCGGCGCCACGAAGTCCCGCTGCATGTCCACCACGATCGCGAACCGCTTCACCGTCCGTCTCCCCTGTTTGGGCGTTTGACATAGGTGCTGAACGCATATAAGTAAAGCGCAATTAGCGTATAAGGTGCTGCGGTGAGCAAGAGCGGGTTCCTCGACCAGTATGATCCCGGCGCCTATGAGCGGCTGTCCCTCACGGTCGATCTGGTGCTGATGACCGTGGCGGACGGTGCGCCGGCGGTGCTCCTCGTCCGGCGGGACCGGCCGCCCTTCGAGGGAAGCTGGGGGCTGCCGGGCGGTTTCGTCGGACCGGCCGAGAGCCTGGACGCGGCGGCGCGGCGCGTGCTGGCCGACAAGGCGCGCATGGGCGACGCGCATGACGACGGCTATCTGGAACAGCTCTACACCTTCGGCGCGGTGGACCGCGACCCGCGGATGCGGATCGTCAGCGTGGCCTATTTCGCGCTGCTGCCCGCGGAGCGGTTCGCGGCCGCGTCCGACCTGACGCTGGCGCGGGTGGCGATGCCCGCGGACGGCCCGGCGGAGGCGGTGATCGCGGGCGAGGCGGCGACGCTCGCCTTCGACCACGGCGCCGTGCTGGACCTGGGTCTGCGGCGCCTGCGCGGCAAGCTGGACTGGTCGGCGGTCGCCTTCGCGCTGCTGCCCGAGCGGTTCACGCTGCGCGCGCTCCAGGACGTGCACGAGGCGATCCTGGGGCGGCGGCTCAACAAGCCCGCCTTCCGCCGCCGCATGATCGAGGGCGGTGCCATCGCCCCGACGGGCGAGCGCGAGACAGGCGCCTCGTTCCGCCCCGCCGAACTCTACCGCCACCTTCCCAAGGGAGACCAGTGATGGCCCACATCCGCAACTACGGGCTGGCCGCGCAGCTTCGCGCCGACGCGAGCAACCATGTCATCCGGTATCGCAAGGGGCGCGTGCGGCAGAGCGGACGCGGTCTGGTGTTCTGGTTCCGGCCGGAAACCGCCAGCATCGCCGAACTGCCGATGGACGACCGCGAGATGGCGATCTTCGTGAAGGGGCGCAGCCGCGATTTCCAGTCGGTGGCGGTGCAGGGCACGCTGACGTGGCGCGTCGCCGACCCGGAACTGTTGGCGACGCGCGTGGACTTCAGCGTCGGGCTGGTGACCGGCGCCTGGACGGCCGAACCGATCCAGCGGATCGAGACGCGTCTCGCCGGCCTCGTCAACCAGGCGACGATCCAGTATCTGGCGGGAGCGCGCGTCCGCGAGCTGCTGGACGCGGGGCCGGAGCCGCTACGCCGCGCGCTGGAGACGGTGCTGGGCAGCGACCCGGCGCTGGCCGACCTGGGCCTGGCCGTGGCTGCCGTGCGGCTCACCAATCTCGCGCCGACCAGCGAGCTGGAGCGGGCGCTTCAGACGCCGACCTTCGAGGCGTTGCAGCAGAAGGCGGACGAGGCGACGTTCGAACGCCGTGCGCTGGCGGTCGAGAAGGAACGCGCCATCGCCGAGAACGAGCTGGCCAACCGCACCGAGCTGGCGCGCCGCGAGAAGCTGCTGATCGGGGAGGAGGCGGACAATGCCCGCGCCCGCGCGGCGGGCAAGGCAACGGCGCAGGGTATCGAGGCGGGCAGCGAGGCGGAGCGCATCCGCACCGTGGAGGGCGCGCGCGCCGAGGCGGAGCGCGAGCGCATCGCCATCTATCGTGACCTGGCGCCGGGCGTGCTGATGGGGCTGGCGACCCGCGACCTGGCCGGTAAGCTGGACACGATCGAGCACCTGAACGTGACGCCCGACCTGCTGGCCACGCTGGTGGGAGAGTTCCGGCGCGAGCCGCCGGCCCGGCCCCCGACCTTGCCCCCGACCCTGCCCGCATCGCGCGAAGGACGCTGACGGTGTCCACGGTCGCGCCGCGCGCGGTGTTCGTCACGCGCGAAAGCGACTACGAGCTGCTGCTCGCGCGCCACGCCACGCGCGGCCAGGCGCGCTTCTTCCTGGAAAGCCGCGGACAGCGGATCGAGGCGCTGGAGGAACGGAACCGACAGCAGGCGCACGCTCTGACGGCCGCGCGGGCGGCGGTGCCGGACGACTGGCGCCAGGCGCACGTCCGGCGCGCCGACCTGGACCGGTTCCTGTTCGGGCCGGAGGACGTGGTGGTGCCCGTGGGCCAGGACGGGCTGGTGGCGAACGTGGCCAAATACCTGGCCGGTCAGCCGGTACTGGGCGTCAATCCGTCGCCGGACCTCTACGACGGCGTGCTGGTGCGCGTAGGGCTGGACAGTCTCCCCGACCTCCTGCGCGCGGCCGCCGCCGGCCGGGCCCCGGCCGAGCGGCGCACCATGGTGGAGGCGCGGGTGGATACGGGCGAGGCGCTGCTGGCGCTCAACGAGGTTTTCGTGGGCCACCGCGGCCACCAGTCCGCCCGCTACGCGCTGGAGACCGGCGACGAGCGGGAGGACCATTCGTCCAGCGGCCTGATCGTGGCGTCCGGCACGGGGGCGACGGGCTGGGCGCGGTCCATCACCGAAGCGACGGGCGCGCGTGTGGCCGTAGGGCCGCAGGAGCGCGCGGTCGCCTTTTTCGTGCGGGAGCCGTTTCCCAGCATCGCCACGGGCACCCGCCTGCGGGCCGGGCGGATCGCCGAGCGGCCGCTCGCCGTCACCTCTCGGATGAACGACGGGGGCGTGATCTTCGCCGACGGTATCGAGCAGGACTTCCTGGGGTTCGACTGGGGCCGGCGGGTGGCTGTCGGCCCCGCGGCCCACGCCCTCCACCTCGTCATCGGCTGAAGGAGTTTCGATCCATGCCCGCGACCGACATTGCCGCCCGCGCGTACGACCATGGCTGGCGACTGGACCCGATCGTCCGCAGCCTGCTCGACACCGATTTCTACAAGCTGATGATGCTGCAACTGATCCGGCGGCGGCACGGGGACGTGCGGGCCACCTTCTCGCTCATCAACCGCAGCCGCTCCGTCCGGCTGGCCGACGCGATCGACGAGGGCGAACTGCGCGAGCAGCTGGACCACGCGCGGATGCTGCGCTTTACCAAGAACGAGCTGATCTGGCTGGCGGGCAACAGCTTCTACGGTCGGCAGCAGATATTCGCGCCCGATTTCCTGGCGTGGCTCGCCGACTTCCGCCTGCCGCCGTACGAGCTGCGCGCGGTGGACGGCCAGTTCGAGTTGCGCTTCCCCGGCCCCTGGACGCACACCACCATGTGGGAGATCCCGGCGCTGGCGATCATAAACGAGCTGCGCACGCGCGCGTGCTTGCGCGACCGCGGCCGGTTCGAGCTGGACGTCCTCTACGCGCGCGCCAAGACCCGGTTGTGGGACAAGGTGGAGCGGTTGCGCGAACTGCCCGACCTCGCCGTGTCCGACTTTGGCACCCGTCGGCGCCACGGCTTCCTGTGGCAGCGCTGGTGCGTGGAAGCGTTGAAGGAAGGGCTGGGCCGGCGGTTCACCGGCACCTCCAACGTGCTGCTGGCCATGGATCACGACCTGGAGGCGATCGGCACCAACGCGCACGAACTGCCTATGGTGCTGGCGGCCCTGGCGGAGGACGACGCCGGCGTGGCGGCCGCGCCCTACCGGGTGCTGGAGGAGTGGCGCCGGCAATATGACGGCAACCTGTTGGTGGCGTTGCCCGACGCGTTCGGCACCGCGGCCTTTCTGCGCGGCGCGCCTGCCTGGCTGGCCGACTGGACCGGCTTCCGCCCGGATTCGATGCCGCCGATCGCGGGGGGCGAGCAGATCATCGATTGGTGGCGGGCGCAGGGCCGCGATCCAGCGGAGAAGCTCCTGATCTTCTCGGACGGCATGGACGTGGACACGATCGAGGAAACGTATCACCACTTCCACGGGCGCGTGCGTATGAGCTTCGGCTGGGGCACCAACCTAACCAATGATTTCCGCGGCTGCGATCCGGCGGGCGGCGACGCGCTCGCACCGATCTCGCTGGTCGCCAAGGTGACGGAGGCGAACGGCCGCCCAGCGGTGAAGCTGTCAGACAATCCGGCTAAGGCGACCGGCGACCCCGCGGAGGTCGCGCGTTACCTGCGCGTCTTCGGCGACGCGGGCATGGTGCGGACAGCCGTATCGGTCTGAGGAACCGCGCCCGGCTCGCTTTCGGGGGCGTGCTGCGCCATGATCGCCCGATGCGGGGAACGGGGGTGTTCGACCGATGGTGATCTGGGCGGCGATCATCGCGGCGTTGGCGGTATGGCTGCTGGCCGGCTTCGACGCCTGGGGCGCCGCCGTCGGCGCAGTGCTGGGCGGCGCGTACGGGCTTGGTACGCGGCGTGCCGTGCGGTCGGAGGTGGAGGCGGCGCTGGGGCCGCTCGCCGAAACCGTGTCGGACCTGGCGATCCGGATGGAGGCGCTCGCCGACGCGGTGATGCGCGGCACGAACTCGATCCCGGCGGCCGAGCCCGAGCCGGTCCGTGTCCGTGCGCCGGAGCCCGTCCGGACGATGCCTCCTGCTGAGGTCGAACCCGCCCCGTTCCCCGCCTACGAACCGTGGACCGAGCCATCGGGCAAGGCCGATCCCGGCTCGGATCGCCGGGACGATCCGGTCGGCGCCGCAATGACGTCGATCGTCGCTGCGGCGCGAACCTGGCTGTTCGGGGGCAACACGATCGTGCGGCTGGGTCTGGTGATCCTGTTCGTTGGCCTCTCGTTCCTCGCCAGCTACGCCGCGTCCGCCGGGCTGTTCCCGGTGGAGCTTCGCCTGGCGCTGGTTGGCGCAGCGGGCGTCGTGCTGCTCGGGGTCGGCTTCCGCGCGCGCAATGCGCGACCTGGCTTCGGAACCGCGCTTCAGGGGGCGGGCGTGGCCGCCATCTATCTGACGCTGTTCGCCGCCGCACGGCTCACAGGCACGGTGCCGGCGCCCGCCGCCTTCGTTCTCATGGCGGCGGTTTGCGCGCTCGGTTGCGCGCTGGCGCTGCTGCAGCGGTCCCAGCCGCTGGCGGCCACCGCGTTCCTGGGCGGCTACTCCGTGCCGCTGCTGCTGTCGGACGGGGGCGGCGCGGTGGCGGCGCTGTTCGCCTACTATACGGTGCTGAACGTCGCCGTGCTGTTCCTGGCCACGCGCCGGGCGTGGCGGGCGGTGAACCTCATCGGTTTCGCCGCGACCTTCGGCACGACCGGGTTGTGGATGGCGGGGAGCTATCGGCCGGCCGACTTCGCGGTGGCGCAGGCGTTCGTCGTCGCGTCCGTTCTGATCTACGTCTGGGCCGCCGTCCTCTACGGCCGGCGGACGCCCGCGCGACCTGGCGGGCGGCTCGGCGGCTTCGTGGACGCCACCCTGCTGTTCGGCCCCGCGCTGGCCGGGTTCGGGCTGGAGGCCGGACTGGTGGCCGACCGGCCGTTCGGCACGGCCTTCGCGGCGCTGGGGTTCGCGGGGCTGTACCTGGGCGTGGCCGCGATCGCGGGGCGCCGCCGCGGCGCCGACACCCGCCCGCTCACCGAGACGCTGCTGGCGATCGCGCTGGGCTTCGTGACGCTCGCGGTGCCGCTGGCGCTGGGCGCCCGCTGGACGGGCGCGACCTGGGCGCTGGAAGGGGCGGGCGCCTTCTGGGTGGGTGCGCGGACCGCGCGCTGGCTGCCGCGCCTGTCCGGCCTGGCGCTGCAGGGCGTGGCGGCGCTGCTGCTGCTCGGCCTGGCGGAACCGGAGGTCGCGGCACTGCCGTTCACCGGGCCGAGCTTCGTGGGCGCGATCCTGGTCGCCGCGGCCGCGTTGTTCACCGCTTGGCAGCTGCGGACACCCCTGGCCGGCGGCGGCTCGCGCCTCGCGCTGGCCTATGCCCGCGTTGAAGCGATGCTGGAACGGCCCGTCTTCCTGCTCGGCTTCTTCTTCTGGTGGCTGGGCTGGGCCACGGAAACGCGCCGCCTCCGTCCTCCGGCCGAGGTGGGGTTGGCGGCCGTGCCCGTGTTTGCGCCCGGCAGCCAAGCGCTGCTGGTGACGCTCGCCTTCGTCGCCAGTGCCGCCGTCGCGCAGGCGGTCGGTCGGCGACGCGGATGGGCGGTCGCGACCTGGCCGTCGCGGGTGGGCTTGGCGGCGCTGGTGCTGGGGTTCGTCACCGCGTCGGCCCACGGTCTGCACGTGCCCGTCTGGCCGGCGCCCGCGATCTGGGCGGCGGCGATCGGGCTGCACGTCCTGATGCTCTATCGGAACGATCACGCGCCGGATCTCGGCGCTGGGGCGCGGATGCTGGCGCGCGCGTCGCACGTCGGGGGCGCGTGGCTGGCCGCGGCCCTGGCGGGTGACGTACTCTGGGTGGCGGTGGACCGCGCGGGGCTCCGGCATACGGGGTGGGCGGAGGTGACCCCCATGGTCGGACTGACCGCGATGCTGGTAGGGCTGACCTTTTGGACAGGTCCAGCTGCCGCCGGAGGGAGGAACGGGGCGAAGGCACGGCGCTGGCCCCTCACCACCCATGCAGCCGACTATGCGTGGTTCGCCGCCGCCCCGCTCGCAGCGCTGCTCGCGATCGTCGCGGCGGTCACGGCGCTCCTATCGTCGGGGACCGCCGCCCCGCTGTTCTTCGTGCCGCTGCTCAACCCAGTGGACTTAGGGGTGGCGCTGGCTCTGGCCGTGCTGTTTCTCTGGCGGCGCGGCGCGGGCGCGCTCCGACCGGTGCCCGCGGGCGCGGCGCGGGTGGCAGGCCGTGAGGGCGCGGCGACGCTCGCGGGGTTGGCGTTCCTGTGGATCAACACCGTCTGGCTGCGCGCGGCGCATCACCTGGCCGGCGTCGCCTGGTCGCGCCAAGCGTTGCTCGACAGCTTCCTGGTCCAGGCGGGGCTGGCGATCGTGTGGACGGGGGTGGCGCTGGGTCTGATGGTGGCGGCACATCGGCGCGGGCGCCGGACGGCGTGGATGGTCGGTGCCGTGCTGCTCGGTGCGACGGTGGTCAAGCTGCTCCTCGTCGACCTCAACAACGCCGACGGCGCCGCCCGCGTGGTCGTGTTCATCGCCGTGGGCGGCCTGATGCTGGTGGTCGGCTACTTCGCGCCGCTGCCGCCGCGGCCACCGGTGGCGGAGGGCGCGACGTGAGACGGCTGTCCTTCCTGGCGGTGTCGGCGGTCTTGTCTGTGTCCGCCGCCCCCGCCGGTTCGGACGGGGAACCGAGCGGCTATGGGGTGCGCCTGCCCCTACGGATCCAGGGGTCGGGCAGGCTCCAGCGCGTGGACCTACCCGGGGCCGCCTATGTCGCGTCCCGGACGCGTGACCTGTCCGACGTCCGCGTGTTCGACGCGCGCGGCCGGGCGATGCCGATCGCGCGCCAAGAAAACCGGCGGAGCGAGGTGGTCCGATACCCGCTCGCGGTCGTGCCCATCCTGGGACCGGCGGGTGGCCTCGCCGTCCGGGACGTGACGCTGGAGCCCGACGGCGCGGGCGGCGTGCGCGTGGCACGTGCCCGCGCCACGGTCGCCGACGATCCGGGCCGGACGGCGGTGCTGGGCGCGCTGCTCGACGTCCGGCGCTTCGACGGGCGGGGGAGCGCGCTGCTATTGGAAACGGAGGCGCCGGAGGGACAGCCCGTCACCTTCACCGCCGAGGCGAGCCGCGACCTGTCCAGCTGGCGGCGGCTGGGCGAGCGGACGGTGCTTCGCCCGCCCGGGTCGGCGGACCGCTCGGTGACGGTGCCGCTGGACGGGGCCGGCCTGCGCCGGGCGTATTTGCGTGTGACGTGGCGTGGCGCGAACGGGCACCTTCTGGCATCCGTCCGGATCGTGCGGGCGGAGTTGTCCGGTCATCCTCGATCGGCGTCAGTGGATACAAAGGTCTGCGCCGAACCGCCGCCCCCCGCCGACCGCCACCTCCTGGAGTTCGCGGCACCGTCCGCCGTCCCGGTGGCGACGTTGCGGATCACGCCCGCCGCGGACGACGCGCTTCTCCCGGTCCGCGTACTGGGTCGTGATACGCCCGAGCGACCTTGGACCCTGTTGGGTCGAGGCACGGCTAGCCGGGCCGCCCCGCCCGTCCGGCTCACGGGCGCCGCGTTCCGCGCGTACCGCGTGGAGGCGGGTCCGGCATCGCCCGGCTTCGCCGCCGCGCCCGGCCTTTGTTTCGGCTTCGCGCCGCGCACGATCCTGTTCCTGGCCGCGGGGCGGGCGCCCTACGCGCTCGCCGTCGGACGCGTAGGGGGCGCGAGCGCCTACCTGGCCGCCGCCGACCTCGCGGACGCGGCACCGGGGCCCGCGTCCACCGCAACGGCCGAAAGTGTCTCGGCGCGGCTTCGATTGCGTGCGCCGGACGCGGCATCGGTGCGATCCGCGACGCTGCTCTGGAGTATCCTGGTGGCGGGCACGATTCTGCTCGCCGGGCTGGTCTGGCTGCTGTGGAGGCGCGGATCGAGCCTGGATGAGCCCCGTTGATGCGAAGGGCAACGTCCGACTCTCGCCCCGCGAAGAGGCCGTAGCGACCTGTTTCGGCCGACGGACGAGCAGGGGGAGCGGCCGCGTTCGTTCCGTCGCGATACCCACGGCCAGTCGCGCGTCGATGACGGACGGTTCTCTGGCGGTATCCTATTGGTCAATCGCAATGGCCTGCGCTGGCGCGGTGGAGCGAACGCCTACGGACCGCGCGAGACGTTCTACAACCGGGGGCAAGCGGTGGTGCGCGACAGGCGTATCTACGCGGATGCCGAAGGGGCCGGCGACGGCGGCTCGCATCGACCTGACCGACGCGGAGATCGCCGACATCATGGGGAGATCGGAGAATGAGGTCGCCCGCATCCGGCGCATCGACATTGACGACGTGGCCCGAACCGTGGCAATCGGCAAGGGCATCGCACGCGGCGTGTGACCCGGAATTGTAAACCGGGGCGCCAAAGGCGGTCGGATCGGCGCTAAGTCGTTGATACGCGGGTGTAGCTCAATGGTAGAGCAGAAGCTTCCCAAGCTTACGACGAGGGTTCGATTCCCTTCACCCGCTCCATCACAAACAGCCGCTCTCCGGATCCGGGCTCACCGCCGGCCAGCGCGAGGATAGCGGCGAGCCTGTCTTCCACCTCCAGCAGCACGCCGCGCCCGTTCGGCCGGGGCAGGACCACGATGCGGTCGATCAGGTTCCGCAGTGCCGGTATCGCCTCCGCCCGGGCCGCAGGATCGGCCAGCGTGTGGTTCAGGTCCGCCACCTGCCGACGGTAGTCGTCCGCGATCCTGGGGTGGAGCGCCACGGTCGGCAGTGCCTCGACGTCGGCCAGCGCTCGTTCGGCGGCGTCCTGCTCCGCCCGCGCGCGGGCCAGTGCTTCGCGGACCTCGGTGAACTCGGTACCGCCGTCGGCTATGGCTGCGACCAGCCTGCCGGCCCTAGCGCGAGCTGGATTTGCCCTGGAGAATTGGAGAGTTCCCGTGATGTGAAAGGCGAACTCGATGACGAGGCAGCGACGGTTCACGAAGGAGTTTGAGGATGAGGCGGTGCGACTGGTGGCGACCAGTGGGCGCACGCAGCGCGCGGTAGCGAACGGCTTGGGCATCGGGCTGTCGACGCTGGTGCGGTGGATCGGCCGTCGGCGCGATCGGCTGGCGGAGATGTCTGGCGAAGCGCCGCAGGCAGACATCACTGCCGAGCTGAAGCGGCTTCGGCGGGAGAACGAGATCCTCCGGCAGGAACGCGACATACTGAAGCGGGCGACCGCTTTTTTCGCCCGGGAGGGAAGTCGATGAGGTTCGCGCTCATCGATCAGGCGAAGAAGGATTTCCCCGTACACCGCCTCTGCCAGGTGCTTGGCGTCAGCCAGAGCGGCTATTTCGCCTGGAAGGATCGTCCGGCCAGCCGGCGGCAACGCGACGACATGGTGATGCTGGCGCATATCTGCTCGGCGTTCGCGCTGTCGAACGGCACCTACGGCAGTCCGCGCATGACGCGCGAGCTGCAGGATGATGGCTTCGCCATCGGGCGCCGGCGCACGGCGCGGTTGATGCGCGAGAACGGCCTGCGTGGCCAGCAGAAGCGATGGTTCAAACGCACGACCGACAGCCAGCATAGCTGGCCGATCGCGCCGAACATCATCGACCAGGACTTCACCGCGACGGCACCCAATCAGAAGTGGGGCGTGGACATCTCGTACGTCTGGACGCGGGAGGGGTGGCTCTATCTGGGGGTGGTCATCGATCTTTTCTCCCGCCGCGTCGTCGGCTGGGCAGTCGGCGACCGCCTGCACCGCGATCTGGCGCTGGCCGCTCTGCGCAAGGCCCTCATCATGCGGCGTCCGGCCAAGGGGCTGATCCATCATTCGGATCGCGGCAGCCAATACTGCTCTGTAGACTACCAGGCTGAACTGCGCCGCCACAGCATCCGCGCCTCCATGTCGGGCAAAGGAAATTGCTACGACAACGCCATGGTCGAGACGTTCTTCAAGACGATCAAATCCGAACTCGTCTGGCGCACCGTCTTCTACACCCGCGCCCAGGCCAAGCAGGCCATTGCCCGCTATATCGACGGCTTCTACAACCCGATCCGGCGCCACTCCGCGCTCGACTACATCAGCCCAGCGCAGTTCGAACGAACCGCGTCATGCCGAGCAAATGTCTCTCCACTTAGGCGGGGCAAGTCCACTCCTCCGACGTGCCGTCCGAATAGACGTTGGCGGTGTCGAAGAAGTTGATGCCGGCTTACACCGCCCGGCGCAGGATAGGCCGGCTGGCCTCCTCGTCCAGCGTCCAGGCGTGGTTGCCGCGGTCGGGTGTGCCGTACGTCATACAGCCGAGGCACAGCTTGGATACATCGAGGCCGGTGCTGCCGAGCTTGGTATGGTCCATCGTCGTTACCGCAGGTCGAATTCGCGGGCTCAACGAACGCCTTCGAAGGAAGTCGCCTATAAGTCCGAGCGAAAGGTCCGATCACCCCGGTTCCGCCGACGCACGGCTTGTGACGCGCGACCGACGGGTGCACCACGCTTCGGCAATCAGGAGAAAGCCATGCCGGTCAAGGTCGTCGCGTTCGTCAGCGTCAAGCCGGGGCAGGAGGACGCGTTCGTCGCTGCCGCCCGCGACTGCGTCGCCGCCTCGCGGGCCGAGCCGGGCGTGCTCCGGTACGACGTGTGGCGGGAAACCGAGGGAGAGCGGCGGGTCGTCTTCGACGAGCTCTACGTCGACGATGCCGCCGTCCAGGCCCATATGGCGTCCGACCACTTCAAGGCGTTCGGCACGGCGGCGCGCGACCTCGCCGCCGCGCGGCCGAGCATCACCGTCGCTCACGCCGTCGAGGTGGCCGACTGAGATGACGCCGCGCGTGCTGGCCTTCGACGTGTTCGGGACGGTGGTCGACTGGCGGTCGGGGATCGCGCGCGAGTCCGCTCCGTTCCTGGCCGCGATCGGGCGACCTGACATCAACCCCGCCGGCTTCGCGGACGCGTGGCGCGCGCGCTATCAGCCGGCGATGGCGGCGGTTCGAGACGGCGAGCGGCCGTTCGTCGTCCTCGACGTCCTCCACCGCGAGATGCTCGAGGCGGCGCTGCTTGCCCGCGGCGTGGACGTCTCCGCGCTCGATCCGGCGATGCTGGAGGACTGGACCCGCGCCTGGCACCGGCTGGACCCGTGGCCGGAGGCAGTCGAGGGACTGACCCGGCTCAAGGCCCGCTTTCCGATCGTGACGCTGTCGAACGGCAATTTCGCGCTCATGCTCGCGATGGCGCGGCACGGCGGGCTGCCCTGGGACGCGATCATGGGCGCCGAAGTGACCCGCGCGTACAAGCCCCAGCCCGAGGCGTATCTGGCAACGGCGCGCATCCTGGCCGTCGCGCCCGGCGAGCTCTGCCTGGTGGCCGCGCACCACAGCGACCTCGCCGCGGCGCGGCGTTCGGGCCTGCTCACCGCCTATGTCGACCGACCGATGGAGCGCGGCGGCGCCGCAGCCCCCGACCGCGACCAGCGCGAGGACTGGGATTGGTCATCGAGCAGCCTGACCGACCTGGCGACGCAGCTCGGCTGCTAGCCGGTACGCCGAGCCGCGCCGGTCACCCGCAGCATCGCTTGGACTTCCTTCCCGAGCCGCAGCGACAGGGCTCATTGCGACCGACCTTGACCGGCGCGGATGCCGGAGCGGCCGCAACGAGGCCGTCGGTCCGCGCGCGGGTCGCGTACAGGCGCAGGACGGCGGCGGCCAGGACGGCCGGCGCGCTGGCGTCCAGCGCGTTCACCGCCGGGGTGTCGAGCTCGCTCTCGCCGCGCGCCACCGCGATCAGCTCGGACAGGCTGGTGACCGCGTCGACGGCGTCCGTGTCGATCCCCTCGGCGAGGGCCTGCCACGCGTCCGGGCGCAGCGTCATCGCCTCGGCGAACCCGTCGATCCACGGCTCCCACAGCACGTCGCCGTTGCGATCGTCGACGTCGAGGATCGGCTGGAGCCTGCCGCGGGCGAGATCGCGCCCGATCTCGTCGCGCCTCGCGATCACCGCGTCGCGGAACCACTGCACGTCGAGCGGGTCCTCGAACGGTGGGACGCCGTCCGTCTCGTCGCCCCAGACGATCGGCAGCCACTCCTCAACCGCGACGGGAACCGGGCAGACGAGTACGCCGGTCAGGAGCCCGTCCAACTCGGTGAGGAGCATCGGCTCCTCCAGCGGCAGGCCGGCGAGCGCGCCGTCCAGTCGGCGGAAGCGGGAGGGCAGCCGCCTCACTGGCGGGCAACATCGTCGCGCGGGATCATTCGAGCGCCATAGCCTAGGCCGCGACCGACTTTCCATATTGGGCCAGCCTAGCCGCCGCCCCTCGAAGCGTGTTCGGATATGCCAGCCGAAAGTCACGCAAGGAGGATGTCACTGACACGAACGAGCGGCGGCCTTCGATGTGGATCGGCGTGGAAAAAGGACCCCGGTAGCGGGGTGATCGGCGTCCAAAAAAGACCCCTCATCCCGGTGGTCTAGGCTGCTCGCTTGGCGATGTGTCAGGCGGCGAGATCGGGATGCTGGTATTGGAGACGGTGTTGAGGATCCGGCGCGAGCACGCGTCGGGCAAGGCCATCAAGGCGATAGCGCGGGACCTGCATCTGTCGCGCGGTGTGGTGCGCAAGGCGATCCGGTCACCGGAGGCGGACATGGGCTACCGGCGCGAGGTGCAGCCGCTGCCAAAGCTCGGGCCGTTCCAGGCGCGGCTGGGCGTGTTGCTGGAGGAGGACGAGGCACGGCCGCGTCGCGAGAAGCTGCGCATCACGCGTATCCACGACCTGTTGCTGCGCGAGGGGTTCGACGGTTCGTACGACGCGGTGCGCCGCTCAGCCGCCCGCTGGCGGCAGGCGCGTCGTCACGACGTGATGGATGCGCCCGCCTTCATCCCGCTGCTGTTTCAGCCGGGCGAGGCCTATCAGTTCGACTGGAGCCACGAGGACGTCGAGATCGC
>Ga0325401_1003039_pt1 | contig 15172 bp, 9 predicted proteins | sample PopdelMetagenome_FD_205666 | JGI IMG/M metagenome (GOLD analysis project Ga0325401, IMG submission 205666) | Populus deltoides microbial communities from Bellville, Georgia, United States - Xylem-PdKOR-R2 | ecosystem: Host-associated > Plants > Phyllosphere > Stem > Wood/Secondary xylem | place...
ATTGTACCTCCCTCAGCTATTCAAAGATCACAAAGGCCTTCATGTATAGATTTTGTATGAGATGGAATTGCAAATAGTTTGATGGGACAATGAAAAACTTTTATTAATGTACAAGGATTATTCATTTCGTTATGTAATCATAATTACAAAACAACAATATTTTGCCAATATATATATAATATCTTTCTTAGTAATTTTACAATCAAACCTCATACAAAAAACATATTAACCAAACATAACACATTGTTTTTTTTTTCAACCATAATTTCAACCACAGTTTTAACGAAACACGTCAAAATGAAAACAAACCTCATAAAAAACATTTTTTTAAACTGCTTTTTAAAACCACAACAACAACCACAATACCAAACAGACCTAATTGAAAAACCACATTTGTACTTCTACTTTTATTAGAAAAAAAACAACTTTAACTTTTACTTTATATCCTTCTTTATTCTAACTATGGATGATAGCATTGAACTAGTTGTTATGCAGCTAAATAACTAAAAATTGTTTTTTTATAATTTTTTTCTATGGATATTATAAGCAGTTTCATTATGGATAATGATGAATTCATGAAAATTTCCCAGCTAGATTTGGACTTTCATAGTTATATCTTAGGCTAAAGGTTTAGCTTGCAAAATAAGTCTCATATTATAATAGAAAACTCTCTTATGCTTAAGTTAATAAATATAAGAAGGTTAAAATGTTTATGTAAAGACAAGTATATGGAGTGGAGAGTTATATATGATGTGAGTTTGAATGAGCATGTGTATGAAATCTTATATTTAGGACTTGATTTGCTTACCTAGTGACTAAGTGTATTTAGACACTCAATGACTTGAACTTACCTAATTGTTGTGTCATGCTTGTTATTGGTAGGAAAGGGTGGCCTTAAAATGAGATAGTTTGGAGGAGATAATTATTAGTGTGAAAGGGCGTGTTTTACAAACTATAAGAGTAGGTACAGAGTCAAGTTGAGCATGCCAAGGATGGTCATTTCAAGTAAATATAGGGATTTTACACTATGGTGTATGTATGAAGAAAATAGTCATTGGCAAGAGTAGACATATTTTAAGAAGAGATTGAGAAATGGTATATTGGTGTGAAATGGTAGAATTTATAGGCATGTCATTTTAACAAAGAAAATAGGTTAAGGGGTCTTTGCATTGTGGTGTATGGCTGATAGGGTAGCCTTACAACTATTTGTGGTTCAGTACGGGTAAAGAGAGGAAGGGACTTAGGTTGGGTCAATGAGAAAAATGTTAGGTTCGGTTAGGCTAACCAGCCTTGTTTTGGCTTGCTGGCTGCCAACATTGGTTAAACTTATTGTTAAATAGGCTTGATTAGGCTTGCTGGTTGGCAGTCTTAATGACTTGCTACTAGCTAGGCTTAGTTGGACCTTTGTTTTTGTACCATTAGATAGCAATAAACTAAATATAAAACAAATCCTCATCAAATCAGATCTAATAAATACCAATTAAAATTACCCACTAGGTTTTGGGATTGGTATGGGTAAGAGAAATGCGTACACATTATATCAATAAGTGTAAGGTACCTAATTCATATCTTACTCGTACATATAGATACCTATGAACATTAAACAATATAAATACATTAAATTATCTTAACTGTATTGTTAAACACATAATTTTATGGAAAAGATTTGGGTATGGTGTTTAAAGCTCATTATCTACAAGTTGTATGTTTTTTAAATTTCAAGTATAAAAAATATTTTGAAATTAAAGTTATATATATCATGCACTATTTGAAAATAACATCATAGTATACATGCAATAAAATGATGAATATCTTTTTAAAATGAATAATGAATTAAAGTTCTAATTGCACACTATACATTTTATTTTTCAATTCAAAACTTTTCTTTTATCAGTTCGAATGTAATTGAGTTTAGCAAGGTTAATTGAATTTTAATTGGATTAGTTAGGTTTGAAGAGATTAACATCATGAATAGTTTGAATGCAAACTCAAACTAAATTAAACCCTAAATCACTAGTTTTTTGGTAAAACTGTAAAGTTGATAGTTAGATAACTATGACTTACAGTCTAATAATGTTAAGAAAAAAACAATAAAAAGACAATAATAGATCACAACAAAGAGTGGGGGGGGGAGTTCTTACCTACACTTATCTTTAAAATAGAATGGAGCCTAAAATTAATCCTAACCAATACACTAGAAAAAAGTTCACTAGCCATTCATTAATATGATTTTTATGTAGGAATTTATGTATGATTAGAAAATACATTTTTGTTACCAAGAAAAAACACTCTTTTAAGAAGAAAAAATATGTGTCATATATGAAATTAGAAGAGACATATAATGATGTCTCGTTATCAAACAAAATGGTAAGATTGTTTTAAAACTACTAAGGATCAAAATTGATTGAAATAATAGTTAAAATTAAAAGTAAATTGAATAAAACAAATAAAATAAAATAGAAAAGTAAAAAAAGTGTAAATTGCAACAGTATGGTAAAATTAACAAAAACACAAAAAAAAATGGTCTTAGTATATAGTTCTCTGACCTATGAATGTCAAAATTATAATCTAACTTAGATTATTTGTTGACTTACTAGCTCTAAAGAAATATAAAAAAATCCAACTCTAATTTAATTTAATAAAAAAATCTTGCCAACTGAAGCATAACAACATTAACCAAGGTGATAAACTATCACTAAATAAAGAGCTCAAAATCCGCAATAGCTAGCTGCAAAACAGATATTGATAAAAAAAAAACATCAACAAGCTTTGACAATCAAAGAACATGGACCTACCAACCCTAAAAAACCCCAAATCACAGAGCAAGAAAATAAATCAGCCAAATCAAGATACTAAGAGCTCTGAAAATGTCCCAATAAACTAAACAAAAATTGTGAAAGAAACTATATACACCCTCTGTACATCACCAAGAAAGAGATAAAAGCAATTATATATAAAAAAGAAAACAGAAGGATGAATGTCCTAGTCAAGCACAAGCTCAAACTCCCATGAAAATGCCTAGAATTCAGCAATTCTAAAAGAAATTAGAGAACAAATCAAGCTAGAACATAGAAAAAAAAAACTTATCTCGCAACAACCAAATGGGAACAACTAATTGCGAAGCTTATAAGACACATAAACCTCAACCAATTTCGTTCTAAATTAACCATACATCTAATCCTAGAGTACCAGCCCAACACTTTCCCAACAATCACCAAGCAACCGAGTACATTGCAGGTAGGGTGTGCATTAAATGCCACACTTAACAAATCAAAAATCTAAGAGGCCCACTAAACACCTATCAACCAACTACAACTTAGCAACCTAATCCAAGCCAAAACTCAACAAACTCAACAACTCCATGAAACCAGATGATGCTCTTCGTGGGTAGAGCCACCAACATATAGAGGAAAAAGCTCAAACATGTAGACGCTGCACACGTAGTCACCAAAACACCCACAACTGAGAAGTAACCGCTAAGAAACCCTCATCTCGTGCTAACAAAAGAACAGGGAAGCAAATCTCTAGAAACCATCACATCGCATGAGAAGCCTCATGCGAGAAGAACTGTTTCAATACATAATGTTTTTCCTCAATGATTATAATAATTTTTTGAGGCCTTTTAATTATTTTTTTTTGTAATTAACTGTAATAATAATAACAACAATAATATAGATTTACTTTTTGGTCAGGCAGCTAGGACTGATAAAAGGGCTGCAACTTGCAAAGTATTTGGTGTAAAATAGAGCCCCCCCTCGAGCAAATCATTGAAATAAAAAAGTAGACAATCACTATAACAGTTACTACGAATACTAATTAATTAGGTTTGGACCATCTAGCTAATGATCCTTCTCCGTTTGGAGAGGACCATTTTATCACAGAGAAGGTGGTGAAGTGGGGACAAAAAAAAGAGAGGAAAAAGATTGATGCCTTTTGCATGTTATGATTGGCATTGACTCGTTGTCCAATTGTCTTTAGAAAGTTCGCTTTTCTGTCCCAGCTGTGGGATTCTATACTTTCTCTATAGCACAAAACAAAATGCAACCCTCTCCCATCTCCCCACCACTACTCTATCACTACATTCCCTTCCCTCTACATCTCTTCTATTTTAGTTATTAGTCCCCACTCGTGATATATATATAAAATTTCAAATTGAAACATTAAACATAGAATAAAATTTGTGTTCTTGAGGCACACAATATTGCTCATAAGCTTGCACAAGAAATACCAAAAGAATCCACCTTTTCTGGCTACTGAGTATCACTTCATAGTATAAGGTCTAGAATTAATGAAAATTTATGTTAGATTCTTCTTTTCCGCTGTACAAATGGTTTGTTGCTATGACAAATCTTTATGTTTCAAAGAAGCAGAACATACACAGTGAAACTCCACAGGAAGTCAAGAACAAGGACCCGTCGTGTAATCACGTTACCATTCAAATCCACTGTTTTGGGATTTTGCAGGCTTCTTTGAGAACTCCATACAGGTTATAATAATAACTTCTAAATTGTCTTCTTTGATAATTTGAATTGGACTTTGTGCATGATTTCTTGAGAACTGAAATTTGCATGAAATTGGAACCTGCTTCCATTTTGTTGCCTACTGGACCTGTTTTTTTTTTTTTTTTTCAAAACTTAACCGGACTTGCTGCCTTGCATTGCAAATCAAATTCATTTTTTCACTAGAGATCACAAACATGTCAGAAACTTGTAGGATCTTAGCATTGTTTAACCATCCAGCTAGTGTTTTTCTTTTCCTGCAATGAAGAATGGACATAAAAGTAAAGATACTTTCTTGATCTAAAAATCATAGAGACACATGGGGGTATCTAACCTCATCTCTTGCTTATAATCAGTCAAGTTTTCAAGAAAAACTTACTTGAGTGCCGTGGAACTCTGTGTTAGATCATTGATTGCAACAGGGGATGTTGTTTTTTGTGATTCACAATTAAACAATGTAATTAATTCAACTAACAGTCTCATAAATCTATGAAGGATGTCTGTCAGATCCTTAAAAAACACATAGTTGATTCACAATTGCTCACATTTTCAGTATTCTAAGCCATCTTATAGGCTCTATGGTTCTAAACTCATAGGTTAAATTAAGCTTCTGGAATTTCTACAATCTCAAGAGAAAAGTCTTCAATTAAACAAATCTTTACAGAAAGTTTTCAAGAATCAGTCTCTCCCTCTCTGCCTTTCTCCCTCTTTCCTTTTCTATTTGCAGTGAGAAAAGGAACTTCTTTTTTAATCAGGAGGTGAATATCACGACAAAAAGAGAGAACTGACCACCTTAGCACACGCGCACACCCACACACCCAGTCGCCTTTTCTTTTGTATCGATGTTGGAAAAGGACAGGCTCCATAGCTATATTTTATTTGAGGATTCTGTGACAAAAATTAGTCTGCTGGACACTGAAGGACAGTAAGGGGTATCGGCCTTAGCCTAATTTCTACAGCAGAGATTTAGAGAAAACCCCCACAAAACCTCAATTACTTTCAAGCATCCATTGTCTCCTCAATCCCTAACCTTTCATCCCCTTTGAAGCGAGCCTGCTTTTGTGGGCTAAAACTATTTTAGCAAGTTACATCTGGACTTAACCCCTTTCTTGATTAATGCTCAATATAGCTGTTATATTTGGATGGACTCACTTGAGCAACTTTTGGGTTGCTTTGGAATATTATTCTCCAGCAGAATTATGTATCTCGAGCATAAAAAGAACTGATTGGTACATTGAAAAAACTTTTGGTTTTTCATGTAATACAAGCTAAAAGTGACATTGGTTCCTTTCCCAGCTGACGGTGAATTAATTTTTCCTTGTATTTACAACTTCCAGCTATTTAAGGCAGTTCAATCAATCATACCACCTCCTTGTTCTGGAGGAGACACCACTGCAGAATGAGGCATCCCACTGCTGCATTCTTCTATCTATTCCTTTTCTCCAAATAAGCTTGAAAAATAAATGCATGAGGGCCACATGCCATCCAGCAGATATTTGGATGCATGGTCTGTTTAAGATGGACATAAAACTGGTCCTTGGAATATCTAAAATCTTAGTTAACTTAAAAAACAATACATATCTGTTGCAGAGAAATTACCCAGCACATACACAGTAGAATAGGATATCAAAAAGGTGTTTGAAAATATTAAGAGGTTGTTTTTAAAGTGGTTTTTATTTGAAAATATATTTTTTTATTTTTTTATTATATTAACACATCATTCGGTATAAATAATTGTTTTAGAAATATAGTTTGGAATCCAATTCCAAAAAGCTTGAAATACGTATAAACAAAATAGGACAATTGGAGGGGGGGTGCTCAACAAGTCTCACTTGCTTACCAACAAGAGAAGCGAATGTGGTAAGTGGACCATAAATGTATGGACATTTCTATGTTAATACTCATCACAGCAACTATTTATCTTCCCCTTCTTTGTCTCTTTGGCGCTCTCTCTCTCTCTCTGGTGAAGAGAATCAAAGAAAATTGTTAACTTTTGGACGCCTTGACATTTTAAGGTGCAAGGGTCTGCTCTATACTGTAGCATATACTTGAGCAAACTTTCTTTCTTCTCCAATTAAAGCCCAGGAGCTGGTTTACATCTTTTAATGCAGAAAGACTTTTAATTTGTAAAAGTGAACTGATTTATAGACCAACGTGAGTCGCTTCAAGGTGAAGGCTCACTGGTCAAAAGCACAAAGGTTTTATCCTTCTGAACTATGTCAGGCTCTCTGCTATGTTCATACACTGTTAACAGCTGCTAATGATCACTTTGTGGGTACGGGTCTGGTTAGCTATATTACAAGAAGACAAGTCCAGTTTTTGGAGTCTAATTAGACCTCAGTGGCTCCGGTTCTCTGATTCATCATTTCTTTAAAGATTCAATCTTGGGTACTTGCTTGTTTTGTTCCTGGAGTTTAATGGTATCTGACCTTTGTTTTCAGATTTTTTTTTATTTTTTTGTACTTTTTTTTTGTTTATCGGGAATGTTGTCTGTTTTACTAATGTTGATTGGGGTGCGTTTTCTCTCAGTTTGAAGGGGGCGAAGATAGTAAAATGTATGGATTGAAAGTGACTACTAGACACAAGCGTTCAAAGAGGTAAGCTATTAATTCAATCTTTTGTAAGCTTGCAATTATTGTTCTCATTGCTCATTTCTGTTCATTGCTATTCTACTTGATGGGTTTTTTTTAACTGGAATGGCTTCTGAAGAGTTTTCTGTGGTGGGCTTCATGAATAAAATGGAAACTTGGGGCATTCATCACACCTGCTAAAAAGTGTTGTTTTATAAGTAAAAACGACGAGAATACAGTTATATAAAACCCCATGAAAGTTTTGGTTTTATTCTCCGAGCTATTTTCCAAGCAGAAAAGACTATGACATTTTTGTCGTCCAGATGAAATTTTAGAGCTTCAAAAAAGAGGAACAGTGGGAGAGCTTTTCCTAAATCATAAAGAACTTCTTGAAGATGGGATTTTAGAGCATGTTTCCCAGCTTGGAATTTGGGGATTTTTCTTTTGATTTCTCCCAAGTTCCTTCTCTGATAAAGCTAGCAATTAATGAGTAATAGATGCGGTGAATGAAACTGAAAACTGTTTCAAGTTGGGTCTTGGGAAAATTATTGCAAAGTGGATCTTTGATAGGAGGTAACCGTTAACATCTCTAGCCACCTCCTCCTTCCCAGTTAAAAAGAAAATCCAGTAATTGTGTTGCAGTAGCTGTGCTCATTATATAGAGGCAGCCAAGCCTTTTAATCTTTTTTTTCCTTCTTCATTATATATCCATTTCCGTTTTTATGTTTGCTATTTGTGCTGTGGCAGCTTCCCAGATAAGAAAAGAGTCGAGGAAGATGACTTAGATAGTTCCTTTGAAGCATCCAGCCGCATAAAGCTGGTAAGACTACACCTTTTTTTATGCCCTTTTGCTTAAAAAAAATGAAAAGAAAAGGAAGCAGCTCAGTATCTTATTTCTTCTTTACAGTAGCCAACCTTTCATCCCCATGTTTTATAAAGACCTCGAGCATAAGGCCAGCCAAAACTTACTGTAAAATGACTTCTTTTAAATCTCCTCATCTGCATAAGGTTGTTTCTTCGCCTTCGAATTATTATTCTATTTGTTTAGGTTGGGGCAATGGGATGAATAATTAGCTTAATACATTTGAGTCAAATTTTAGTTATGGTCCCCACTGCGGTGGTTTAGTTGAATGGAATAAATTATTATTGTGATTTAAATAAAGAATAACTCATATAATTAACTCAAAAGCTAAGCTGATTTGGTCGCTTTTCCCAACACATTAATTCATTAGGTGAATCCTCCTGGATCATAACATAACAAGCAATTACTAAGTATATGATTTTTGGATACAATCTGATTACAGAATATGGGGCTCTTGAAATACTCTGCCAAAGCCAAGAAGAAACAATCCCCTAAGACCGAAATGCAAGATTCTTTGAAGCAAGAGGTATGCAACTGAACTTCTTCATTCTCGTCCTGTTCTTTCTTGCTCTGAGTTAAATATTAGCTGAACTCTTTTATGCAGATTCTACAGCTTGAGAAAAGATTACAAGATCAGTTTCAGGTCCGTTGGGCTCTTGAAAAGGCATTGGGTTATAGGACTTCTTCCCATGAGAGCATGTCTGAGCTGTCAATGCCTAAGGTAAATCCTTGCCATTATAATTTTATGGGAATAGAAATAGTTGTGCTTTATTACTGTCATTCAAAGTGAATTTATACAGAGCTGGGGCCTTTCAGCAAAACTTGTAACCATGCCAACAGCTCACTTGCTGAATTCTTATCATTTCTTTGGGAAAAATCTTCTGATAATTTGTAATTTAAGTTTCTTGTTCTGATTTATGTCACTTAATATGTAAAATGGAATTAAAATGTCAGAGTTCATTGTTAGGCTCAAGGTTTTTGACTTGCTAGTTCCTGTATTTTCTGCAACTCCAGCCAGCCACAGAATTAATCAAAGAAACTGCAGCATTAGAGTTGGAAGTTGTATATCTGGAACAATATCTTCTCTCCCTGTACCGGAAGGCATTTGATCAACGAGCATCCTTGGTTTCCCCATCTAACCAGGATCGAAGTTTAAAAACCCCTGTCACAACCCCGAGACGAAGGTTGTTTGATGTTTCCAGGCCTGATATATCAAAGAAGGAAACTTCAGCTACTGAAACTGCTTGTCAGTCACTTGACAATACATGTAAGGAAACCAATAGAATAGGAGGAGAGGAGAAACTATTAGATTCTGGAGTTCATCGATGTCAGTCTTTATTGTCCCAACACACTACATTTTCAAATAGAGCCTCTCCTCCATCAGAATCTTTTGGTAGAGCTGTGCGTGCATGCCATACCCAGCCATCGTCCATGATGGAGGTAACTGAGTGCTAACACATAAATTATATCTTTGCAGTTTTTTAGTTTTGCTGTTTGCAACAACTACCAATGACGATGGAGCATGTTAAGCACAAGGTGCTTTTTAACTATTGTTTGCCAAAACAATGTGGAAGAACACTGTCATTGGCTATTCATTTTCAAATTCAACAATTACAGAAATAGGGCGAATAATTTCATCAAATGACAATTTTATCAGCCTTGAATGGATTATAAATTTTTTGTTTTTTTGCAGTATGCCCATAGTGCATCAAACATTATTAGTTTGGCTGAGCATCTTGGTACTCGCATTTCTGATCATGTTCCAGAGACACCTAACAAGCTTTCAGAGGATATGATAAAGTGCATGTCAGCTATATACTGCAAGCTTTCAGATCCACCTTTGACACATAATAGCCTTTCATCTCCCAATTCATCCTCATCATCCATGAGTGAATTTTCCCCTCGAGAACAATGTGATGTGTGGGGTCCGGGATTTAGGAATAATTCATCCCTTGACATACGGTTGGATAACCCTTTCCTTGTTGAAGGTCTGAAAGAGTTCAGTGGACCATACAGTACAATGGCTGAAGTCCCATGGATCTATAGAGATAGTAAAAAATTAGGAGATGTTGAAAACTTGCTACAAAATTTCAGGTGAGCCGATCTACCATCTGATTATTACCAGAAAACGTGTTAATAATGTAGGTATCAAGTAAACAGCATGTGTTTTGCTGTTATGTTGAGATTCTTATTATGATTTTTGGGATCTTCTGCTGCAGATCACTTATCTGTCGACTAGAGGAAGTTGATCCTAGGAAGCTAAAACATGAGGAGAAGCTAGCTTTCTGGATCAATATACACAATGCGTTGGTGATGCATGTAATGGCACTTTTCACTTTTCGATAGAAATATTTAGTTAACAAGCTAATTCCATATTTTTTTCTTTTTCTGACATGAGTTTCTAACTTCAATATTCTCTAATAGGCATTTCTGGTGTATGGGATTCCCCAAAACAATGTTAAGAGGCTCTTTCTACTTTTGAGAGTAAGGGAAACCCTTTCGCATTTTTCCTTTGAGTAAGAGAATTTGTGCAAATATACGTGTTCTTAAACTCTTGCTCTGTGCAGGCTGCATATAATGTCGGGGGTCATACATTTAGTGCAGACACGATACAGAGTTCTATCCTTGGATGCCGGATGTCTCGTCCTGGACAGGTGGATCTTTAGAGTTTTTCTTGAAACTAAAATTCAGAAGTCATTATTGTTAATATCTTGTCAAAGGGCTTTGGTGTGTAGGGTCTTGCAACTTTACCTGCCTTTTGTCGAGATCCAATGCAGGATTTGGCATGTAGAGTTGAGCCACCATCGTGAAAAATCTTTCAAATAAACAAGGGCATTATTTTTTGTGTCATGAAAAGAACAGAGCCATGCTCACACAAAAAAAGACAATGATATATATTTGTATGTTCAATAAGCATATTTGTATTTGTAAAGTAATTCTCGTGGGATACAATAATTCACTTGTCAGTTACGTTGTAAATTCATTTGATATAATGATCCTGAAAAAGCTTGTCCCTATTTGCAGTGGATTCGAACATTACTTTCATCAAAGTCCAAATTCAAGACAGTAGAGGATCGGCAAGCATATGCAACTGACCATTCAGAACCGCTTTTGCACTTTGCACTATGTTCAGGAAGCCATTCTGATCCTGCGGTACTTCATTTTCCTTAATCTGTTACAAGATTTTTAGTAGATGAGTAGCAGTCATAAGTAAGATACTGTGCAGCATGAACATTGTTTGCATATATCATGTAATCGCAATTCTGATTAAGAATAACCCAACCAAAATTAAATGCTATATCCTTTTTAAGTGTAAGTTTTTCTGATTAGTTGCCTGCACTTTTTGTGTGCACTGCCTTTTCACAGCACTCTTTCATAAAGAGCTCATTTTTGTGATACCATGCATTGGTTTCCAAAAGAAGTAATTTCCTTTAGACTATTCTAAAGTATATTATGAAATATCAGCTCAGTAAAAAGAACTGAACCTGGGTTTTACAGATGTTGCGGATTTTGGTATATTTTCTGTTTAGTTTATCCTCTTCAAATGGAATTTAGACAAGTACTTTTGCCAGGTCCGTGTCTACACTCCAAAGGGAATAATTCATGAGCTTGAAGCTGCGAAGGAAGAGTATATCCGAGCAACCTTTGGCGTACGCAAGGACCAGAAAATCCTGCTTCCAAAGATTGTGGAATCCTACACCAAGGATTCAGGTTTATGTCCTGCAGTTGTTCTTGAAATGATCCAAAAAACTTTGCCTGCTACTGTAAGGAAGTGTCTTCAGAAATGTCAGCTAGGAAAACCTCGTAAGACCATTGAATGGATTCCGCATAATTTTACTTTTCGGTACCTGATATCTAAAGAGCTGGTAAAGTGACTGCTTCCGTGTGTCAAAAAGTTTAATAGTATTCGACCTCCTCTATTCATTCACATAGTTCTCAAGGTTCTTATATTTTGAGATTTTAAATTTTTTTCCTTGTATATATTAGGAGATGAAGTCTGAAATGGTGGGATAGAACAATGCGATATTTTGTTTTGTATAATGAAATCTCGATTCCGCCTTTTCCGAGCATGGAAGCATTCATGATCTCTGTGATGTTGCGAAATGAAATGAAAATGTGCATGGAAAATATACCTACTGCGTTTGTTTTCTTGAGATATTATTTGGTTGATTATAAGTGCAGAACTTTGCATAAGTGTTTGACACAGACCAATCCTATGAAGAAGATGGCTATCATCAGTTGTCTCCGTACTGATCATGCCGACAATATATCACACGACAGGTTGGATATCTCAGAACTAGACATGTTCGCCAATGGTTTAGACTCATTGAATGAAATTCCTTCATATTAGACTCTGCCATTTGTTCAAAGAATTCCTACCACACTTGTTTATACCGGAAACTGAACCTTTGTAGAGCATTGTTCTATTCCTGGCAAGAGACCATTCTCCCTCACCCTGTGAAACTGAAAAAGATCCTAGTAACTAGAGGTTGGTATAAAGGATAGCTTTTGGGGTTGTACATGTGACCAACTCTAGCCGTTGTTCGAAACAAAAATTGTTTGGTTGAAACAATTTTTGATATTAAAGTCATAGATAATATAGATAAAAAGCTAGAGAATCTTTAAAATGAAACTCGTCTCAAGTAAGTTTCCAAGTAACATCAATTATTTGTGCTCTGAGGATTCATGGCTTAATGATCAATAGATATTTTTGGGATAAAGAAGGGGGTGGGTGAACATGTGATTGGCAGTCTGTCGGAGCTCAATTATTACCAGGATATCAGTGCAGATGGTTATTGCAGGATGGTTCTGTCTCCACAACTATGTTCACATTCTTCATCAGTGAAAACCATCTACAGAACAAATATTTGGAAGCAGTGTAATGACTTGTTCCATTCGATCTATGCTTTTGGAAAGATCATTTTTCACATATTCTATCCATGGTGAAAACTAGATGTAAAGCCTTATGATCTTGTAGCATGGCTCTTGAGTGCATTAAAATCGAGACAATTGTGCTTATGAACTTACATCCGTGCAAATTTAATCTCTGGCAGTTAAAAGAGAGAGAAAAGAAGCAGCAATCTACATGTCCCCTACTCACTAAACATAAGCACTGAAATCTTCAAGAAAGGTAAAAACAACTCTTAAACAAGTTCCAACGATGCACAAACACAGTTAACCAGAGATTTAACTAGCTATAACTTGTCTAATATGGGCTTTCCCCTATAATATTCCCAGGAGGATTATAAAAACAAATAGTTAAGCTAGCTTGGTCCTTCACGCATGTAGCTTGTGCACACCCCAACTCCAAAGATTTCCTCCACACCACCTGTGTGTAAACTCCACACCTATGGCTTGGTGCACAGGAATTGTTAGTGTGGTTATAGTAATTCTTCTCTTGTACCCAGTGATCAACAGCCATGAGTGGAGTCACAGCCATGCCACTAGCCCATAACTGATTTGCACCATACTTACTGTTGCTCAAGTTTGCAAACTGGCAACCCATTTTGTTCCTTTGGTACCTGACTAGTCTGCTTGTGGCATTGGCTAGCATCTCGCTCCACTTGAGAGAGCCAACACCAACCGCTGCTCTTGCTTGGTTGTGAGACTGTAGGAACTCTTTAGCCACATTTGGCAGTGGAACTGGAGCTGTTGTGACTTGGGTGGGGTTATGGTCTGATGCAGGAGCTGCACCATGGGTTGAGCTGTGGCATAAAGCTAGAAACAGAAGGGGAAGCAAGGAGTAGCAAGCCATTTCTTTAGCTAGATTTTTACAAGGTCAAGTGATTTTCAGCTGAGGGTCCACTTTATTAATAGATTTGCTCTTGTGTGGTCTGGCTATGCTTAGGTGGTATGACGAGGTTGTCCTTCACAATGCCACCCTCACTTTCACATAGTTAAGGTTTATACTGTCAATTTGCCACCATTTTGATTAATTGGAAGATTCATGTTGTTCCCAAGATAATTCTATGAAATAATTTTTGATATGACAGAAAGGGGTGAAGGCATCATCCGCGATGCATCGGGCCAGGTGATTTGTTGGGGACTGAGACAAGGAGCCTTGAAACCATGGGAAGGGTCAGACAGTGCCGCCCACCCCTTGACATTGTTTATTTACTTGTGTACAGCAATCAAATTGGATGGCACACGTGAGAGTACTGTTGACTTTGATCTGAAATGCTGTGCAAATCTCAGTGAAATCTGGTGTTCCCATGTGGTCTGTGCATTTATGAGTGGGAGATGAAGGCTTGATTCTCAACACGCCTGGGAAAGATTTCTTGTTTCAGAGGATGGATGTGAGCAACTGAGCATGCTCGGGCTAAAGAACTGCTACCAACTAGAAGATGATGCAGAGGGTTTGGCGTACAGTATCTTCTATGATTTATATATCAGGACCTCTTGATTACCATGCCAATCTCCATGATCACTGCTTGGCTTCACGCTGCAAACTTCCTTGTAATAGTGGTTGGAATGAGTTACTGAACAGTGGAAACGTTATTTTGCTTGTGTGTGACATGTTTAGCTGCCCAAGGTTGCAGTGATGGATGGCTCCATTTATTGCTGTGAGTTGGACTTACCATGAAGCTCTATGGTAGGAAATAGGAATATACGTGGGAGCTGGGCTGATCTCACAGACGAATGAAGTACGTATTTGAACCTCTAAAAGAGTGGACTCTCTACTGCTTTCTTCGCTGCTCCTTCTACTAATAGCCTGACTCGAATTTACAGCTCGGCCTTGTATTCATACAGACTACAACGTACATCATTTGGATACCCGCACTCCATCATTTAAGGCTTGTATTCTTAGAGTTTCTATTTAAAGGAACACATGATGCAGTATAAATTATATCAAAAAAATCCATTATACCAATTACAATACGCTAAAAATACATTCAACGGGTTTATTCAGAGTATTTAAGTTAAGATAAATTTTAAAAAACCGATATCTTCATATTATTAAATTTTAATCGATTTATTTTATGTACAAAAAAAGCTTGGTCCATCAATTTTATAAGCTCATTAATTTTAATAACCAGAGGTTTATTTATTTCCTTGTGTCATGTGTTTTATGGAATTCTAAGCTAGGAGAGGAATTTTTTATTGTGTGTGTAAACATTGGAGGGAGGCTAATGAAGAATTATTCCCATCTATGTTTTGGATTCTAAGGGCAGTATCATGGGATATTTGGCCAGGATTTTTTTTTAAGCAAGAATTTTATTCAAAAAATATTGTTTTTTTTT
>Ga0325401_1003041_pt1 | contig 15169 bp, 9 predicted proteins | sample PopdelMetagenome_FD_205666 | JGI IMG/M metagenome (GOLD analysis project Ga0325401, IMG submission 205666) | Populus deltoides microbial communities from Bellville, Georgia, United States - Xylem-PdKOR-R2 | ecosystem: Host-associated > Plants > Phyllosphere > Stem > Wood/Secondary xylem | place...
TTGACCCTTTTTCAACATATTTTCAAAAAAATTGGACAAATATATAAAAATACCAAAATTCTCATAAAATACATTTTTGACACGATTTGGCTAATTTATGGTCATTTCATGATTTTTGACTATTTCATGTATTATTTTTGTATTGAATTTTTTTAAATAAAAATATGCAAAAGGAAAGAAGAAAAAAGAGAAAATCATTCCAATAATTGTTTTAGTAAGTAAAATGTAATTGAAAAAAAGAAAAACCTAATTTAGTTATAAAATAATAAGTGCAAAGAAAAAAAAAAGAGAGAAAATAAAACTTGTCTTATGCCAGGGAATTTTAAAAATTTGAAAGGTGAAATAACTCTCCAGAAGAATCAAGAAGCCATAAGAACTCTCCAGAAAAATAAAAACAAATGATAGAAAGGTGGAAGGGTTGAGAATGTTCATCATAGTATAAATAAACATACACACCTACACCCCTCACACTCCCGTATACAATATCTTTCATCATTAGCGAGCGATAATGACACCGAGAGAAACAACCACCAGTGATTGATAATTATTCTAGTAGCGAAGGCCAACAACACTTGACAACATCAATGCAATGGGCACCGTGACAAATTCTCCTCTTCACTGTTGGCAGACTAGCAACACCAACATTAACCACGCTACGAACAACCCCACGGTTAATCATCTTCACTGTTATCTCCTTCTATTTTCAACCTAAATGTCAAGCTCTCTCCTTTACAACAACCCTAGATTCCTGCCTCAACCATAAAAATTGCTATTATAAAAAATCTTCCACACAAGAACTTACAAGTTACTGTTTATGACACCATAAACACCATTGAGAAGAGTAGAGGATAAGTTATGTGATCTCGTTGGTCAATTTCCACTCAGGTCATCAGCCAACACACCTCCATCCACGGTTGCACATGGTCCACACGTGCCAACACTGTTTTGGTAGTCTCTAATAGTTTCTCAGTTGTTCTACTACTATTCTTGCAATCATTCAACCTTGATTTTAGTAGATCTTAGACATTTCAAACATTTTGGAAGGTCGATTCATAAACTCAAATTTTTTTTTTATAAACTGCTAAAATGCTGTGAAACTTGAGACAAAATGCTTATTATTGTGCATGATATTTGTATTGTTTGGACATTATTGATTTGAATTGATATGTGTTTGTGATTTGAGATGATTTTCATAAATATTGGATTGGATTGGACATGAATATTATGAGAACTTATTTTGAATGATTGAAATTATTTTGTCAAGGGCTTGTTAAATTTGTTCAATATTTGATTTGATTTTTTTTTTATTGTGATTAAATTTGGATTGATTACTTTTGAATTTTTTTTATTGATTGGGTGGATGTGATGAATTTTTGGGAAGTCATAATATGAGTTGGTTATGTGATTTTAAGAAAATGATGTACTAATCACACTATGGATATATTATTAAAAAAATGATAATGATGAAGAAATATGCATACATAAAAAAATGTGAAAAAATAATTAATCAACCTAAGATGACATAATCTAAACTTAGGCCCTGTCTACTAGATGTTGATTAATAAAGAAAAATAAGATAATAATAAAAAAGTCCTCGTATTAATTGTTTTTATTAATTGTTAACCGGTCTAAGATGGAATGGTCTTATACTAGACCATGTCTTTCAAATATCAATTATTGGATAATATGATCAATGAATTAATTTTTTCTATGTATTATTAATCGACCCAAAATGATATGGTCCAATATTAGGCCCGTTCTTTATATGTTGATAAGTGAATAATAGTACCAATTAATACATGATCTCTAGGACATAATTAATAATATCTTTGGTCACCACATAATCATTTTATTTCACAATTTTACAAATTCAATTCAATATTCCTATCATTTATTAAGTAGCCCAAGATGGAATGGTTTAATAACGGGCCTTTTTATCTGGACGCTGCTTAATTGATAATATGACTTTTTCTAACCCTAGTAAGTCTTATATAATGGTGTTCCCATCATTTCTAAAATTAGACCCTGTCCTTCGAACATTATTTAGTTAGTTGAACATGATCATGATATCCTAACCTCTTATTAAATGATTTTATCATATGTTAAAAGACCCAAGATGGAATGACATCATAATAGACCATGTTCTTCAGATGTTATTTAACATATAGTAGAGCTAATTAATATAGTCCACCAAAAAACCTAGGATGGTAAGGTCCAACATAAAACCCTGTCATTTGGACTTTGTTTTGTGGATAGTGACAATACTTTGAATAATATACATACCAGTTTAGGAAAACCATATTAAAATACATTTATTATTGAAAACAAACAACATTACAACTTATCTTAAGTAGTGTGTGTAAGATGATGTCTATCTTACCTATTATTTAATCAACCCCTTACCGAGAACCTCTTAAGACCAGTTAGGGTTTCTAGTCACCATAAAACTAGGTGGTGACTACTTTTCCTTTTTTTTTACCCTTTTTACTTATCAGCTTGCCTCAATGTCCACATGCGATAGAATGATGACTCCATTGGGGTTCCATAAAGACTTAGCTTATTTATTGTTTTTCAATTATGATGTGATTAGTTTTATTGTGTTTGTTTGCCTAATTTAGTTAATTCATTAATTTATACTTTATGCATTGTTTTTTGGAATGCATATAGAGTTATGCCTATGCACACAAAACACAACATTTTCATTTTAGCATTATCAAAGCCATAGGATTAAAAGAGGAAGTAGTGGTGCCTCAACGGTCTTTGGCCTATGTAACATACATGAAACCACCAACTTCTATTGAAATTCTACTTGGACATGGATAGTAGGTCGATGTGTTATCACCCCGGTCTATGTATTTGTACCTTATAGGCCTTGGTTCAGCACATCAAGGTTGTTAATCGGGCAATATAAAACCCTTTTTGAGACTAATTTAGTTAGCCAACCTACCCTACCTGTAATGGCTAGAACCCTTTCTTAGGTTATTTCCTGGTATTATTACCACTCCATATTCAATTTGTTATTTCTATGAATATTTTTATTTAGAATAGTTAGTTTTTGAGTTTTACAGAAAGAGAAAATGGAAAACAAATACAAATAATATTTTGAAAGTTCAGTTTTCTCAAATTCATAGACGACAAAGAAAGAGCTTTTTTAGAGCAGAACCCTTAGAGGGAGATAAAATTAATGAAAAACAAGATAGCTAGTTTCACATAGTTGTTTGAATAGATTCACCAGATAAGGTCATCAGGTGAAGGTCCTTCCATTAGGGATAACATTTTAGACATACATGGCCCTTAGCACAATCCTATAACTCTTGGATGCACCACCCGTTTCCACCCACTTCTAACAAGAGATCATAGTCCTACTGGGCCATTTAATCCAAGATTTCAAGGAGTGACATTTGATGTTTAGCCACTGAAAGCTCTATTTGTGGTGACACCGCCATATTAAAAGACAAAAACTACCACTTTTATGCCTAATATGGAAAAACCTTTGAAGCCAAAAGTTGGATTAAAAACTGAGAAACTCTTAGCAATTGAAGATCATTTAAAGGAAATTAAAGGAATGGATTAGTTTGATTCCATGAAAGTACATAAAATGTTCATAGTATCAGATATTGTCATACCACAAAAGTCCAAAGTGCCTGACATTGTTATGTATGTAGGAGTTGAATGCCTAAATACTCATTTAAAGATCTATTGCAATAAAATGACTGAAGTGATTAAAAATGGTAAGCTCCTAATTCATTTCTTCTATAAGAGTCTGAGTGGTGCTGTCTTGACTTGGTGTATGAACTTGGATGAAAATAAGATAAAAAAATGGAGAGATTTAGTTGAAGTATTCATGCATTAGTGTAAGTTCATTATAGAAATGACTTCAAGTTGATCTAAACTTTAAAGCATGGAGGAAAAAATAATGAGTCCATTAAAGAATATAGTCAAAGATGGTGTGGTATGGCAACACAAATTCACCCTCTTCTATTAGAAAAAAAAGGAGCTTATCTCCATTTTCGTTTACACCTTCAAACAACCATACTTTGAATACTTGATTGGTAATTCATTAGCATATTTTATGGATATTGTGACTACAACAAAATTGATTGATAAAACCCTAAAATTAGGAAATATAAGAAATTTAGTAGTGAAGTTTGATTTTCATTTACATCGTGCTAAATGATGAATCAAAAGATAATTTTCAAATATGGAGCATTGATAAAATACATTCTCATTTTACACATTATCCTACCTGGTCATCACAAGCACCATTGAGTTTTATGGCATCATCAACTTCTCAAGTGCCATTATATAAGATTGACATCCCTTTATCGCTCAACATTGTTTACCAACATCTCTTGAGTATATATTGATCCTACCTCAACAAATCCCATATAACCACCAAACCTGATGTGGTATAATCCAAACATAAAGTGTGACTATCATGACAAGATTTTGGGCCATTCAATTGAAGATTGTAAGAATTTCATATATCACGTTCGGAAGTTGGTAAGCCAAGGGTATGTTGTATTTGTGAAGAATAAACCATTTTGTATTGAAGAAATCTTAACTTTGTTTCTCTTCAATAAATTTTTAGGACCATGTTTTGTCTTTTAGTGAAATTTATTCTTTATCTTTGTCATATGACTGTTTTGAGATCAACAAATATTCATTTTATTTTCATCTATTATTGGATAAATATAATAACAAATTCATTTAAAGACTTTTAAAATTGATCAAATCCTAAGACATATCATATGAGTGCTAGGGGTAATACTTCATTTTGAATGTCAAAATATTTCCTCCTATATTTAATAAGCCTTAAAAAAATGAATCTCGCTTCAAACCCTTTTGACCTTGAAATACCAATTTTTTTTCACTCTTAATGAATCTTAATAGTGAGAATCTTGCTTGAAATAATACAATTTTGCCCAAAAATAAAATCAAATAATTTGATGTCTTAAATAATGACAAACAATGTATATTTGGGTCATGATCCAACCCATCCCACCATTTTCTTTTCTAAGGTTAACCTTATGGTTTTCCTAATCAATAATGATCTTCAATAAGGTTAAGATTTATCATTATAGATAGATTTTGATTTTGAGATGAAGAAAGACCATCTTTGATATATCTTTCACAAATAAAATTTATCCTTTTTATCCGTATTTGAGCCTAAAATATGTTTTTTTGGATAATAACCCGAACTAGGATCACCCCTTATTTTGGGAGCATGTTTTGGAAGTCCTAGATAATTAATGAAATTCTCTAAATGGAAAGAAATAAGAAAATATGAAAGGGACAAAAGTATTATATAAGAGAGTGAGCAAATACTCCAATAAAAATGAAATGATAAAAAAAAAGATAAAAAAAGATGAAGTTCTCTTTAAATGTACCTAATAATAAACACATTTAGATCAATTGGGGGCAATTTAAATCGAAGAGACCTTTTGTAATGACAATAGCTAGTTAATGACCAGAAGAGCTCCATTATAGGATATGAGTAGTAAAAGACACATCTGAGAATGATGGTGATGCATATATGTTTTTTGATGACTATTGGAAATATAAATATGGCTAGATTGGCTGCGGTAATCCTATTTTAAGAATGAAGTAATCCTTTATGATATCATGCAAAATGATGAAATGAAAAACTCTTTCATTGGTATGGTGTTGATTCCTTCACGAAGGTAATGGAAAATAAGTAGTATTGAACACATATCCTCATATGAAACTTCAAGGTGATGACAAGTATAGGCAATATAGGCTAAATTAAGATGATGTACTGATTGTGCCCATCCAATGATAAAAAATAGAGTCCATGGAAAGATAAACTTATGGTGAGCCTATATAGAACTTCTTTCATTTAGAAAAAAACCCATCCAAGCCAATGCCAAAAGATTTCAAAGACCTAAATGACATAAAAAGAAAATTGAGCTTTTAAAATAACAATTTATGTCTTTTTATTGACTCTAAAAGGTAAGCTCTATAACTAAAATCAAAAAACAATTTTTGATAATCTTAAGCTAAATGCTCTAATAAGATGTTAGTTTTTAAAAGCAATGTACATAGGTGAAAATTTATTTTAATTTTAGCTTTAAATTCTTATTATCTCAATTGACAATATTTTATTGAGTATGATCTCAAAGAAAGTAAATTTTTAGATCAAGCCTCGCCATCAAGTCAAATTGTAGATCAACCCTGCAATCAAGAGATTAAACCTTGTAATCAAGAAATTCAACCATGCAATCAAGAGAATTAGCACTACCATTTGATCAACCCTGCAATTAGGAGATCAAACCTTGCAATCAAAAGTGAAGCCCTGTATTGAAAAAGTTGAACCCTGCAAACAGGAGGTCAAACCTTGCAATCAGAAGATTAAACATTGTAATCTAAAAGTGGAGCCCTGTAATCATAAAAAAAGGTTAGCCTATCATCAAGTCAACTTGTAGATCAATCTTACAATCAGGAGATCTAGCTCTGTAATTAGGAGATCAAACTCTGCAATTAAGAGAAACAACCTTGTAATCAAGAAGAAAAAGCCTTACCATCAGGAAGTTTTGGTTTTAGCTCTACTATCAAAAGGTTGATAGCTAAATCTCACAACTAGGTAAGTCAAGCTAACTTGTTTGAATTTCATGTTGAGGTTGGTCACTTGATAATCATATCTTCTCAACATTGGTCACCTAACAATTGGACCATATTTTGTTTTTTGTTTCGAGGATAGTCATCTCATAATGATCACTTTTATTTATACGGATCCCAAGTTGATCCCTTCTCAATTGAATGGATCCTATATTGATCCCCCTTTTTTTTTTTTTATGGATCTCAAGTTGATCCTTTTTTATCCATATCATTCATAAGTTGACTTTTTTTATATGGATCCCAAGATGATGCTTTCATAGATCCCATATTGATCTTGATCCCAATATGATCCTTTCATAGACCCTAAGATGATCTGGATCCTAAGTTGATCCTTTCATAAATCCCAAGATGATCTGGATCCCAAAATGATCCTTTCATAGATATCAAGTTAATCTAGATTCCAAGTTGATTTAGATTCTAGGTTTATCCCTTTTTTATATGAATCCTAATTTGATCATTTTGATATGGATTAAGAGTTGATCCTTTTATTACATGGATTCTGAGTTAATCCTTGCAGTTATATGGATCCCAAGTTGATCCTGTTTCATATAGAACCTAAATTGATCTCTTTCACATGAATCCCAGGTTGATTCTATTTACCAAGTTGATCTCATTTGCATGGATTCCAAGATGATCCTTTCTTTTACATAAATCCCATATTGATCCCTTTATTCTTTATAATAATCCCAAGTTTTATCCATTCATTTATCATTTTGTTTAGTACTTCTCTTACCAAATTTACCATATAAAGTCCAGGAAAAATGATTTTTTCTTTGTATTTGCACCGTAAATCTTGTAATTAGGGGGCAACAATCATCACTCATTTTTGACCATCTGTTTTCAACATATTTTAAAATAATTGGAAAAAAATACAAAAAATAACAAAATTCTCAGAAAATATGTTTATGATGCAACTTGGCCAATTTCTTATCATTTTCATAATTTTTTACCATTTTATTTATTGTTTTTGTATTGATAAATTTTTTAAAATAAAAAAATTATATGAAAAAAAGAAAAGAAGAAAAAAATTATTCCAAGAAAAAGATCTTTTTAGTGAATAAAATATAATTAAAAAAATAATAAAGACTAGTTTAGTTTAAAAATAATAAATGCAAAGAAAAAAAAGAGAGGGAAAAACAAAGTTGTCTTATGAGAGGGAATTTTAAAATTTAGAAGGTTGAATAACTCTCTCAAAGAATTGGAAAGGTGGATGTACTCTCTAGAAAAATCAAGAAAGTGGAAGAACTCTATGGAAATATAAGAAAAAATGATAGAAAGTTTGAAGGGTTGAGAAGGTTCATTATAGTATAAATAGACATACACACCTACACCCCACACACATTATAACATTCCAACAAAAAAATACCCCACACAAAAAAACTTTTCCCTCATCCTTCGCCACACACACCAATACCCTATACATACTAAAATACTATATTAAAAAAAAAGAAGAAAAACACACATAACTCATGACTATTCCAAAAAAAATTACCTATTACAGATCATCTCCTTCATCATTGGCGATTGACAACTTTGTCGAGTGCAGTAAACACCGATGACTAACAATTATTCCAGTAACACCTAGCTCCAATAAACACCATGAACACCGTGACAAATTCTTCTCTTTACTACTGTCAAACCAACCACCATACCAACATCAACCATACTGAGATCAACCCTATGGTTGCTCATCCTCATTTTTGTCTCTTTCTATTTTCAATTTATATGTTTTACACCTCAACCACACAAACTGCCATCATAAAATCTTCTACACGAGCACCTACAAGTTACTATTCATGACACCACCTGAAAAATTGAGAAGAGAAGAGGCAATGTTACATGATCTCGTTGGTCACTTACTTATCAAGTTGCTAAAACATCAACTCATACGCTTTCATCCACAAATGCACATGGTCTATATTCGTCAACACTGTTTTGGCAGTCTCTGACAATTTCTTAGCTGTTCCACCACTATTCTAATAGTCTTTAGGCCTTGATTTCAGTTGATCTTAGAAATGTCAAGCATCTTAGAAGGTCGATCCACAAACTCAAATAATTTGTTTTATAAATTACTAAAATATTATGAAATTTAGGAAAAAATACTAATTGTTGTGCACTATTGATTTGAATTAATGTGTGTTTGTGATTTGAGATGATTTTCATGAATATTGGATTGGATTGGACATGAATATTATGATAATTTATTTTGAATGATTGAAATTTTTTTGTTAGGAGCTTGTTAAATTTGTTGAATATTTTGTTTGATTTTGTTTTTAATGTGATTGAATATGGACTGATTAATTTTGAATTTGTTTGTTGGTTGTGTGGATGTGATAAATCTTTTGAAAGTTATAATATGAATTGGTTATGTGATTTTAAGAAAATGGTATAGTGATCACATTATGGATATATTATTGAAAAAATGATGATGATGAAGAAACATGCATTTATTAAAAAACAAAAGTGAAAAAATAATTAATCAACCCAAGATAGTATGATCTAAACTTAGGCACTGTCTATTGGATGTTGATTAATAAAGAAAAATAAAATGATAATAAAATTGTCCTTGTATTAATTGTTCCTATTAATTATTAATTGACCTAAAATGGAATGGTCATATAGTAGGCCCTGTCTTTCGGATGTTAAATATAAGATAATAGGATCAATTAATATTTGATTGATGAATGAATTGTTTCTATTAATTATTAATTGATCTAGGATGGTATGGTACATTATTGTGCCTCGTTCTTTGGATGTCAATAAGTAAATAATAGTACCAATAAATACATGATATCGAGGATATTAATTAATAAGATTTTCAGTCACTACATAATCACTCCATTTCATAATTTTACAAATTCAACTCGACATCCCTATCATTTATTAAGTATCCTAATATGGAATTGTCTAATAAGAGGCTATATTTTCCAGCACTACTTAATAGATATTATGGATTTTTCTAACCATAATAAGTCTCACGTATATGTGTGCCTATCATTTCTAAATAACCTAGGATGGAATGGTTTAAAATTATACCTTGTTCTTTCAACATTATTTAGTCAATTGACCATGATCATGTATATCTCAATCTTATATTAAATGATTCTATCATATGTTAAAAGACTCAGGATGGAATGCTCTCACAATAGACCCTCTTTTTTGGATGTTAACTAATAATAAAGTCAATTAATATAGTCTACCAATTATCTTAGGATAATAAGGTCTAACATTGGGCCTTATCCTTCAGACTTTGTTTTGTGGATAATGACAATATCTTGAATTACATATATACCAATTTAGGCAAACTACATTAAAACACATTTATCATTGAAAACAAATAACAATGAATCTTACCTTAGATAAGATGTATATGATGATATTTATCTTTCTTATTACATAATCAACCCCATACCCAAAACCTCTGAAGACTAGTTTGGGTTTCTAATTATTATAAATCTAGGTGGTAACTCATTTTCATTTTTCTTACCCTTTTAAATGTCAGCTCGCCTGATGTCAACATGCAACAACTTAGTTTGTTAGCACGTGTGACAAGTCAAAGGTTACAGGTTTGAGCATTATGATGGACAAATATGTTCTACATTATGATAGACAACTTGTTGTCTGTCATATATTTTTTTTCATGGGTTTTTTTTACACTACAAAATTTTTTTATTAGATTCAGTTACTGTTTAGTTTTGACATGGTTCTTAAATATTATTATGAATTCTTTTTTGAACTTTAATAATTTCTTTTAGTTATTATGTATCTGATATGAAAATAATAGTACTAATAATAAATTCTTCATGAAAATTCGATTGAAATGATTTTTTTTTAATCTTTAAATAGGTTTTGAACATGATTTTATTAGATTTATCATGACGTGCATGACGTTGAATGGCGGAGCTGCCTTCTAGATTGAAGGGTTTTTGGAAGTAATCATGAAGTTATGATTTGATAAGTCGCTACTTAGTATCATGGTCATTAGAAAAAACCTACGGTCTACGAGAGTCTGGGTAAGGGGACTAATTGTGCAAGGGAAATACACATCACCCCCTAATGCACCCTATCTATGGTAAGCTGCATTGTTGATTTATTGTTAATCTAAGACATGTTTCTATTTGTTGGTCTCATCTAAAGGTTCAGGTCAGATCTTTCTTCGTGAGTAAGTCTTTATAGGTGGTTATCTCACACAAAAGGGGGGAGGAGGAAAAAAAATTGAAGAAGAAGAAAAGAAAATGCCAAAAAATTCTTTCCCACATTTTCTCCTCCCACACACAAAAAAACCCTGACATCCTTATCTCTCTAATTTTTACAAAACCAACCGCCACTCAAAAAATAAAAAAAACATTTAGCGCCAACCTTACCCATACAAAGAAAGACAAGATTGTGCTCTCTCCAAAACTTACCACATACATACAAAGTGAACCAAAAACATATTAGATCAACAACACCATTTCCCTTCTTATGCTTCACTAAGAGTAGCCCCTTCAAACCAACAGCCCAAAACAAATATTAGGATTTAATCCTATAAGGTAGAAACTTCCTCACGAAAAAAGATTTGCCTCAACATTTCCCTTCTTATGCTTCACTAAGAGTAGCCCCTTCAAACCAACAGCCCAAAACAAATATTAGGATTTAATCCTATAAGGTAGAAACTTCCTCACGAAAAAAGATTTGCCTTGAACCATTAGATGAGACCAACAAATAGAAAAATGACTTAGAATAACAATTAATTAACAATGCAACTTACTATAGGTAAAGTGTAGAGGGTGATACATCTTTTCTTTGCACAACTAGTCCTTTTACCCAGACTTTCACAGATCATAGGTTTTCAAGTGACTACGATACTTGGTGGTGACTCCCTTTATTAATAACTTTATGATTAAACTCAAATACTCTTCAATTCTAGAAAGCAGATCTATCATTCAACGCCAAACACATCACGATAGGATGATGGCTCCACTAAGGACCTGTCTGGTTAGACTAAGCTTTGTTTGTTTTCTTGTTTATTTTTGTTGGTCTATGTAATTTAATTTTACCATGCATTTTTTTATGTACTGCTCATGTACTTTTTACATATTACTCATGCTTAAGTAAATCAAATGTGGGTTAATGCCTTGATGCATTTTAATTTTTGAATAAACCCGATTCTAGGTTAGGTAGGGAGTAGCAATCTGTCTTATGGCTTTTAATCAGGGTTCAGATTGGTGAAACATCCAACTATGAGCTGAGCATTTACTTGGTAATGACGGTCATATTGTGCTCCAATCATTTCTTGGAGTTATAGACTCTTTTGAGATCATGTAGTAAGCTTACCCTTCATGTAGTGGCTTAGAACTTGACCTTAAGATATGGATTCTCTAATAATTATTTTTGCATTAAGGCAGACCTGATTAATAATCCTGAACTTTGGATGATTTTCTAAACTAAGACCATGACTTCTTCTTTTTCAGGTAAGAATTTGAGATGATATAATTAGTTGGGGGGGATTGCCCAAAGACCAAAGCTAGGAAATTACTGCATATAAAAATCATTTTGTCTTTTTTTTTTTAATAAAAAGGGCTTAGAACCATCTTTTTTTTGGGTACTCTCCGATGTGTATGGTATTTAATTGAGATAAGGACTTGAGAAAGATCTTTTTAGATTAATTAGACTATGGATTTTTGCCTATATTCAACAAAGAAGTCACAGATTAGCCCTTCGACTAGGTTAATTCATATTCAATGTACGTGTACATACACTTTCATTCATAAGCACACATGTATTCATGTTTAAATGTTATACGTACATATACAGGTTGAAATACAGGTCCCTAAAAAGCTCTAATTTACAAAGTTTACAACACTCGATTGCGAGAAAGAAGTATGGAGGATGAAGAACATGTTTGTCATCATGTTTATTTTCAAAAGGAGTTGGATTCTCTGAAGGCTAACATGGATCGCATCATAAGTTTGCTTGAGTAGACACTTAAACACCTCTTTAGTAATGGCCCGTATAATCAACCCATTACTTTTACGATAATTTAGCTTGAAGAAAGGACATGAGGACATGTTCAGGACCCTCAGTATAACACAACCTTTGTGTAGTCCACAATACCTCTACTAGCCCCAGCAACTATTGACATATATGCCAGCGAGTCCTAGAAAATAAAGTATCCTAGTGTGATAGACTATGACAAAGTAGAAGCATTGGAAACAATAGTGAAGGCTATTAAGGGGGTAAAGTTGTATAACCCCGTAGAAGCTACAAAAATATGTCTAGTTCCAAATGTGATTGTACCAAAGAATTTTCGTGTACCTGAGTTCATAAAATACCCTAGAACTCAGTACCCTACCACTCACCTCAAGTCCTATTACAACAAGATGACAGAAGTTGTGCATGATAAAAAAAATTACTAATGCACTTCTTTCAGGATAGCTTGAGTATGACAACACTAAATTGGTACATAAGATTGATAGAACAAATATTCAAAAATGGAAAGACCTTATGAATTCCTTCATCAAGAAGTACAAATACAACATGGACATGGTTCCAGACCGATCCAATTTATTATTATTAGAAAAAGAAAGCCATGAAGCAGTGCAGGAATATGCTTAACGATGGATAGAGAAGGCTGCTTAAGTTGATCCACCCCTACTTGAAAAACAAATGGTCAATCTATTCTTTAATAATTTCAAAAACCCTTATTTTAACCATCTGATTGGTGCCCCAACCTAACACTTTACTAACACAGTTGTGGTGTTTGAGAGAATCAAGCAAGCCATAAGAAACAGGTAGAATTGTTGCCAGAAAAATAAAAAAGACGACGAGGTCCATCAATTGGGGTTTCACCAAAATCAACCAGGGCATTCGCACCGACATCCACTATAGAATAAGAAGACCTTACCATCTCTTCCTTTTGCTATTGAAAGAGATGCTTGAGAAATTGGTTAGTATTGAACAAATCACTCTGATTTCATAGAAACCATTTCAACCACCATACCTGAAGTGGTGTGAGCCTAACCAAACATATGAGTATCATGATGGAGCAATGAGGCACAACATTGAAAATTGTCATTCTTTCAAGGACAAACTTTTTTAGCTTATTGAGGCTAGGCAAATTACATATGAGGGCTAGAAAACCTCCAACGATAATGCGGAGAGAGAAATTTGTTGGCTATGAAAGCTTCAATTGTTGAAGAAAAAAAAAGAAGTCAGATTGTTCTAGTCAACATGCTTTGTCATTTTAGATATTTTACAAACCTCATTCATATTTTTTTTAATGGATTGTGCCTTTTTTATAATCTAGTTTTTGCATTAAAATCAATAAATATTTTTCTATGAAAATGGTTTTTTTTTGTAAATAATTGAACCCCAAGGTGTGTCTTGAAAAATACTAATAGAAAAACCCTTTAAAACTCATAAAACAGACTCTCATGACTGACTCCATGGCTCAATTCAAAACATTTTGTAACATCAATTTTATAAAAATCATTTCGTCAAAATAATCTTGAAAAATTCAACTTGCCTTCTGGTTTCACAAATAATTCGATGTTCATTTAAGCAAATATTCCAATTCTGAGGTGACCGAACAATTTTGAACCAAGATGTGAAAAATAAAAAATGCAGAAAAGACCCGCACCCCATGTCTCTTGGGCCACATTTTAGTTATATGTATAATCGTATGTAGTTTGATTTGCTAGTCATTGATTAATAAAAACATATATCTTTATGCTAAAGTTCCAAACAATTATACTGAACGAGTGTAAAATTTATCGATTCAAACCGCTTGTGCTTGAAATGATGAAAGGCCAATTTTGCTATCCTTTCACATTATAAAATATATCCCTTGTGGTCCCTATTTGAGGGCATGCCCAAATAGAAAACAGAAATGACTAAATCAAAGTCAAAACAAATGAGGATGCCCCATTAAAGCAAGAAAAAAGGGTAAATCAACTAAATATGAAAGAAAAAAAAAGATTGAAAGACATAATGGTAGTGATCCTAAGTTTTTGAAACCTTGAAATACTTTTTGAGGCTTAAATTCTTTTCTTTCATAGCCAAAAGCTATAGCCTCATTATATGCCTTTTTAAAAGCCCTTTCTATACAATTAAACAAGAAACTTGGATCGATAAATGGTGTTCTCGAAATGCGAAAGAATATTTTTACAAGAATAATGACATTGTGAACAAAGCTACTCGTTGTTAATCATGCTGCTATAATTAATACTAAAAAGAGACAATTTTTTCTCAACAAAACGTCGAGTTTTACTCGAGTCTTTTGCCTTGAAACCTATAAAAGCAGAAGGTCACCTTATCTTGTACCTTCAATATATCATAATAATAATTTCTTTGCAATAATTAGACTTAAATGGGCATGATCCTTGAAATTTGCAAGTTGATTCCAAAACAAGAAAATGATTTCCAAACAAAAACAATCATTGACTGTGTTTATAAGGTCCTTGACTAGAAATGACAAGTTTAATAACTAGGGACAAAAGCAGTGGACCCTGAGAGGGATACCAAACAATATCCAGATCAGTTGGGGGGG
>Ga0325401_1003042_pt1 | contig 15168 bp, 8 predicted proteins | sample PopdelMetagenome_FD_205666 | JGI IMG/M metagenome (GOLD analysis project Ga0325401, IMG submission 205666) | Populus deltoides microbial communities from Bellville, Georgia, United States - Xylem-PdKOR-R2 | ecosystem: Host-associated > Plants > Phyllosphere > Stem > Wood/Secondary xylem | place...
GTGCTATTTTAATTGTCATTCATTAACTTGTTGCTTCATAGCTTGTCTTAGATTCTTAGCCTATTCTCTCAAAACTTGTGAACTGGTATCTTATGTTTTCCTGATTTAGTGTGGATATATGATAAGCTGTTGTGGTATATGGTTTTGGTTTTGCCTGAGACTGAGACTGAGTTTATTTTCATATATTAACTGGTTTTTTTCTTCATAGGGAGAGGGAAAAATTGAGCAGTCTTCATATGAGCAATCATTTCATTGTTTATGGTCCTTAGATCCCTGGCAACTAAAAATTCTGCTCAGAACTTACACATACACATTAGGATATAGTTGACATGTGATAATTGTAAACTCTTTTTGCTTGGCTTGTTCAAATTTTCAGTGGGGCCACTGTACCAATTATCATGGCTCTGCTGCACAAGTTGGACACTGAATTAATATCTTGCCTATTGTGAATGAACAAGCCTAAATTTTTCCTTTCTTTTCTTTGTATCTCAGGCTGCTGACTATAACGTGGCAGCTGCTCAGCAAGGCATCATTTACATTGATGAAGTTGACAAGATCACAAAAAAGGTTATGTCCGCCATTTTACCATCACTACTTTCATCTTTATTTCTTTTCTTAAAAAATTGCATTCCCCTTCTAACATTATCTCTACATCTCCTGTGTTTTCAATATGCAGGCTGAGAGTGTTAACATTAGTAGAGATGTGTCGGGGGAGGGTGTACAGCAAGCATTATTGAAAATGCTTGAAGGAACAGTAAGTGCTGCCAAAAGTTGCTGGAGAAGAATGATTATGAATTACTTCATATCTCTGCTGGCTCAATTCTATTACCATTGCTACTGACATAGCTAGATGATCCATCTGTACCCTTAGTTATGTACGGAAAGATTAGCTTATTGAATTGTTAACTTCTATTTGGTTATTTTTTTCCAGTCATATGTTTATAGCCATGTTTTTTTTTTCCTGATCTAGGTAGTCAATGTTCCAGATAAGGAAGCTCGAAAGCATCCTAGGGGAGACAATATTCAGGTAGATACTATGTGGTTTGTAACAAATGCTTCTGACTGGTTTGCAAATTATCCACGTAATAATATCCATGGACATGTTTTGCTATTCTTAAAACTTCCTGACAACTATAGACACGGTCAAGTCTTCATGTGACTGTGAAAAGTCAGCTGCTGCAATTGCATTTTTTCTTAATCTCTTATGATCAATTTTTTTAATAGATCAACACAAAGGATATTCTTTTCATATGTGGGGGTGCCTTTATTGATTTGGAGAAGACCATTTCTGAAAGGTTTTACATACATACATCCTCTCGCCCTCTCTCTCTCTTCATGTGGTAAAATATGAATCCTTTTTTTATATTCAGGTAGCATCCTAGGGGAGACAATATTCAGGTAGATACTATGTGGTTTGTAACAAATGCTTCTGACTGGTTTGCAAATTATCCACGTAATAATATCCATGGACATGTTTTGCTATTCTTAAAACTTCCTGACAACTATAGACACGGTCAAGTCTTCATGTGACTGTGAAAAGTCAGCTGCTGCAATTGCATTTTTTCTTAATCTCTTATGATCAATTTTTTTAATAGATCAACACAAAGGATATTCTTTTCATATGTGGGGGTGCCTTTATTGATTTGGAGAAGACCATTTCTGAAAGGTTTTACATACATACATCCTCTCGCCCTCTCTCTCTCTTCAGGTGGTAAAATATGAATCCTTTTTTCGAAAAGGGAAATGTAAGTAAATATTTATGACATCCTTGCAGGCGCCAAGATTCATCGATTGGGTTTGGTGCACCAGTACGTGCAAACATGAGGACAGGTGGTGTTACGAGTGCTGCCATGACATCATCTTTATTGGAGACTGTAAGTGAAAACTGGTCTTCAATTAGCAACATCTTTGATGGCCCCCCTTTGACTTTTATGCAGCTGCCACTGTTTGTCTTTGCTACTAACTGCTTTTAGATACTTGCATATTATTTGAACTGAAATCTTTGCCAGGCTGAAAGCAGTGATCTTGTTTCATATGGTTTGATACCTGAATTTGTTGGAAGATTTCCTATCCTCGTCAGTTTATCAGCTCTCACTGAGGATCAACTTGTCCAGGTATATATTGTCGAAATGTTCCCTGTCTAATAAATCAACACATGTTTGTTCTCTTTAATGATGCTAGGTTTCTGTTGGAATCATGGAGAGGTTTGAAAATTGTTTGATATCATGGATAATAAGCTTAGACTTGCCCTTTTCCATTTTCCACATTTACGGTGGTTTGGTGGAAACAAAGTAATTGATGCGCTTGGTCTACATATGCTCGTGAAGAATTTCCTCATTGTTTATAACCTTATTGTTTATTTGGACTTCTTTGTCACTCCCTAACTGGAAATAATGTTCTATAGGTTCTGACAGAACCAAAGAATGCCCTCGGGAAGCAATACAGGAAGTTGTTCCAAATGAATGGTGTAAGCGTTTTTCCAAGCCACACGCTCTTTTAGATGTTTTCTTGGATAAACATTGTACTCTTAATGAATTTGTTGCTTATTCTCTTGGACAGTAAACATGTTTAATTTTAAAGCCATCCAATTCTCCCTCCCCCCCTCAGGTCAAGCTACATGTTACAGAACATGCTTTGAGATCAATTGCTATAAAAGCAATAACCAAAAATACTGGGGCTCGGGCCTTGCGGTCCATATTAGAGAACATCTTGATGGATTCCATGTATGAGGTATGACATCCCTCTCCTCTCTGTTTTTTTGGGCAATCCCTGATTCTGATGGAAAGTTTATATTATGAGAAGAAGCCTGTCCCGGTATATTTGAAAGATGGACGCTCGCTAATAATTAAAGCATCATATATAAGTCTCTTCTAGTTCCAAACTTCTTCTTTTAGTATTGACCCTTTGTAAACTGAATTTATTGGATTCGTCCATGTGCCAATGGCCCAGAGGTGGTCCAGGTTAAAATGCCTTTAACTTTGCATTTGACTGGAAGGGAGTCCATCCACAGGGTGGGGTAGGTATAACTTTCTTGAGGGAAAATGGAAAAAGAAAGAGCTACAAAGAAGAAGTACCTCATATATGATTGACAACCATTATCTTCCTTGAATAGTATTTTACCATGAGGTGGACCTTTAGGGTTCATTACAACTAACAGGTCCTTCAATGTTCATAGTGTCATTTGATTTAATGTTCTGAGATAGGATTTTGCATTGGTTGTTGTCAATTGTTTCTAAGATTTTTCTCCGTTTTTATTTATATCCCAGACCTTGGGCCTAATCTTCCCAAATGTGTCCTGTGAGAAACAGAAGCAGGGCTCTGGGACTCTTTTGGTTTCAACTTGATTGTGATGTTTATTGACTGGAAATGCATCTATTCTCTGTATTTCAGAAAACAGTTAGATAATGCAATTCTACCTCCTAAATTGTGCAGATTCCTGATGTAAGAAGGGGGGCTGATATTATAGATGCTGTTGTAGTTGATGAAGACGCTATTGGACCTAAGGAACGTGGAGCCGGAGCCAAAATCCTGTACGGCAGGGGTGCGTTGGATCACTATCTTTCAAAAAACAAATTAAAGTCATCTGAGGTGTGTATTAATCTTTGGATGCATCTTTATAAAAAAAATCTTTATTGATGATCCTTGTCTCCAAAGTTCTCATGTCTAATCAATTGATGTTTATGTAGGCAACTGTGGAGGGTTCTGATGGAGAACCAGAGGTGGAATCAGAGCTTCCTAAGATAGTTGCCAGCATGTAATTTACTGGTGAATGTTGTTTGTAGCCTCCTCACGTCACATACCTGTACATAAGAAGCTCACATTAATTTAATAATCCAAAGTTCTGTATACACGTTACAATTGCTCAAAAACTACAGTTTCCCAACCAGAGTTCAGATTTTTTTATATCACTGCTGTATTCTACATCAGTCAGCCAAAGACAATCAAGTTCTTCCATCCCATTTTTCAGCATGAATTTTCTGCGAGAATTAAATTATTGCTTTGGCACTTTCAGCTGTTTTTATTTTGCTTGCCCAAGTCCAGCACTATCTGCAGTCACAGAACTTGCAATAGGATTTGGCTAAAGTTCTCAGCAAATCTTGTGTCCCTGGTCCTGCAATTTTGGGGTGCCTTTTAGCACCTTGGAGTCTTGGACTCCATACAATAGGAAGAACGCTTACATAATTTCATCAACACTCGGGCTCTATGACCTTTAATAGGGCAGAGCTGCTCCACTGGACAACAGGTAACCCACATGTGGGACTACCTGCCTCTTTAACAACTTTTGATGCTTGAACACTGTGACTAGGTGACATCTTCTTAGCTTGTCATCCTTTTATCCTCTTATAAATCAAGCATTATTGAGTCAAAACCTGTAAAAGGAAAGTGAAAGTTGGAAGAAAATAGAAAGTAGGTCTCCTTATTGCTGAGTCCAAAGCTATTGCAAGGAAGAAAGTAGAACATCCTTACATAGGCTCCAAATAATTATTGTTAAAAGTTCGGAAAGGGAAGAAAAAGAAAAACCCACTGTTTAAAGAACAAAACCAATTATGTGCCCTTATTAAGCATCATGCCTTCGTTGTCTTTGCTGCCTTTACATTTGTTTGCTTACTCAATTTGACAGTATCATGTCATGTCTCGCTTCTCTTCCACTCCTTCCTTCATTGTATATGGAAGTTACATTTTGAACAATAATGCTACTTTTATTGAGAAAAAAATCTACCGAAATCTCTTGTTGAAAATTTGATTCATGTTTCAATGATCCAATAAATTAAATTTATTAAACTTAGTTCAATCCAAGTTATAAATTACACATATTAACCTGAATTAATTTAAAATAATATTATTTTAAAAAAAACCATTTAAAAAATATAAAACTAGATTTTGACGAGTTATTTCTTATAATTCTTTGAAGCAAGTTATAAGTTTGATGGGTTTTAATAACTTCATGAATTATCTTTTTTTGAAAAGTTAGCATTATTTTATTCTAAAACTTGTTGCTAAATTGATAAAATTCATTTTGTTGAATGTCATGGAAATTTGTTGCCTGGAAAGTTAGCATTTGATTCTGATAAACTGAACATATCATGAGGATGCCAAATTCATGTAGACAGGAAGGTAGATATGTCGAATCAGGGTGTTGATTTAGGCTGTTTAGCACTTCAGGATCCATGGTGTAATTTCAACAATTTGAAACCAAAATTTGAAGGGAAAAAAAAATTACTTACAGGATGGAAATAGAAAATTGGACTACTTCTGAATCTTTAACCTAATCATCTAAAAAGAAAGCTTCTATAATTGTCATGTTTTGGTAGAATGGTAGGTGATGTGATCAACTCTTCTTTGCATTAGATACAAACATGGATTGCTTCCTCGTCTCCTCAACAATCATTTTTAATAGTGATGAAAATTACTACCCATAAAAGTAATTTTTACTCTATGGAAAAAATAGGTTTGGAAAACAGAATCAGCTAATTGCAGTGTGAAAAAAATTAGCTGTTTAAACAGTTATTTTCTTCTGGTTATTCTCCAAAAAAATGGATTTTATGTATTTGGGATAACTTTCCTATTGAAAATATGCTTAAAATGTTGTTAAGTAACGTCGTTTTCAATTTATCAACAATATCACTGTAATTAAAAAAAATTAACAAGCATTAAACCTCTAACAACCGTTGATCTCAAATCCAACTGTCCCATTTTAAATCCAACGGTCATCCTCCTCTCTCTCTGTCCTTACAAACCTTGGAAGTGAGAGAGAACAGAAAAGATAGAGACAACAAGCCAAGAAAAGAATGTTTTTTTTTTTTGGAGAGAGAGAGAGATTCTGAGGAACCAAACAAGCCTCTATTTCTCTCTCTCTCACTCAAAACTTTCTCAAGAAAACAGAAAAAAGCTTGAAACTTTAGATACAAGAAAGAAAGATACCAAAGACCCATTATTGAAAATCCAATCTTTTTCAATTGGGTTCGTGTCTAAATATTGAGTTTTTGCCATTTTAGGCTTGTTGGGTTCTTTTTATTTTTGTAAAAATTTGTACTTCAATGGATTTTGATAATATTGAATGTGTGTCATCATCAGATGGACTTGATGAGGATGAGATCCATCACCATAATTTACAACATCATCACCTTCATCAATTTGCATCACCAAAGCCTCACAATGTAAACAACAACAGCAATGGTAATGCCAATGTTGTTGGGGGTCCTACAGTTATTGCTCCTGCAACTAGTGTTCATGAGCTCCTAGAATGTCCTGTTTGTACCAATTCTATGTATCCACCAATTCATCAGGTTTGTTCTTTGTGTGTTTAATTTGTTGTGAAGATGTATACTTTATGGTTTGTGTTTATCTGGTCGTGTCTGCTTGCTGTCTTTTTTTTTTATTATGTTTTTGATGTTTGATAGGTGTATGTTAGATCTTATTGGATTTGATAATTGGGTTTAAGGACATTGGTGATTTCAGGCGCATAGTGATGATGTGTTGTTTTAGAGTTGATGATGGTTGAATTGGATATGTTTTTGGGCTGTTTTAGTGAGAACAATTTTGGGTTTTTGGTGAGTTGATTTCAGTGGATTAGTGCTGAATTTGAGTGTGTGAGGGAATTTGACTTGAACGGATGGCATTCTAGTGACGCTTTTGCAAGGGTTGCAAATTGCAATGCTATGAGATCCTCTTTGAGCATTCCTGAAGCTGAGGTGATTCCATTCTGTGAGATCCTTGATCCATTTTCCAGAAGTTAATTCTTTTGCCTCGAGTGATATCTGAACTTCCCTATGTTAAGATTGTTGCTTTCTTATTGTCCTTTAATGGTTCTTATCAATTGCAACATAAGCTGTCAAGTACTATATCTGCTTTGGAATTGAAGAGAATTTCGTTTCAGTTATCTTATGTGGAGATCAAGCGACACTTCTTTTTTCTGACTTCATATGTGATTCTTTTATGTTGAGAGTATTTTCTGGAATAATACTTTGATTTTTTGAATTAATGATGGCTCATGCCAAGCTGCAAATTAAGTGGGTAATAAGACGTATATCAGTGCTATATAGGTAGAGATATTGAAGTATGCAGCCTAATATTGGCCTGCTGCATTTCATCATTGACTGTCAACTTTTTATCTGATTCTTCTTATTTATTTCTTGGTCTTGCTTAGTATGCTTGCCTCTACACTGAACTTTCTCTTGTTAATCTTGGAGGGGAATGCTAACATGGCTGTGTTTTGCTAAACTATGCCTACAAACCTACATTAATATATGGATTTTAACCGTGTCGTCCTTGCAGTGTCACAATGGGCACACGCTATGTTCCACCTGTAAAACAAGGGTACAAAATCGCTGCCCCACATGTAGGCAGGAGCTTGGAGACATTAGATGTTTAGCCCTAGAAAAGGTGGCTGAGTCACTAGAACTGCCTTGCAAATATTACAACTTGGGGTGCCCAGAGATTTTTCCATATTACAGCAAGCTCAAGCACGAGGCAATTTGCAACTTCAGACCATATAATTGCCCCTATGCTGGATCAGAATGCTCTGTTGTTGGGGACATCCCTTTCCTGGTTGCACATCTAAGGGATGATCACAAGGTGGACATGCACATAGGATGCACTTTCAACCATCGCTATGTGAAGTCTAATCCCCGCGAAGTGGAGAATGCCACTTGGATGTTGACGGTAATTCTAGAATTGTTTTTTACATTTTTTAAACTGGGTTTGCTCGAACAATTTCACAAGTCATGGTTAAATAGGTTATAGAATATTTCTCTAACTATGGGATGCTGACATGTTAGACATGAAGCCAACTTATTTCCACTCAACTAAACTGTAGCCCAAACCATATTCAGATCCTGCCATATAAGATTTCACTAGTTTTACACTGGCTGTCAACCAACCATGTTCAGATCATAGCACCTAGACAGATTTGTCGACACTAGGTGAAATAAATTAGTTTGCAGGCCTTTTCTTCTGCACGCAATTTGGCATTGACTCCTGGATTCCCAACTATCAGAAGTAAAGAAAGGAAGGAAGTATATATGGCTGTCACCTGTCAACGTGATATGGATAACATGACATGGTGGCGTTATTAAATATCCTAGGCCTCCCTTGGAAAATGAAATCTTTCAATCTGTATAGTGGATGCCATTTGAAATTTCATTACTAACTGTTAACCTAGGTGGTAAAGACATTTCCAAATCAATCATGTTTTGATTTTCATCCCTTAAACTATTCCGCTAGAAGTTCTGTTAATTTTGATCTATTCATAAGCACATTGGCCAGGCTTGATTGCATCTGGTTACTCAATTTGTGTAATTGTGTAGCCTATATGAGAGGCATTCACTTCCTTTTATTTTCTGGCATGCGTTCATGTGAGTCTGTCTCTCTAGACTACCAGCCCCTAAGATGACCGAGCAACCTTGACTTGCCTATTTCTGGATTAAGCCATGACCTGCATATTTATTATAGAGTTTATGGTTCAATATTCACTAATGGATTCGGCACGCTCTTTATTTGCTGTTCTGTACCTGATTGGATGGCTTGTCCTTGTTTTTTTTTTTTTGTTCAGGTCTTCCATTGTTTTGGTCAATACTTCTGCCTTCACTTTGAAGCTTTCCAGCTTGGCATGGCCCCTGTTTATATGGCATTCCTCCGTTTCATGGGTGATGAGGCTGAGGCTCGGAATTATAGCTATAGCCTTGAGGTCGGAGGAAATGGCAGGAAACTTATATGGGAGGGTACCCCGCGAAGTGTCCGAGATAGCCACCGGAAGGTCAGGGATAGTCATGACGGTCTCATAATTCAACGAAATATGGCACTTTTCTTCTCTGGTGGGGATAGGAAGGAGCTGAAGCTTAGAGTTACCGGGAGGATATGGAAGGAACAACAAAGTCCAGAAACAGGAGTGTGCATACCTAACCTTTGTAGCTAAAGGCGAAGTGATTTTGAAGACATTTACACGGTTTGTGTGTTTGAGACTGTTGTGTGTTGTACCTACTTCTTCCATCCTTTTCTTGTATCTTGTAATGGATGGAATTAATGAAACTCTACAGTTTTTTATAAATTTGTATAATAAACAGCTGTTCTTCCATCAACTTTTGCTTGATAGTACAAAAGGTAGGCTTTCAAGCTAGACTGGATGAAGCCAATTACAGGATCTTTGCTGTGTATCTTAGACTACACTGCTAAGATAATATATATAGGACTGTCCATTTTAATACCGCAACCTAAGAGGTGAATACACAATCCTTGGTTCTTAAATCAGCAAGACATTGAAATTGTAAAAGTGAAAATGAGCTTATCATATTTTCAGAAAAGTATAAGGAGGAGGTCTGAAGAAGTGTGGTGGAATCTGTAACACAAAAGCTCAGTCTAGTAGAAGAGAATGACCACGACAATTGACAGGCAGAACAAGCCGTTCTGCTAACAAATTAGGCCTATTGAGGGGCTTTTGAGATCAAGCTAGCTTGCTTCCAAGCCACTGCACTATTTTTTTTCTACAATGATTTTCTTTGCTCACATGATATAAATGCTGTTGGTATTTCATATTTGTCATGCTGAATTTTATAGTTCTCCATTGTGATGATGCTCATTGTTTACTCAAAATCTCATAGATGCAGATATGTTTAACAACATATACTTAGTGATAACTTAGCCCGCTACTTGTGTGATTGCTGATCTACGTTATGAATACTATCAATTTGATTCAAAGAGTTTGCATGCATGAATTACTGGAACTCCTGCTCATTACCCATTTGGTGTTCAAGGTCTAGTTAACCAAATAAACATATGAACAAAGTAATAGAGCAGAGCCGCATTTACATCAAATGCGGTACCAGGCAAATCTAATTAGAGACAGAATCATCGCTATTTGTTCAGTTCCCGTATGGATAATGCTTCACCATTTGTAGAGGAATATGTCATGTCATGTCATGTCGGCAAAGACAGCAATCCAAGTAAATCCGTATTTTAATTGCTACCACAAAGTTGTTTTATTGAATCATTCAGCAAGCTAAAAGAATCTACTCCTATAGAGCGTCCTGTGTACTGGGATTCGAGGACCATAGATTTAACACATCCATCTTAAGAATTCCTGATCAAAGATAACTGTTAACCGATAGCCCCAATATTACGAGATTTGTATCAAAAAATGATGGATGTTAAAAGTTCATTGCGTTTAGCAAGGAAAAAAAAACAAGAATCACGCGCTCATTGTGCACAAAGATCAAAGAGAAATCGACCAAACATGGATCAGCTCTACAAACTCTGAGAAACAGCAGACAGTACAATAAGGATAGGCAAATAAATCATCGTTATTTCCCAACATGTTTAATTACATAAGAATAGATCAGCCTAACACTTCAAAACTATTTCATGTGCGTGAGATGAAGCGCAAAAGTTTTACCATTTCAAGGAGCAACCTGCTGCCCAGTTGCACCATCACTTTGAGCCTCAGTCTCATCTGAATCATCACCTTTAATCACTCCCCCCTCTGTGTTTGCATCAGTGGGAGAAGACTCTGCAATAGTAGCTTCAGTCTCATCTGAATCATCACCTTTATTTACTCCCTCCTCTGTGTTTACATGCGTGGGAGAAAACTCTGCAATAGTAGCTTCCTCAACGCTTTCTCCTTTCTCAGCTTGCCCTTTGTTAGCCAAGGACGCCTCAATGGCATTCTCATTAGCTCCGGACTCTGTCTCAGCTTCCTTTTTTCCAATGGGTGAAATTAGAGAGTTGATGACAGCTTTTGCACTTCTCTTGGAAGCCTCAGCTGCCTCGACCTCTTTGGCCTTGGCCTCAGCTTTCTGCCTCTCTTTCTCTTCCAAAAGCTTTGTTAACTCTTCTTCTCTCCCATCCTTTCTCAATTCTCCCTTAACAAACTCCTGCAGCTCCTCACTAAACTCAGCTTCCTCGTCATCAATTATTCCTTCAGCCATTTTAAGCACCTCATCCAATTTCCCGACATCACTCATTGTCTTCATCATAAACTTGTAGCTCTCATCATCCATCTTGAGTTTCTTCACCATCATATCATAAAATGATTTTGCTTCATCAATCTTCCCCACTTTAACCAACTCATCAACCAATCTATTATAAACTGCCAAGTTCGGCCTCGACCCTGATTCAACCATTTTCCTAAAGTAAGCCGCCCCATCATCGATTCTATTTTCTTTAATGCAAGTATCCATCAATAGAACATAAGTATACTCATCTGGTTTAACCCCCTTTCCATCCATCTCTCCATAAACTGTCTCAGCTTCAACCAGCATTCCATTGCTGCACAGCTGATCAATCAAATTATTAAATGACAAAGTATCTGGATTGCACCTATAATCACCCATTTTCAATAAAACTTCAATGGCATCCTTATACCTCCCTTCCAAACAATACCCATCAACCATAACATTAAAACTTCCCAAATCCACAACCAAACTCTTTGGCGGGTTATGCTCTCTTAACATGCTCTCAAACAACTTCAATGCTTCATCAAATTCACCATTCTTACACAATGCATCAAGCACTGAATTATTCGCAACCGCACTCCACTTGCCCCTCAAATTCTCCCTCAAAAACTCACCATAACACTCCATCGCCTCCTTCTTCATCCCTCTCATAAAATACCCTTTCATCAACCCCCCATAAACGACAACTCCATTCCCCACAACCTCACCTCCCATCTTCTCCTTCAGCTCCTCGTAAAGCCTAAAAACCGATTCTGAATCCCCACTCCGCACACAACCCACCATCAAATAATGATAAATAACCGGATCTGGTGAAAAACCTTTAATCGCAATCATTTCATCTTTCAACTCCAAAGCCTTCTCTAACTTCCCATTATCTACCAACCCTTTAATCATAATCCTATAAGTCGTTGGTGAAGGGCTCAAAGGGGCCTCATTAACCATCTGTTTATAATATTCTAGTGCCGTGTCCGGCTTTCTACAATCTAAATACGTTTGAAACAATAGATTATGAGTGATCACATTTGCAGCAATGCCAGCCTGAGTGATAAACCTATGCAAAGAAAGCAAATCAGAGTACTTTGATTGGCGTAATTGCGCATTAAGCACAGCATTAACAGTGTAAATTGTGGGCTTACAGTTTGAATAAACCGAATGGCGGGTATAAAGTGCAGCTTCTTCAAGATCATTTTCACGAATTAGGGTTAGAATCTTGTTGTGAAGATTCAAGCGGTTGCCAGTAAGAGATGAAATGGGTTCAGGGAGTTTTGGGGCATTAGGGTTTTGGATGGGTTTAGGGATTTGTTGGGTTTGTTGTTGGTTTCTGTTGAGGGAAGAGAGTGGGGGTTCAATGCGTAGACGGCGTTTGCGGCGGCGGCGTTCTGCGGCGGCTTCTTCTGGGGAGGAGAAGGAGAGGAAGCGGACGGAGATGGTGTGGGACGGTGACGCGTGGCGGTGGTGGAGAGGAGTTTTGGTGGTTAGGGTTTTGAGGTGGGCTAGGAAAGTTGTGGGTTTAGAGAAAGACATTTTTTAGGGTTTTAAGGTTTTGGCAAGGAAATGAAGATTTTTGGTGTAGGGTTTATGGCTATAGATTTTTTTGTGAGGGGGAAGAGATGGATGATGGGGATGACCTCCAACTTAGTCCCCAAATAATTAATTTTCTCTCCATTAAATTCCTTAACGTTTTTTGTTTTCATATAGGTCCCTCCCTATGTACCGACGAATAACCCTAAGTTTGATCCTTCTTCAAAAAAATATGTCCAATTTTTTGCATTGGTTGGTGACTGGATTGAGAAAATTCTCAAGCAAATTTATTGACTGAAGGATCCGATTGAGGATTATGGGAAATTAAAGGGACTCAACTGGTTAACATTATAGTTTTAGGGTCTAATTGTGACTTGTTTTATATATGGGGACTAGTCTAGGGTCCCCCTGGATGATATTGGACACTTCTGGTGAGGACCAAGCAGATTTAAGGTTCTTTTGTTGAAAATATGGGCTTGGGTTCACGAAACCTTAAAACCTAATTAGTAATGAAACGATCCCTATGAAAGCCCGTGGATCTCCTTAGCTATTAGAATCCCAACTTTTTTTATTTTATTTTTCATTGTTTTAAAACACAAACCGACTGTTTAAGTTAAAAAAGAAAAAATTAGTTAAACTGATCAAAACTTAATCAAAACTGACCTATCCCTCTAGAATCTCATTTATTCTAGATTTAAACTTGTTTAAGTTAAAAAAAGAAAAATTAGTTAAACTGATCAAAACTTAATCATAACCTTGAGTTTTGATTTTTTTTTTATATAAAATAATAAAATTAACAGTTAAATAATTAAGTTTTGATCAAATTAATTCGAGTATCTTTCTACTAAACATTTTTAGTGTCGGCAGTTGTCGTGGTGGTGGAAAGTAGTGTTATTATATATACTTGCCTTGCTTTTCAGGAAAAAAATAATAATTACTGTTAATTATGGAGGTACAATTGATATTTGTTAAAAAGTTTGATATAAAAAAAGTATTGATGTGTCATTTACGATGTTTATATTCCACCAATTATTTTTTTTATTTTGTATGATTTTAATGTTCATAATATTTTTTAATTAAATTTAATGTGAGTAATTTATGGTTAAACAATAGTGTGTATATATAGTCCCCAAGGGGCGTAGCGTGATAACAAAGGGTTCGAGATCTGCACAGCAGGTCTCGAGTTCGAGTCAGGGCGTGCATCTCTTGTAAGAGCCTGGGATAGCCGGGGTTTTATTCCATCACCTGAGCCCATAAAATGCGCTTTCTAGAGAGGTAAGGTTTCCTCGAATCCAAAAAAAAAAAAAAAATATATATATATATATATATATATATATATATATATATATATAAACCATAGAAATACATGTATACATACACTTGATATGTTTGAAAACAAAAATATCTGAAGAATACTGATATGCTTTATAACATCTTCATAATAAATTAAGGTGGTGTAAATCGGGTTTCTAAAAAATTTAAATTTATTTTTATTTTTATTAAAATTTAATATGTTTTGTTTGTTTTGAATTATTTTGATGTGTTGATGTTAAAAATAATTTTTAAAAAATAAAAAAATATTATTAATATATATTTTGTTATGAGAAATTATTTAAAAAAGTAATTATAACTACGCTGACTAGCTAGTTCGGAGAAGATGAAAACCTACCCTGCTTAGTTATGTCATAGCTGATCTATATTATGAATATTATATTATTTTTGATAACTTGGGAATTAGATTATCATAAAGAGACTATCGGGCTTCGCGACAGATTTAGCAAGGAAAATATCGTATCTGCATCTTGGATTTGTCAACGATGTGACGATATGTTCAACTTGAACGTTTGAAAATTACTTCTCAGTTTAATTCAGTAAAATAATCCCACAGCCACGTTGCTGGCCGGCACGAAATTGCGTGGGGACCTTTTCTTTTTACACCCTGTTTGGCGCATCGGTTATACTAGCATTTCGTTGATTTTTAATTTTTTTATGATTTTTAATTTTTTCTTTAAATTATTTATGAAAAAAATTATAAATTAAGAATATATTATTTTAATATATTTACAAAAAAAAAATTTAAAAATAATCTAAATCATTATTTTAAATACCCTCGTTATTTTCTGCCGCCTATATAACAAGATATTAAACATGACTGTTTTAAAAAAATTACTTTAATTATTTTAAAATTTAAATCTAATCATATTAAATATTAAATCAAGTTTTACATTATTTTTTTAAATACAACGTAGCTAAATCCTGAGTAAATAATATTTAGGTTCCGTTTGTTTATTGAAAAGTAATTTTATTTTGGAAAGTGAATTCCAGAAAAGTAAATTTCAGGAAAATAAATTATTTTTTTATGTTTAGTAGTATGATGAAAAATAAGTTGGAAAATATTTTCTAGTGTTTAGTTATGTCATGGAAAATAAGCTGCAAAATAACTTATTAATATTTTATTTTTTTCAAGTTTATTAAAATAATAAAAAAACAAATCTTATAAATTAAAAAAATTAATAAAAATAAAATTAAAAATATATATAGTTTTATAAAGTATCTCAAATAAATAAATTTTAAATAAACAACATCTAATATCGATTTATTAAACCGGATTAAATTTAATAATACTGCTACATGGAGATGGCAAATAATAATGATAATAAAATATTGATTCCCTATCGCGTATCAAAAACGAATTCGAACT
>Ga0325401_1003043_pt1 | contig 15164 bp, 14 predicted proteins | sample PopdelMetagenome_FD_205666 | JGI IMG/M metagenome (GOLD analysis project Ga0325401, IMG submission 205666) | Populus deltoides microbial communities from Bellville, Georgia, United States - Xylem-PdKOR-R2 | ecosystem: Host-associated > Plants > Phyllosphere > Stem > Wood/Secondary xylem | place...
CCCCTGGCCACGGAGGGCCTTCGAAAGGCCGGACCGAGAACCTGGCGACAGCCTCATCCCACCGACCGGGGAGGGGCGTCACCCCAGGAACGGCCCCAGCCGCGCCAGCACCTCCTCCGGCGCCTCCTCGGCCAGGTAGTGCCCGCTCGCCACCGCCCCGCCCTCGATCGTCGAGTCCGCGTACCCCCGCCACACCTCCAGCGGCGCGTACCACGTCCCGATCCGCCCCAGCGCCCCCCACAGCACCAGCAGCGGGCACCGCACCCGCTCCCCCGCGGCGCGCGAGGCCCGGTCGTGCTCCAGGTCGATCCCCGTCGCCGCCCGGTAGTCCTCGCAGATCGACCGCACCGTCCCCGGCGTCCGGATCGCGGCCAGGTAGTCCGCCCGCGCCGCCTCCGCGAACACGTCGCCCTTCGGCGGCCGGCTGGTGTGCAGCCGGAACCAGTCCTCCGGGTCCCGCTCGATCATCCGCTCCGGCAGCGGGTGCGGCTGGGCGAGGAAGAACCAGTGGTAGTACCCCATGGCGAAGCCCATGTCGGTCCGCTCGAAGTGCTCGAGCGTCGGCACGATGTCGAGCACCGCCAGCCGCTCCACCCGCGCCGCGTGGTCCAGCGCCAGCCGGTGCGCCACCCTCGCCCCGCGGTCGTGCGCCACCACCGCGAAGCGGTCGTGCCCGAGTTCGGTCATCAGCCGCGCCATGTCGGCCGCCATCTCGCGCTTGGCGAAGGCCGCGCTGCCGGCCGCGGCGGGCGGCTTGCCGCTCAGCCCGTAGCCGCGCAGGTCCGGGCACACCACGCTGAACCGCCGCGCCAGCACCGGCGCCACCCGGTGCCACATAGCGTGGGTCTGCGGGTTGCCGTGCAGCATGAGCAGGGGAGGGCCCTCGCCGCCCCGCCGCAGGCGGATCGTCTGCCCCGCCACGTCGCGCGTCTCCAGCGCGAACCCCTCGAAGAACATCCCCACCTCCCGGCCTCCCGCGGCGCCATCCTGCGCCCCCCGCGCCCCGGCGTCAGCCCGCGCGCCCGTTCCCCCGGGCCGCGTTCCGTGCCATCCGTCGCCCGCGCCCGGAAGGCCGGGGCAGGGGAGGGACCGCCGTGTCAGCCACGATCACCCGCCGGCAGGCCCTCGCGCTGCCCGCCCTGGCCGCCCTGCCGGCGTCCGTCCGCGCCCAGGCGCCCGAAGCCCAGGAGTCCGTCGCCCAGGCGCCCTGGCTCCCCGGCCGCCCCGTGGTCCTCGTCGTGCCCTATCCGGCCGGCGGTCCCACCGACGTGCTCGCCCGCCTCGTCGCCGGGGAGATGGCGCGCGACCTCGGCTCCCCCGTGGTGGTGGAGAACGTGGCCGGCGGCGGCGGCGCCATCGGCTCCCGCCGCGTCGCGACCGGCCCCGCGGACGGCACGCAGATCATGCTCGCCTCCAACCAGACCCACGCGACGAACGTCTCGCTGCTGCCGGACGGCGGCGGCTACGACCCGGTGCGCGACTTCGCCGCGATCGCCGGCCTCGCCGACCTCCAGCACGTCCTCGTGGTGCGCCCCGACATCCCGGCGACCACCGTGGCCGAGCTCCTCGCCCTGCTCCGCGCCCGCCCGGGCGGCATCGCCTGCGCCTCCACCGGCCAGGGCTCCGCCTCCCACCTCACGCTGGAGCTGTTCCGCGCCCGCACGGGCACCGAGATGGTGCACGTCCCCTACCGCGGCTCCGCCCCGATGCTGAACGACCTTCTCGGCGGCCACGTCGGCGCCAGCTTCGCGACCGTCCCGACCGTCCTGACGCAGATCGGGTCCGGCCGCCTCCGCGCGCTCGCGGTCGCCTCGCCCCGCCGCTCCCCGCACCTGCCGGACCTGCCCACCCTGGCCGAGGCCGGGGTGGCGGGCGTCGAGGCCGACGCCTGGTTCGGCCTCTTCGCCCCTGCCGCCGTGCCCGCCCCCGCGCTCGCCCGGCTGCGCGGGCTCGCCCTCGCCGCCATCGCGCGCGAGCCCGTCCGCGCCCGAACCACCGAGGTCGGGATGACCGTGAACGCCCGCGACGCCGCCGCCATGGCCGCCTTCCTGCGGGACGACATCGCCCGCTGGGCAGGGGTCATCCGCGCCGCCGACGTGAAGCCGGAGTAGGGGCCCCTAGCGCCCCTTCGACCGCGCCTTGCGCGCCGCGTAGCGCCGGTCGCGCTCCGCCTTCGCCTCGATCAGCTCCAGCCGCGCCCGCTCCGCCGCCTCCGCCGCCTGCCGGGCGACCTCCGCCTGGCGGGCCTCCTCCTCGGCGATCAGGCGCAGCCGCTCGGCCTCCTGGCGCGCCTTCTCCTCCTCCTTCAGGCGCCGGCGCTCGGCCTCCCGCACCTCGCGCGCCTCGATGATCCGCCGGCGCTCCTCCTGCCGGGCCTGCACGGTCGGGTCGTCCGGACCCGGGCGCGCCTTGAAGCGCTCGAGAAGGGCCTTCTTGGCCTCGACGGAATTCTTGCCGCGGTCGTTGAAGTCGGTTCCCTTGAGGGTTCGCATCGTGTCTCTCTGCTGGGGGACCGGCGGATCATGTCCCGTCCGGTGGACTCGCGCCTGAATGGTCCCGGATCAGCCGTCAGGTGGCACCGGAAGGGACAAAAGGAAAGCCCGGAACACGCCGGCGGATGCAGGGGTCCCGGGCGAATGGCGTCCGGGACGGCTTCACGTCCGGGCGACCCGGGACCCCGACGCCCGTCCGCATCGGCGTCCGCGCGCGGGGAAGGCCGGAGCCGACCGCCGCGACCGTGAGGAGGCGGGATCGACCGCCCGCCACGACGCCGTCGCGCGACGCGCCGCAGCAGAACCAGCCGACCCATCCTTGCACATGGAGTAAGCATCCTGCCCTCCACAGCGACAGGAGGAACACCATCAGGAAGGAATTGCCGACGAAACAGGCTTGACGCCGCCCCGCCACCGTCCGGAGATACGGCGCCGACCGACCGAACCGCGGAGTTCCGCCCCATGCCCTCCGATCCCGTCCCCCCCGACACCATTCCCGTGATCGACCTCGGTCCCGCCTTCGCCGGCGAACCCGGCGCGGCGGAGGCGACGGCGGCCGAGCTGCGCCGCGCCAACGAGACGATCGGCTTCCTCTTCATCCGGAACCACGGCGTTCCGGCCGCCCTGATGCGCGAGACCTTCGAGGCCGCCGCCGCCTTCCACGCCCTGCCGATGGAGCGGAAGATGGAGGTGAAGCTCGACGACGCCATGCAGGGCTACCTGCCCTACCGCTCCTCCGTCGCGCGGGCGAACGGGCTGAACGCCGTTCGCAAGCCGAACGAGAACGAGGCCTTCTTCGTCAACCCGGAACGCGATCCCGCCCGCCCCGCCAACCGCTGGCCCGACGCGCTGCCCGCCTTCCGGGACGTGACCCTCCGCTACCTCGCGGCGGTGGAGGCGCTGGCGATGCGCATGCTCCCGCTCTACGCCCGCGCGCTGGACCTGCCGCCGGACCACTTCGACCGGCTCTGCGACCGCTCCTACTCCTCCCTGCGGCTCACCCACTACCCGCCGGTCGAGTACGGCGCGGACGAGTTCGGCATCGCGCCCCACACGGATTCGAGCTTCATCACCCTTCTGGCGCAGAACCCGGTGCCCGGCCTCCAGATCCGCACCCGCGAGGGCGAGTGGATCGACGCGCCGGTGATCCCGGACAGCTTCGTGGTGAACACGGGCGACGTGCTGAACCGCTGGACCAACGGCCGCTTCATCTCCACCCCCCACCGCGCCTTCAACAAGGAGCCGAAGCCCCGCTACGCCATCCCGTTCTTCTTCCACCCGAACGCCGAGACGCTGATCGAGCCGCTGCCGACCTGCACCGGCGCCGACAACCCGCCGCGCTTCGAGCCGCAGACGGTCGGGGACTACATGGCCGGCTTCCGCGGCGCGAACTACGACCACTTCCGCAAGAAGGAGGCGGAGGCCTCCGCCGCCTGAGCCGGACCGCATCCCGGCCGGCAGACGCCCCGCCCCCCGGGGGGCGGCGCGAGGGACCACGAAGCACGACAGACGCGACAGAGGAACCGGCGATGCGATCCATCCGGCGGACGGGGCTGCGCGCCCTGGCCTCCCTCCTGCTCGGGGCAGGCCTCCTCGGGGGCGGGGAGGCCCGCGCCCAGGCAGGCGGCGGCACCCTCCGCGTCTCCCTCAACACCGAGCTGCAGGTGCTCGACCCGATCGTCACGACGATCAACTCGGCCCGGGTCTTCGCCTACCTCGTCTTCGACACCCTCGTCTCCATCGACAGCCAGGGCCGCTTCCACCCGCAGATGCTGGAGGGCTGGGAGGTCTCGCCCGATCGCCTGACCTGGCGCTTCGCGCTGCGAGACGGGCTGGAGTTCCACGACGGCACGCCCGTCACGGCCGAGGACTGCGTCGCCTCCATCCGCCGCTGGGCCAGGCGGGAGGCCTTCGGCGCCGCCATGATGGACGCGGCGCGCGAGATCAGCGTCACCGGCCCGAAGACCTTCGAGCTCCGCCTGTCCCGTCCCTTCGCCTTCGTGATCGAGGCGCTGGGCCGCTCCGGCCACCAGATCCCGGTCATCATGCCCGCCCGCCTCGCCAGCATGGACGCGGCCGTCGCGGTGCCGGAGGTGATGGGCTCCGGCCCCTTCCTGTTCCTCCGCAACGAGTGGCGCCCCGGCGAGCGCGCCAGCTTCGTCCGCAACCCCCGCTACCGCCCGCGCGCCGAGGCCCCGGACGGGCTGTCGGGCGGCAAGGTGGTGCGGATGGAGCGCGTCGAGCTCATCTCCGTCACCGACCAGTCCACCCGCGCCGCGGCGCTCCAGGCCGGGGAGCTGGACTGGCTGGAGATCCTGCCCCCCGACTTCGTGGCGCCGATGCGCCGGAACCGCAACGTGGTGGTCGGCCGCCCCGCCGGCGTCGACCAGTTCCTCGCGCTGCTGAACGTCAACCACGCCGCGCCGCCCTTCAACGACCTCCGCGCGCGCCAGGCCCTCCAGGCCGCCGTCCTCCAGCCGGAGGTGATGGCCGCGATGGGCCTGCCGGAGGACCTCGTCGTCCCCCAGTGCGGCTCGATCTACATGTGCGGCTGGGACGGGGCGAGCGAGGCGGGCCTGGAGCCGATCCGCGCGTCGGGCACCGAGCGCGCCCGCGCCCTCCTGCGCGAATCGGGCTATCGCGGGGAGCCGGTGGCCTTCCTCCACGCCCAGACCTCGGCCCTGCTGAACCCGATCGGCCTCGTCGTCGCGGACCAGATGCGGCGGGCGGGCTTCAACGTGGACCTGCAGTCCTCCGACTACGCGACGGTGGCGCAGAAGCGACTCTCGCGCACCGGCTGGGCCGTGGCGCCGATCGTGAACAACGGCATCGACCTCGTGAACCCGATCGCCAACCCGCTCGTCGCCTTCAACTGCTCCGACAACTCCCCGGGCTGGTACTGCGACCCGGCCATGACGGAGCTGCTGAGCCGCTACGCCACCGAGGACGATCCCGCCGGGCAGCGCCGGCTCGCGGACGGGATCCAGGCGGCGATGCACCGCAACGTGAGCTACGTCCTCGCCGGGCAGTTCGCCGGCCCCCCCGCCTGGCGCGCGAACCTGACGGGGGTGGTGCCCTTCAGCTTCCCGGTCTTCTGGGGGATATCGCGCCGCTAGGGGCGCGGCCGCGGGTCCGGCGTCACCCCCCCGCGGCCAGCTCCGACACGAGGAAGTCGCGGAACACCGACACCCGCTTCGAGTTCCGCATCTCCTCCGGATAGACGAAGAAGGCCTCGATCTTCGGCGCCTTCAGCTCCGTCAGCACCGGCACCAGCTCCGCCAGGTCCTCGCCCATGTAGTCCGGCAGCGCCGCGATCCCGAGACCCGACCGCACCGCCCGCAGCATCGCCGGCAGCGAGTTCACCTCCACCGCCGCCCGCCGCGGCGACCCCGGCCGCCGCCCCGCCTCGGCGAGCCAGTTGATGTCCTCGACCGGCGGGTGATAGTCGCCGTAGATGATCAGCCGGTGGGCATCCAGGTCCTCCGCCCGCTGCGGCATCCCCGCCCCGCGCAGGTAGTCGGCCGACCCCACCACCGTCCAGCCGAAGGTCGCGATGTGCCGCTGGATCAGGTCCGGCTGCCGCGGCGCGTGCATCCGGATCGCCAGGTCCGCCTCCCGCATCGCCAGGTCCAGCTCGGTGTCGTCCAGCAGCAGCGTGACCGTCACCTCCGGATGCAGCCGGAGGAACCGCTCCAGCCGCGGCGCCAGCCAGGTCGAGCCGAACCCGGTCGTCGTCGTCACCTTCAGCCGCCCCGTCGCCCGCTCCCGGCTCTCGGTCAGCAGCGCCTCCGTCATCGCCAGCTTGGCGAAGACCTCGCGCACCGTCTTGTTCAGCGTCTCCCCCTGCTCGGTCAGGATCAGCCCCCGCGCGTGGCGGTGGAACAACGGCACGTTGAGGCTCTCCTCCAGCGCCTGGATCTGCCGCGACACGGCCGACTGGCTCAGGTTCAGCGTGTCCCCGGCATGGGTGAACGACCCCGCCTCGGCCACCGCGTGGAAGACCCGCAGCTTGTCCCAGTCGAGCGGCATCTACCCGTCCACCGCGTCGTAGGCCGCGACCGCCGGCGCGTCGTCCGGCATCCCGGCAAGCCACTTCTCGGCGTCCAGCGCCGCCATGCACCCCGACCCGGCGGCGGTGACGGCCTGCCGGTAGATCCGGTCCTGCACGTCGCCGGCGGCGAACACCCCCGCCACGCTCGTCCGCGCCGACCCCTTCTCGGTCACGAGGTAGCCGTCCTCGTCCGTCTCCACCTGCCCGCGGAACAGCGCCGTCGCCGGGTCGTGCCCGATGGCGACGAACATCCCGTGCACCGGCAGCTCCGACGCCCGCCCCTCCCGGTCCCGCAGCCGCAGCGCCCGCAGCGCCGGGAAGCGGTCCTCCGTCCCGATCGCCTCCTCGACGGTCGTGTTCCAGATCACCGAGACCTTCGGATGGGCGAACAGCCGCTCCTGCATGATCCGCTCCGCCCGCAGGCTGTCCCGCCGGTGGATCAGCGTCACCTTGCTCGCCAGCCCCGCCAGGTACAGCGCCTCCTCCACCGCCGAGTTCCCGCCGCCGACCACCGCGACCTCCTTGCCCCGGAAGAAGAACCCGTCGCAGGTCGCGCAGGCCGAGACCCCGAACCCCGACAGCGCCTTCTCCCCCGGGATCCCCAGCCAGCGCGCCTGCGCCCCGGTCGCGATCACCACGGCGGACGCCTCGTACCGGTCCCCGGAATCCCCCTCCGCCCGGAACGGCCGCCCCCCGAGCTCGACCGCGGTGATCACGTCCGCCACGATCCGCGTGCCGACGTGCTCCGCCTGCGCCCGCATCTGGTCCATCAGCCACGGCCCCTGCACGGCGGCCGCGAAGCCCGGGTAGTTCTCCACGTCGGTCGTGATGGTCAGCTGCCCGCCCGGCTGCATCCCGGCCACCAGCACCGGCTCCAGCCCCGCCCGGGCGGCGTAGATGGCCGCGGTGTAGCCGGCCGGCCCGGCCCCGAGGATCAGCAGTCGCGTGCGATGGGTCTGGGCCACGGGCATGTTCCGGAAGCAGGGGAGAGTCGCGGGACCACCATATCGGGCCGCGCCCCGCCATGCACCACCCGCTCCCCTCCCTCGGCCCCCCGCCCCGGCCCCCCCCACCGGCCCGCCCCACCGGCCCGCCGCCCTTGAACCCGCCCCCCCCGCCGGGGGATAGTCCCGCCCCGGCGGCCCGCCCGGGGACGGGGGCGGCCCCGGAGACCGCCCGGTTGGCCCAGGATGAAGAACCGTTCGTTGAGAGACCTCGGCCCCTCCAGCCTCGACGCCACCGACCGCGACATCCTGCGCGAGCTGCAGGCCGACGGCCGCATGACCAACGTCGCCCTCGCCGCCCGCGTCGGCCTCTCCGCCCCCCCGTGCCTCCGACGCGTCCGCCGCCTGGAGGAGACCGGCGTCATCCGCGGCTACCACGCCGAGGTCGAGCCCGCCGCGCTCGGCTGGGAGATCACCTTCTTCGCCGTCGTCGGGCTGGAGAGCCAGAAGCTCCCCGTGCTGGAGGCCTTCGAGGCGATGGTGCGCGACTGGCCCGAGGTGCGGGAGTGCCACATGATCCGCGGCGGCGGCGACTTCCTCCTCCGCCTCGTCGCCCGCAGCCCCGCCCACGAGAACGAGCTCACCAACCGCCTCACCGGCGCCCCCACCGTCCTCCAGGTCCGCACGCTCCAGACCATCCGCACCGCCAAGGACGAGGCGGGCGTGCCGGTGGAGGGCTAGGCGCGGTCCCCGGCCGCGGCAGCCCCGACAACCGCACCGGGGATCCCCGCTTCGTTCACGCTGGATCGCGCACCTGTCTCACGGGCCGGCCGACGCCTGGCGTCATGTGCGGCCTCAGCGAGCCCCCCCGCTTCTCGGCTCGCGTCGCATCGACAGCGAACGGACCGACGCCGGTCGTCGACACCGGATCCGGCACGGAATCCAGGCAGGGACGCGGAACCCACCCGGATCTCCCCGATGATGGATGCCGTGCCCTCGTGGACACCGGCACCTCGGCGAGTTCCATCGATGATGACCTGGCGTCGAACCGCGACCTGCCGGTGATGGACCGAAGCGCGGCCGAGGGTGCCGGAGGCACGCGTCCCGCGGCCATCCACCTCGCGCGGGCTCTCGTTCCGGGCTTGGGCCTCCCGGCGTTCGGCGACTTCGCCGGAGCGAAACTCTCCCGCGGGACGCAGCGACCCAACAACCTCGAACACCGCGTCCTTCCCGGGCGGGCTTTTCCGGGGCATCTCCGGATGTGTCGCGACGGCCGTAAGGGAGCGGCGACGACGTCGAAACCCCGGCAGCCTTGACCCGGGCGACAGGCCGAAGAACGCTGCGGCCCGTCCCCACCCTCCCGCGTTCCGCCCTCGCGCCGCCGGGTATGCCGAGAACAACGGCTGGAGTTCATGCGGGTCCCGCCCGCGGATGTCGAGCGCTTCCGCGGCACGTTCGGATTATCGTCCGACGGGAGGGCACTGATCGCCTGCGACGACGCGCTGTACGTCGTTCCGCTGACCCAGGTGAGCGGCTTCGAGGTGAGGCGCACCCTGCCGGCCAAGGACAGGGGTGGCAGCGAGCTCCTCGCACGGTGTGCCACCGGCTACGCGGCCCGCCCGGTCAAGAACGTGCCGGTGACGAAGGGGAGCGGCGCGGACGACCCGAACGATGTGGCAGCGAGGCTCGCGCCGCCGCCGGCAAGCCGTTCGCGTTCGGAGAGTACGACCACGATGCCTGACGACGACCCGAAGCAGAGATTCAGCAGGTCATCGTTGCGGAAGCCCGGCGATCAAATCGGCCGCGAGGATGCGATCCTCCTCGGGTGCGGCTTGAACGGCCGCACGCACCGTTACCGCCGTCGACAGATCACTCCGTGCCGCCTCAAGCACCGCGCGCCCGACCGCAGCCTGTCTCGATCGTGGGGATGGCTGAGACGATCGATACGTTCGGCCGGGCTGAAGAAGGAGGTAGAACATCGTCAGCAAGATGACCACGACGACGAGGAGTGCGGAGAGGATCGCGATCTTCATGCCGCTTCCTATCACGAGAGGGCCTCGACTCAGGTGTCCGCGAGACGTGGTTGGCCATGCGTGCCGCCGGAGGTCTGCAAACCACCCTTCCTGACCCCAGCCCAGGCGCCACCGCCGCACCCGACCCGAAGCGGCCTTACGGGGGCGGGTGCCGCGGGTCCATCATCCCCGCATGAACGCGCTCACCGATCTCGAGCGAGCCGTGTTGCGGTCCATCGGCTCGGAAACGCCCCGGCTCGCCACCGCGCTGGAGCGGCAGGTGGCCCGCGCCGCGGTGACCGGGCGGAAGAACGGCGGGGCGGGATTCTTCACCACGATGCTCGTCCCGGGGTCGGTACCCCCCGTCGGCGGTCCGCGCGTGCTGGGCGACGAGACCCAGGCCCGCGCGGCCGGGCTGAAGGACGCCATGGGCTTCGTCCTCTTCATGGAGGACGGCCGGTTGAGCCTGTTGGAGGGCTACGTCCTGGGCGCCGGAAGCACCGCCTCGCTGGACTTCGGCAGCCTCGACTTCGACGTCTTCCGGACGCCCGTGAACCGCATCGGCTGAGGTCTCCCTCCGCGGCCCGCGACGTTGCGGCCCCCGCCGGGCCGGATATCCCGACGAACCTCCTCGCATCCCCATCCGGCCCAGGGCATCCGCCGGACCCCGCTCAGGGGCCGAGTTCGCGCGTGACCGCGAGCATCGAGTGGTCCAGGCGCTCCATCTCGTGGGCGGGATCGACGAGCGTGATGGAGGGCAGGCGCCGCGCGTACGCCCGGGCGGGCACGGTGACGGCCGCCTTCGGGAAGAAGAAGTACTCGCCGTTGCCGTAGTAGGTGCTCTCCCGCGCCGCCAGGGCGGCCAGCACCGCGCCCCGGTCCGCGGCGAACAGGTCGATGCCGTCGAGCATCACCGGATCCCGCCGGTGGAACAGCGTGAAGGCAACGGCCCTGTCCCGCTGGAAGGTGACCTCGGGGAAGGCATTGCTGGTGAGGGTGTCCGGGAACCGCATGAAGCGGAGGTGCCTCACGTAGCGGGCGGTCTCCCGGCTGACCGGCACGATCTCCGTGGCGCTGACGAAGGAGGCCGGCTCGCCGCAATGCGCCCGGATCTCCGGGGGCGACATCCCGAAGCGCAGAGGACCGAAACCGACGGAGGGACGGTAAGGATAGGACAGGGCCGCACCTCCTGGCCGTCGATGCTCACCCCGCACCATGTCCGCTGTCCACCCTCCGCGATCCGCCGGAAAGGGATCCCCGCCCGGGCGCCCGACACGCGCGGGACGCCTTGACACAAAGACATAATTCCTATAATGGGAGGCAACTCATCCGGAGGCACCCCGTGACCCGCCTCGCCACCCCCCACCCCTGGCGCCCCCTCACCGACGACCCGTGGCTCGCCCTGATGCCCTACGTCCTCCCCCGCGCCCCCCAGGGCCGCCGCATCGCCGACCTCCGCCACCGCCTGAACGCCATCTTCCACGTCGCCCACACCCCCGCCCACCCGTGGCACGCCCTGCCGGACACCTTCGGCAACCCCGACACGGTGGCGAGAACCTTCCGCCGCCTCACCCATAACGGCCTCTGGCACCGCCTCCTCAGGGCCCTGAAGGACGCCGCGCCGGACCACCCCCTCCGCACCCTCGAGTACACGATCTGCCGCGCCACCCGGCGCGCCGCCCGCCTCGGCGGCCCCGCCCTCCTCCTCCTGATCCGCAAGCTGGACTTCCGAAGGGCCCTCAACGGCCCCCCCTGGCTCCTCCCCGACCCCCTTTTGTCCGAAACCTGCGCGCGCCTCCTCCCGGCCACCCTCCCCACCACGCGGACGGCCCTCGCGGCGATGAAGGACCGCCTCCGATCCCTCGCCTGGCTCCACCGCGCCGCCCGGGGCCGGCGACGCATCCCCCGCACCGTCCGCCTCGCCTGGTCATGACCGCCCGTCCCGCCGCGCGGCGGACGCCCCTAGTCCCCCGACACGAAGTCCACCAGCAGCTTCGCGTTCAGCACCACGATCAGCGCCGCCGACGCCCAGCCGAGCGCGAGCTGCCACGTCGGCGCCCGCAGCGCCCCCAGCCGCCCGCGGTCCCCCGCGAACAGCATCAGGGGGATCACCGCGAAGGGCAGCTGCAAGGACAGCACCACCTGGGACAGCACCAGCATCCGCGCCGTCCCGCTCTCCCCGTACGCCGCCGTCACGATCACCGCCGGCACGATCGCGATCAGCCGCGTCACCAGCCGCCGCACGACGGGCGACAGCCGCAGCCGCAGGAACCCCTCCATCACCACCTGCCCCGCCAGCGTCGCGGTGACGGTGGAGTTCAGCCCGCAGGCCAGCAGCGCCACCGCGAACAGCGTCGGCGCCGCCGCCCCCAGCAGCGGCGCCAGCAGCTCGTGCGCGTCCCCGATCTCCGCCACCTCGGTGTTGCCGGTGGTGTGGAACGCCGCGGCCGCGAGGATGAGGATGGAGGAGTTGATCAGCAGCGCCAGCGTCAGCGCCATCGTGCTGTCGATGGTGGCGAAGCGGATCGCCTCCCGCTTGCCCGCCTCGTCCCGCCGGATGTCGCGGGACTGGATCACCGCCGTGTGCAGGTACAGGTTGTGCGGCATCACCGTGGCCCCGAGGATGCCGAGCGCGATGTAGAGCTGCACGTCGTCCGTCACGATCGAGGAGGACGGCACGTACCCCCGCAGCACGTCCCCCCACACCGGGTCCGCCATCGCCAGCTGCACGACGAAGCACCCGGCGATGAGGGCGATCATCCCCATGATGAACGCCTCCAGCCAGCGCATCCCCTTGTTCTGCAGCCAGAGGATGAGGAAGGCGTCGAGCGCCGTCAGGATCACCCCGTACAGCAGCGGGATCCCGAACAGCAGCTGCAGCGCGATCGCCGTCCCGATCAGCTCCGCCAGGTCGGTGGCGCAGATCGCGATCTCGGCGAGGAACCACAGCGGGATGCCGACCCAGCGCGGGAACCGCTCCCGGCACAGCTGCGCCAGGTCCCGCCCCGTCGCCAGCCCGATCCGCGCGCACAGCGCCTGCAGCAGGATCGCCATCAGCGACGACAGCAGCGCCACCGAGAGCAGCGTGTACCCGAAGGCCGACCCCCCCGCGAGCGCGGTGGCCCAGTTCCCCGGGTCCATGTACCCCACCGCGACGAGGTAGCCCGGCCCGATGAACGCCATCAGCCGCCGCAGGAAGCCGCCGGCGTTCGGCACCGCGACGCTGCGGTTCACCTCCGGCAGGCTCGGCGGCCCCTCCTCCGACCGCTCGGGAAGGCCAGGGGATCGGGTCATCGGCGTCCTTTCCAGATCCGGCCGGGCACGCATGAACAGCTGTTCACATCGCGATCTGTCCAGATATTGTTATGAGATATCAACGACTTGATCCCTTAGCGGAGCCCCGCCCCCACCGCAAGCTGGCCCGCCCCGCCGCCCCGTGGGACGATGCCCCCGCAACGATCCCCCCGACGACCCCGAGGAGACGCCGTGCGCCCGGCCCCGATCACCGCCCTCCTCGCCTCCCTCGCCGCGCCGGCCGCGGCCCAGGACGCGCCGCCCAACCTGCTCCCGACCCGCGACGTGGCCGTGACCTACCGGGTCACCGAGGCCTCGGAACCGCCGACCGAGACGCGGATGGCCTGGTCGGTCCGCACCGACCGGCTGCGCGTCGACCCGCCGGGCGGGACGGAGTGGATGCTGCTCGACCGCGCCGCCGGCACCGCGGCGGTGGTGACGGAATCCAGCCGCACCGTCGCGACGATCCCGGCCTCGGCCGCCGCGCGGATGTCCCGCCTCGTGCCGGAGGGCGCGACCTTCGCGCGCCGCGGCCCCGCCCGGGTCGCCGACACGCCCTGCACGGAGTGGACGATGACCGTGCCCCAGGGGACGAGCACGGTCTGCCTGACGGAGGACGGCGTCCTGCTCCGCTCCCTCGACGGCACGGGGGACGAGGCCTTCCGGATGGAGGCCGTGCGGGTGCTGTACGACCCGCCGGCCGATCTCTTCGCCGTGCCGCCCGGCTACCGCGCGGCGCGCTGACCGCCCGCCCCGCGCCGCCCTCAGCCCGGGGTGATCCCCTTGCCCGCCGCCTCCTCCGCGCTGCCGATCCCGCCGCGCGCCTTGGACCACGCCATCGGATCCTCCAGGAAGCGCCGCACCTCCCGCAGCGCCTCCTCCGAGAAGTACGGCCGCTCGCGGCACACCTCGAGCACGTCCCACCAGGTGCACAGGTGGTGCAGGTTGAGGTTCATCGCCTTCATCGTGTCGAAGGCCCCGGGGAACACCCCGTAGAAGAATACCACGAAGGTGTCGTCGCAGATGGCGCCGGCGTCGCGCAACGCCTGGGCGAAGCGGATCTTGGATCCGCCGTCGGTGGTCAGGTCCTCGACCAGCAGCGTCCGCATCCCCTCCGGCACGTCGCCCTCGATCTGGGCGTTGCGCCCGAAGCCCTTCGGCTTCTTCCGGACATAGGCCATCGGCGTCATCATCCGGTCCGCGATCCAGGCCGCGAAGGGGATGCCCGCCGTCTCGCCGCCCGCCACCGCCTCGATCGTCTCGTAGCCGATGTGCCGCCCGATCTTCTCCGCCGCCAGGTCGCAGATCGTCCGCCGCGCGCGCGGGAAGAAGATGATCCGCCGGCAGTCGATGTAGACCGGGCTCCGCCAGCCCGAGGTGAAGGTGTAGGGCTCCTCCGGCCGGAAGTTGACCGCCTTGATCTCGAGGAGGATGCGGGCCGTGGTGAGCGCCGCGTCGCGGTCCCACTCGGAGGCGTGCTGCATGGCCATGGCGTGTTCCCCTGTCGCGCGCCGCGCGGATCGCCGGTTCCCTACCGGCGCCGCGCCGCGCCGTCCATGCGGGGCGCCCCGCCCGCGCGCGCGCAAGGGTACGACGCGCGTGAGTGCCGAGGGGTACGACGCGTGAGCGCCCCGGAGCAGGACCCCCGGATCTGGGTGCTCGCCGACCCCCGCGCCGGCACCGCCGCCCAGGCGCTCGGCATCGCCGAGCGGCTGGAGGAGCCCTTCCGCACCGTGCCTCTCGCCTGGGGCCCGCTGGCGCGGCTGGCGATCCCCTGGCCGAGCCTCCTCGGCCTCACCGCCGCCTCCCGCCGCGCCCTGCGCGACGCGGCGCTGGAGGGCCCCTGGGCGCGCATGTCCGCCCGGCTGGAGGAGCGCCCCGGCATCCCCCGCGTCGTCCCCGCCTGGCCGGAGCTGGTGGTCTCCGCCGGCCGACGCTCCGCCCCGGTCTCGCGCTGGCTGCGGCGACGGGGCGCGCGCACGGTCCACTGCATGCGGCCGGGCCCGGGCGCGGGGGACTTCGACCTGCTCGTGATCGGCCGCCACGACCCGGTCGCGGCGGCCCCGAACGTCATGCCGGTTCTCGGCGCCACCCACCGCCTGTCCCCGGCCGCGCTGCGCGCCGCGCGGGAGAGGTGGCCGGAGCTCGCCGCCCTGCCGCGGCCCCGCGTGGCCCTGCTGCTCGGCGGCCCCGTCGCCGGACGGGGCGGGGGGGCGGGCATGGCGCCGGCGGAGGTCCTGGCCCTCCTCGGGCAGGTGCTGCCGGCGGCGGGCAGCCTCCTCGCCTCGACCAGCCGGCGGACCGGGGACGCGGCGGGGGCGGCGCTGGCGGCCGGGCTCGCGGGCGTGCCCGGCCGGCTGTACCGCTGGGG
>Ga0325401_1003047_pt1 | contig 15160 bp, 15 predicted proteins | sample PopdelMetagenome_FD_205666 | JGI IMG/M metagenome (GOLD analysis project Ga0325401, IMG submission 205666) | Populus deltoides microbial communities from Bellville, Georgia, United States - Xylem-PdKOR-R2 | ecosystem: Host-associated > Plants > Phyllosphere > Stem > Wood/Secondary xylem | place...
GAACTCGTCGAAGAGCTCCTCGCGCACGATGATGCGCTTGTTGGAGTTGCAGGCCTGCCCGGTGTTGTAGATGCGGGTCTGCCAGGCCTGCTCGGCCGCCGCGGCCACGTCGGGGGTGTCGAGCACGACGTAGGGGTCGGAGCCGCCGAGCTCGAGGACGCACTTCTTCAGGTTGCGCCCGGCGATCGACGCGACGGCCGCGCCCGCGCGCTCGGAGCCGGTGAGCGAGACGCCCTGCACCCGACGGTCGCCGATGACCTGCTCGATCTGCGGGTGGGAGGCGAAGACGTTCTGGTAGACCCCGCTCGGCACGCCCGCCGCGTCGAAGACCTCCTGCAGCGCCCGGGCGCACCCGGGCACCGACTCGGCGTGCTTGAGCAGCACGGTGTTGCCGGCGACCAGGTTGGGCGCGGCGAACCGGGCGACCTGGTAGTAGGGGAAGTTCCACGGCATCACGCCGAGCAGCAGCCCGATCGGCCGCTTCTGGATGACCGCCTCGTCCGAGCCGCTCGCGTCGATCCGCTGGTCGGCGGCGAACGCCGGCCCGTTGTCGGCGTAGTAGTCGAAGATCGCCGAGCAGAACTCGAGCTCCTCGAGCGCCTCGCTCCTGGGCTTGCCCATCTCGCGCACGGCGATCTCGGCGAGCCGGTCGGCCTGCTCCTCCAGCTCGCGCGCGACCTTCGTGACGGCGGCGGCGCGCTCCTCGACCGACAGCGCCCGCCAGCTTGCGAACGCCTGGTGCCCGGCCTCGAGCGCCGCCTCGAGGTCGCTGTTGCTGACGGTGTCGTACGCCGCGAGCTCCTCTCCGGTGCGCGGGTCGATGGCGCGGTACGCCGGCTCGGTCATGGGCGGTCCTTCCCTCGTTCTCGTCGCGTGGCTCCCACGTGCGACCTCCACCGTGCCAGGGGGTCGGTCGGCCGCGCTACGGGTGGGTCGCAGGGACCTGACGGGCAGGGCTCAGAGGCCGGGCTGGAGACCGGCGAGGAGGGCGCGACGGCTGGCGCGGACGTGCTCGCGCATGACCCGCTCGGCGCTGTCGCCGTCCTTGGCCTGGATGAGCTCGAGGACGACGTGGTGCTCGCGCTCGGACTGCAGGGCGCGGCCGGGCTGGCCCAGGGAGGTGTGGACGAGGCGGGAGTAGGCCAACTGGTTCATCAGGGTGCGGTAGTGCGCCTCGAGCTTGGTGTTGTCGGCGCCGACGATGAGGAGGTCGTGGAACTCCTGGACCAGCTCGGCGTAGCGCGTGCGGTCGTCGGCACGGACGGCGAGGTCGCCCTGGTGGACGTTCTCCTCGAGCTGCTCGACCTCGAGCACGCGGCCGCGCTGGGCGAGCAGGCGGGCGGCGGCGCCTTCGAGGAGCTCCTTCATCTCGAACAGCTCGGTGATGTCGCGGCGCGACGGCGCGGCGACGAAGGTGCCGACGCGGGGGCGGATCTCGACGAGCCCCTCGGTCTGCAGCTGCTTGAGCGCCTCGCGCACGGGGGTGCGGCTGACGCCGAACTCCTCGGCGAGCGCGACCTCCGACAGCAGCGCGCCGGAGGCGGCGGCCCCGGTGATGATGCGCTGGCGCATCTCGGAGATGACGCGCGACTGGCGGCTGCCGTTGGCGGCGGGGCGCTCCATGGGTCGGCTCCTCGGTCCAGGCTCGGGTGCGGGCTCAGGCGAGGGGGTCGAGGCCCTCGGAGTCGTAGAACCTACCGGCGCTGTAGACCACGGGGGCGGCCTCACCCACCGCGGCGTCGACGACGCGGCAGATGAAGACCGTGTGGGTGCTGGCCTGCAGCCGCTCGCGGATCTCGACCTCCATGTGGGCGCTGCTCCCGGCGAGGACGGGGCTGCCGTGCCTGCCGGGGGTCCAGTCGACGCCGGCGAACTTGTCGGCGGACTTCCCGGCGAAGGCCCCCATCACGTCCATCTGCTCGGTCGAGGCGATGTTGATCGCCAGGTGCGTCGCCCGGAAGAGGCAGTCGTGGGTCGAGGACGTGCGCTGCACGCAGACCATCACCGTCGGCGGGTCGAGCGAGATGTTGGCGAACGCGTTGACCGCGAGCCCGCGCGGGGTGTCGCCGTCCATCGTGGTCACCAGGGTCACGCCGGTGACGAAGCGTCGGTTGACCTGCTTGAGCAGGTCGGGGTCCAGGGCGGTGGGGACGGCGGTGGCCGTGGTCATCGGTGCCTCCTCGGTAGACGGGTCGGGGGTCGGGTCGGTCACGGGGTCAGCGGTCCTGGCCGACGGTGATGATGCCGAGGGCGCTGAGCAGGCCGCGGGGGTCCCAGGTGACCCGCTCCTCGTGCACCAGCCCGTCGGGGCCGAAGCTCGCGAACGTCGCTCCCGAGACCTCGACGGACCGACCCGTGGCCGGTACGCCGAGGAACGGGTGGGTGTGCGTGCCCGTGCTGCGCCACCGCACGGCGACCAGGTCGCCGTCGCCGGCGAGGTCCTCGATCGACGTGGCGAGGTCGGGGAACGACGCGCGGGTGGTGACGATCGTGGCCTTGAACTCCTCGAGGCTGAGCCCGTCCTCGTCGCTGCCGGAGCGGCGGCGGTAGTCGGGGGCGAGGAGCCGGTCGAGGGCGGCGACGTCCCCGTGGTCCCAGGCAGCCGCCCAGCACTCGGTGACGAGGGCGCGGCGTGCGTCGGCGGTGCTCACCGCACGACCTCCGCCTGCTCCTGCGCCTTCGCCTTCTCGGCGGCGCGTCGGTCCTCGATCAGCTCGCGCCAGAAGGACACCGCCAGCCCCGCGATGATCACCAGGAACGGCGCCGAGGTCACGATCACGGTGTTCTGCAGCGCGTTGAGGCCGCCGGCGAGCATCAGCACGATCGCGGTGAGGCCGGTGAGGACACCCCACAGCACGAGGAGCGAGCGGCGCGGGGTGAGCGAGCCGCCGGAGGTCATCATGGCCAGCACGTAGGTGTTGGCGTCGGCGCCGGAGACGAAGAACATCACCACCAGCACGATCGCGACGAACGACGTCACGCTTGCCAGCGGGAACGCGTCGAGGGTGGCGAAGAACGCCGAGTTGATGTCAGCCGCGGTCTGGGCGCCGATCGTGCCGCCGTCGAACATGTCGACGTGGATCGCGGTCCCGCCGAAGACGGTGAACCAGGTGAAGAAGACGACGGTCGGCACGACGAGCACGCCCATGATGAAGCCGCGGATGGTGCGACCCTTGGAGATGCGGGCCAGGAAGACGCCGACGAAGGCGCCCCACGACACCCACCACGCCATCATGAAGTAGGTCCACCACTGCATCCACTGCAGGTCGCCGAAGGCGGTGCCCTGCAGGCTCATCCGGAAGAAGTCCGAGGCCCAGGTGCCGACCGACTCGATGTAGAGGTTGGCCAGGAACGCCGTCGGTCCGACGACCAGCATGAAGACGAACAGCGCGGTGGCGAGGCCGGCGGAGCCCTGGCTGAGGAACTTGATGCCCTTGCTGACGCCGGTGACGGCCGAGAGCGTGAAGACCGCGGTCACGAAGGCGATGATGAGGACCTGGCTCACGTCGTTGACCGGGATGCCGAACAGCGTCGCGAGGCCGTTGTTGACCTGCAGGGCTCCGAGGCCGAGCGAGGTGGTCGTGCCGAAGAGGGTCGCGAAGACCGCGAGGACGTCGATCGCCTTGCCGACGGGGCCGTCGACGAGGTCGCCGAGGAGCGGGCGGAAGAGCTGGCTCACCAAGGTGGGGCGGCCCTTGCGGTGGGTCGAGTAGGCGATGGCCAGGCCGAAGACGGCGAAGATCGCCCAGGCGTGCAGGCCCCAGTCGAAGTAGGAGTACTGCATCGCGCGGATCGCGGCGTCGGGCGTGCCCGGCTCGGCGAGACCGTGGGGCGGGGTGGTGAAGTGCGAGATCGGCTCCGCGACGCCGTACGACACCAGGCCGATGCCCATGACGGCGCTGAGGATCATCGCGAACCACGAGATGGTCGAGAACTCCGGGCGGTCCTCGTCGCGCCCGAGCCGGATCTCGCCGTACGGGCTGAACGCGAGGAAGACCAGGAAGACCAGGATCGCCAGCGTGACGACGAGGTAGCTCCAGCCGAAGCTGGCCGTGATCCAGTTGAGGGAGGACGTCGTGACGTCGTTGAGGTTGTCGGTGAAGAGCACGCCCCAGGCCACGAACAGCGCGCAGACGCTCACCGATGCGACGAAGACGCTGCCGAGCCGGCCGACGCCCTGCGAGCCGTCACCGCCCGGTCCACCCGACGACGGGTCGGCCGGCGGGGTCGGCGGGTGGTCGAGATCGTCGGTCGCGGACGGCACCCCGATCATGCGATCGAGATCTGGCGACTCGATGGACTTCGATGACATGTGGCCTCCCTGGACCTCCATGCGGCCGTCACTGCGACGGTCTTGCATGCAACGAGATGCTAGGTAGGTCACATCGGAGGTGTCAATGGGGCGGGGCTCGAATTCGCACCAGTACTGGCAGCGCCGACACGCTGCTGCAACGGCGGCGTCATGCGGACGACCAGAGCCGCCTGGGTGCAGACGGTTGACATGCATGCAACGGCCCGCCTACGGTCTGTTGCATACATGAAACGAGAGGAACGACGATGACGGTCGAGCTGGAGAGGCCCCTCGAGGCGCTCGGGGCCGCGCCCGAGCTGCCGCTCACGTGGCTGCGCCGGATCGTGGTGCACCGTGAGGAGGTGCTCCTCGAGAACGGCGCCGCGCCGGCCGTGCCCGCCGTGCAGGCGAGCGTCGCCGCCGTGGTGCGCAACCCCTGGGTCGGCACACCCGCCACCCGCGACCTGGCCTCTGAGGTCGAGGCGGTGGCCCCGCGGCTTGCGGTCGAGCTGACCGACCGGCTGCTGTCCGCGCTCGGTGGCGTCGACGCCGTCGAGGCGTTCGGCAAGGCTGCCGTCGTCGGCACCCGCGGCGAGATCGAGCACGGCGGGGCCCTGATCCACACCCCGTGGTTCGGCAACCTGGTCCGCGAGTTCCTCGACGGGCAGTCGATCATCTGCTTCGCCGACACCCGCGCCGATGCGGGGGAGTCGCTCGTCGTGCCGATGTGGCACAAGAACGCCGCGGCCACCCGCAGCCACTACCAGACCGTCAGCGCCCGGGTGCCCGACGGGCCGCGCGCGGACGAGATCGTGGTCGTCGTCGCCGGCTCCACCGGCCCCCGGCCCCACGCCCGCATCGGCGACCGCAGCACCGACCCCACCGTGACAGCAGCGACCGCCGCGACCGTGCGGCCCGTGAGCACCCACCGAGAGGACCCCCGCCCGTGAACGTCCGCAAGATCGTCACCGTCGTCGACGAGGTGCTGACCGAGGGCGGTCGCCCCGTCGAGCCGGCGGCCCGCGTGGCCGTGGTCGCCGCCGTCATCGAGAACCCCTGGTCCGGTCAGGGGTACGTCGAGGACCTGGGCCCCGGCATCGACGCCCACGCCTCCGACCTCGGCGCGCTGCTCGCCCCCCGCGTGATGGAGGCGCTCGGCGAGGCGCCCGAGGCCTTCGGCAAGGCCGCGATCGTCGGCCTCGACGGCGAGATCGAGCACGGCTCGGCGCTCATCCACACGCTGAAGTTCGGCGACCACTTCCGCACCGCCGCGTCGGCGACCACGCTGCTGCCCGCGGTCGAGAAGCGCGGACCCGCCGGGGTGGTCTTCGACATCCCGCTCAAGCACGTCACCGACGCGACCATCCGCTCGCACCACCAGTCGTTCGAGGTGCGCCTGCCCGACGCGCCACACCCCGGCGAGATCGTGGTCGCCCTGGCCGCCGCGGCCCAGGGCCGCCCCCAGCAGCGGCTGGCCGCGCTCTCGACGGAGCAGTGAGCGGCCCGTGACCACCACGCTGGTGCTGCTGCACGGGGTCGGTCTCGACCACACCGTGTGGGACGACGTGCGCCCGCTGCTCGAGCAGGCGCTGCCGGGCGCCGAGGTGCTCGCGCCGGACCTGCCCGGTCACGGTGCGGCCGACCGGGTCGACGACGACGTCACCCTTGCCGCGCTCGCCGAGGCCGTGGGGGCGCACGTGCCGCCCGGAGCCCACCTCGTCGGCTTCTCGCTGGGCGCCCTCGTCGCCCAGCACCTCGCCGTCCACCGTCCCGACCTGGTCGCATCGCTGACCAGCGTCAGCTCGGTGTGCCGTCGTACGCCGGCCGAGCGCGAGGCGGTCCTCGCCCGGCTCGAGGTCGCGACCTCCGACGTGGACGCAGCCGCGCGGGCCTCGATCCACCGGTGGTACGACGGCACGGACGTCGCGCCCGAGGCCGTCGAGCGCACGCGCGCGGTCCTGGCCGCCAACGACCCCGCGCAGTTCCTGGCCTGCTACCGCGTCTTCGCCGCCGGCGACGCCGAGGTCGCGGGCGACCTGCACCGCATCGGCGTCCCGTCGCTGGTCGTGACCGGCGGCGACGACCCCGGCTCGACGCCGGACATGACCCGGCGACTGGCCGAGGCCGTGCCGGGCTGCCGCGCCGTCGTCGTGCCGGGCGTGCGCCACCTGCTGGCGGTCCAGGCCCCCCAGACCCTGGCGACCCTCGTCGCCGACCTCGTCACCCGGACCCGGTCCCACGAGTCCCCCCAGCGCCCCGACACCACGACCGCAGGAGCCGTCCATGCCTGAGACCACGCTGTCAGCCCCGGAGTCGACGGGCACGGCCACCGCCCGCCGGCTGCACCACATCGGTGGCGAGCAGGTCGAGCCGTCGGGAGGTGAGTGGTTCGAGAGCCACAACCCCGCGACCCGCGAGGTGCTCTACACCGCCGCCCGCGGCGACGCGAGCGACGTCGACCGCGCCGTGCGCGCCGCGCACGCGGCGTTCGAGGACCCGCGCTGGCGCGACCTGAGCCAGACCAGGCGGGGCCGGCTGCTGCGCCGCCTCGCCGACCTGGTCGAGGAGAACGCCGAGGAGCTCGCGCGCACGGAGAGCCTCGACAACGGCAAGCTCCTGCGCGAGATGCGCGGCCAGCTCGCGACCCTGCCGGAGTACTACCACTACTACGCGGGCCTGGCCGACAAGATCCAGGGCGACGTCATCCCGACCTCCGACCGCTCGGTGCTCAACTACACCGTGCGCGAGCCGCTGGGCGTCGTCGGCGCGATCACGCCGTGGAACTCCCCGCTGACGCTGACCACCAGCAAGCTCGCCCCCGCGCTGTGCGCGGGCAACACGATGGTCATCAAGCCGTCGGAGTACACCTCGGCCTCCGTGCTGCGGCTGGCCGAGCTGGTCGAGGAGGCGGGCTTCCCGCCGGGCTGCGTCAACGTCGTGACCGGCTTCGGCGCCGAGGCCGGTCAGGCGCTGGTCGACCACCCCGGCATCGCCAAGATCTCGTTCACCGGCAGCACCCAGACCGGCTCGCGCATCGCCTCGAACGTCGCGGGCCGCTTCCTCGGCTCGACGCTCGAGCTGGGCGGCAAGTCGCCCAACATCGTCTTCGAGGACGCCGACGTCGCCAACGCCTCGATGGGCGTCATCGCCGGCGTCTTCGCCGCCGCGGGTCAGACCTGCATCGCCGGCAGCCGGGTCTTCGCCCACCGCAGCGTCTACGACGAGCTGCTCGAGCGCGTGGCCGAGCGGGCCGCGACGATCCGCATCGGCGACCCGCTGCGCGAGGACACCGAGCTCGGCCCCCTGGCCTTCGCCGACCAGCGCGACAAGGTCGCGGGCTACGTCGACCTCGGACGCAGCGAGGGCGCGCGCGTCCTCACCGGCGGCGAGGCCACCGACGGCGACGGCCTCGGCGGGTTCTTCTACCGCCCCACCGTGCTGGTCGACGTGCACAACGACATGCGCGTGGTGCGCGAGGAGATCTTCGGCCCCGTCGTCGCGGTGATGCCGTTCGAGACCGAGGACGAGGTCGTCGCGCTGGCCAACGACACGGAGTACGGCCTCGCCGCCGGCGTCTGGACCAGCGACCTCGGCCGCGCCCACCGGATGGCCTCCCGGCTGCAGGCCGGCACCGTCTGGGTCAACACCTACCGGGCGATGTCGCCGATGTCGCCGCGCCAGGGCTACAAGTCCAGCGGCGTGGGCGTCGAGCACGGCCAGGAGACCATCAAGGAGTACACCCAGCTCAAGAGCGTGTGGATCAACACCAGCTCGGCGCCCCTGGGCGACCCGTTCGTCATGAGGAGCTGAGCGTGCCCCTGGTCGACGTCACCCTCACCGAGGGCCGCAGCCCGGAGCAGGTCCGGGCCCTCATCTCCGCCGTCCACGACGCCGTCGTCACCACCGCCGGCGCCCGCCCCGAGCACGTCCGCGTCATCGTGCGCGAGGTGCCCCGCACCCACTACGCCAGCGGCGACGTCACCGTCGCCGAGCTGTTCTCGAAGGAGCCGTCGTGAAGTTCTCGCTGTTCGTGCACATGGAGCGCTGGGACGAGGAGGTGTCGCACCGCCAGCTGTTCGAGGACCTCACCGAGCTGACGCTGCTCGCCGAGTCCGGTGGCTTCAGCACCGTCTGGGTGGGCGAGCACCACTCGATGGAGTACACGATCTCGCCCAACCCGATGCCCATCCTGGCCTACCTCGCCGCGCGTACGACGACCATCCGGCTCGGCGCCGGCACCATCATCGCGCCGTTCTGGAACCCCATCCGCGCGGCCGGCGAGTGCGCGCTGCTCGACGTGATCAGCAACGGCCGGATGGAGGTCGGGCTGGCGCGGGGCGCCTACCAGTTCGAGTTCGACCGGATGGCCGGCGGCCTGTCCGCCACCGACGGCGGCAAGCACCTGCGTGAGCTGGTGCCGGCGGTGCGTGCGCTGTGGCAGGGCGACTACGCCCACGACGGCGAGATCTGGCAGTTCCCGACGTCCACCTCCGTGCCCAAGCCCGTGCAGCAGCCGACCCCGCCGATGTGGATCGCCGCGCGCGACCCCGCGTCCCACGACTTCGCCGTCGAGCAGGGGTGCAACGTCATGGTCACGCCGCTGATGAAGGGCGACGAGGAGGTCGAGGACCTGGTCGCGAAGTTCGAGACCGCCATCGCCGCGCACCCCGAGGTCGAGCAGCGCCCGCAGCTGATGGTGCTGCGCCACACGCACGTGCACGCCGAGTCCGACCCCGACGGGTGGCGCCCGGCGGCCGAGGCGGTCAACCGCTTCTACCGCACCTTCGACGCGTGGTTCGCCAACTTGACGACGCCGGTCGACGGCTTCCTCGAGCCGAGCCCGGAGTCGAAGTTCGCCGAGCGGCCGGAGTTCTCACCCGAGTCGCTGCACCGCACCGCGATGATCGGCACGCCCGACGAGGTCATCGCGCGCATCAAGCACTACGAGTCGCTCGGCGTCGACGAATTCAGCTTCTGGATCGACAACGGCCTCAGCCACGAGGAGAAGCGGGCCTCGCTGCAGCTGTTCGTCGACCACGTGGTGCCGGCGTTCGGCTGACCCTGGGCCGACCCCGGGCCGACGCCGGGCTGAGGTCTAGTCGGCGATCCGCAGCTCGGCGGTGACCCGCGTCCCGGCGACGAGGTCGGCCTCCCACCGGTCGCACAGGGTGTCGACCATCTGCAGCCCGCGGCCGCGCAGCGCCTCGGAGTCGACGGCTCCGGGGCGCAGCGCAGTGCCGGTGCCGCCGTCGACGACGCTGAGCCGCAGCACGGGGCCCACCACGCACCAGCCGACCTCGAAGACGCTGCCCGCGCGCGGGCCGGCCGGCACGACGGCCAGCGGGGCGCCGTGCTCGACGGCGTTCGCCATCAGCTCACCGAGCACGATCTCGGCGTCGACGAGGGTGTCGCGGTCGATCCCGAACGCGAGGAGCTCGTCGACCATGCTGCGTCGCGCGGAGACGAGCGACTGCGCCGCGTGCGGCAGCACGAACGTCGAGCACGGCTCGTCGAGGCTGTGGTGCCTGACCACCGCGCGTCCCATCAGCTCGCCGCCGGTGCGACCGTGGCCGAGACCCCGCTCTCGGCGAGCGCCCGGGCGACCGACCCGTCGGACTTCATGAGCTCCACCTCGGCGGCCACCGCGGCGACGGCGGAGGCGTCGGTGCCGCGGGGGACCGCGACGGCCTGCTGGATCTGCTGGAACGCCGGTTCGAGCACGCGTTGGCCGTGCTCGGCGGCCCACGCCTCCATCGGCTGGCGCACCCCGGCGCACACCTCGAGGCCCTGGGCGTCGTAGACCTCCGTCGCGACGTCGCCGCGCACCAGCTCGGCGTGCTGCACCGTGCGGGTGAGGTAGAGGTCGTAGGCCGACCCCTCCTTGACCGCGATGCGCACCCCGTCGCGGTCGACCTCCTCGGGGTCCGTGAGCGGGGAGTCGTCGGCGACGACGTGCACGCCCTCGATCACGACGTACGCCGCGGTGAAGGCGACCTCGGCCTCGCGGGCGGGCTCGCGGGCCAGGAACGCCACGTCGACCTCCCCGTCGACCAGCGCCAACAGGGAGTGCCGGGCGCCCTCGACGGTGACCAGCGACAGGGGCACGCCCAGCCGCTCGGCGAGCCGATGGGCGATCGCGACCGTCACCCCGCGGGGCGCCTCGGGCGTGCCCTGTGCGAGCACGGGGTTGCCGAGGTTGATCACGGCGCGCAGGGTGCCGGTCGGGGTGAGGACGGGGGCGAGGTCCGGGCTCAGGGAGTCCACGCCCCCGAGGGTATCCGCGTGCTCAGCCCGCCGCGAGCGACGCGGCGGCCGCCGCCAGCGCGGTGATGCCGGCCCAGTCCTGCTGCTCGACCAGGGCCGCCGGCGTCAGCCAGGTGCCGCCGACGCAGCCGACGTTGGGCAGCGCGAGGTACGTCGGCGCGTTGGCCGGCGTCACGCCGCCGGTGGGGCAGAACCGTGCCTCGGGCACCGGCGAGGCGATGGCCTTGAGGTACGCCGCGCCGCCGGAGACCTCGGCGGGGAAGAACTTCATCTCGGTGATGCCGGCCTCGAGGCAGGTCAGCACCTCGGAGACGGTGGCGGTGCCGGGCAGGAACGGCAGCCCGGTGTCGGCCATCCCGGCCAGCAGCGACGGCGTCGCGCCGGGGGAGACCAGGAACCGCGCGCCGGCGTCGAGCGCCTGCTTGGCGTGGCCCGGGGTGAGCACCGTGCCGGCGCCGAGCAGGATCTCGGGCACCTCGTCGGCGATCGCCCGCATGGCGTCGAGCGCGACCGGCGTGCGCAGGGTCAGCTCGATGGCGGGCAGGCCACCGGCGACGAGGGCGCGGGCAATGCGGACGGCGTCCTCGACCCGGTGGGCGACGACGACCGGCATCACCGGCACGGCGCTGAGCACCGAGGCGGGGACCGCCGGTGCGGGGCTGGACTCAGGCAGGCTGGACATGGGAGATCCCCTCGGTGGGAACGACGCCCGCGAGGGCCGGGAACACGCTGGCGCCCTGGTCGGCGGGGCCGACCGTGGCGCGGAAGGCGGCGAACAGCTCGCGGCCGGTGCCGGCGAACTCCTCGCCCTCCATCGCGCGGCCGGTGGGCGCGCGGTGCTGCAGCTCGTCGGCCTCGGCGAGCGTCAGCAGCCCGCGCTCGGCGTCGACGGTGATCAGGTCGCCGTCGCGCACCCGGGCCAGCGGACCGCCGAGGGCGGCCTCCGGGGTGACGTGGATGGCGGCCGGCACCTTGCCCGACGCGCCCGACATCCGGCCGTCGGTGACGATCGCGACCTGGTGGCCGCGGTCCTGCAGCACGCCGAGCGCCGGGTTGAGCTTGTGCAGCTCGGGCATGCCGTTGGCGGCCGGGCCCTGGTAGCGGATGACCGCGACCAGGTCGCGACCGTCGAGCTCGCCGTTCGCGAAGGCGGCGAGGAAGTCGGCCTGGTCGTCGAAGACCAGCGCCGGAGCGGTGACGACGCGGTGCTGGGGCTTGACCGCCGAGGTCTTGATGACCGCGGTGCCGAGCGGGCCGCCGAGCACCTTGAGGCCGCCGTCGCGGTCGAACGGGTCGTCGGCCGGGCGCAGCACGTCGAGGTCGAGGCTCTGCTTGGGGCCCTCGACCCAGGTGATCTCGCCCCCGCGCAGCTGCGGCTCGGTCGTGTACGTCGACAGGCCGTGGCCCATGATCGTCCGCACGTCCTCGTGGAGCAGCCCCGCGCGCAGCAGGGTGTGCACCAGGTAGGCGATCCCGCCGGCGGCGTGGAAGTGGTTCACGTCGGCCGCGCCGTTGGGGTAGATGCGGCACAGCAGCGGCACGACCGCGGACAGGTCGGACAGGTCCTGCCAGGTCAGCGCGATGCCGGCGGCGCGGGCGATGGCGACCAGGTGCAGCGTGTGGTTGGTCGAGCCGCCGCTGGCCAGCAGCGCGACGCAGGCGTTGACGATCGCCTTCTCGTCGACGATCTCGCCGATCGGGGTCGGCTCGCCGCCCTGGCGGGTGATGGCGACGGCGCGCGAGGCCGCGGCCTCGGTGAGCGCGGCGCGCATCGGCGTCTCGGGGTTGACGAAGGAGGAGCCCGGCAGGTGCAGGCCCAGCACCTCCATCAGCAGCTGGTTGGAGTTGGCGGTGCCGTAGAAGGTGCACGTGCCGCGCGAGTGGTACGACGCAGCCTCGGCCTCGAGCAGCTCGGCGCGCCCGACCTTGCCCTCGGCGTGCAGCTGGCGGATGCGGGCCTTCTCGCCGTTCGGCAGCCCCGAGGCCATCGGCCCGGCGGGGACGAAGACGGTCGGCAGGTGGCCGAAGGAGAGCGCGCCGATGAGCAGCCCCGGCACGATCTTGTCGCAGACGCCGAGCATCAGCGCGCCGTCGAACATGTCGTGCGACAGCGCGATCGCGGTCGACATCGCGATGACGTCGCGGCTGTAGAGCGAGAGCTGCATGCCGTCGCGGCCCTGGGTGATGCCGTCGCACATCGCGGGCACGCCGCCCGCGACCTGGGCGATGCCGCCGGCGCGGATCACGGCCTTCTTGAGCACCGGGGGGTACTCGCCGAACGGCTGGTGCGCCGAGAGCATGTCGTTGTAGCTGGTGACGATGGCGAGGTTGGGCTTGACCCGCCCGCGCAGCGCCTGCTTCTCGCTCGCCTCGCCGGCCGCGAAGCCGTGGGCGAGGTTGGCGCAGGCCAGCCTGGTGCGGGCCGGGCCGGTGTCGCCGGCGCGCTGGATCCGCTCGAGGTACGCCGCGCGGGAGGCCGCGCTGCGGTCGGCGATGCGCGCGGTCACCTCCGCGATCACGGGGTGGGGGCGCCTGCTCGTCGGACGGCTCATCGGTCGGTCTCCTGCCAGGTCCGGCCGTCGCGCTCGAGGAGCGCCTCGGCTGCTGCCGGCCCGCTGCTGCCGGCCGGGTACTCGTCGGGGCGCTCCGCCAGGCTGTCCCAGCGCTGGAGCACGGGCTCGACCCACGCCCACGCGGCCTCGACCTCGTCGCGGCGCATGAACAGGGTGGGGTTGCCCTTGAGGACGTCGAGCAGGAGCCGCTCGTAGGCCTCCGGCGAGACCGCGTCGAAGGCGGTCGCGTAGCTGAGGTCGAGGGTCGCCGGGCGCAGGCGGATGCCGCCGGGGCCGGGCTCCTTGACCGTCATGTGCAGGTGCATGCCCTCGTCGGGCTGCACGCGGATGTGGAGGCGATTGGGCTCGGTGACGCCCTCGCTGCCGGGGAACATCGCGTGCGGCGGCGCCTTGAAGACGACCACGATCTCGGAGGTCCGGCGGTCCATCCGCTTGCCGGTGCGCAGGTAGAACGGCACGCCGGCCCAGCGCCAGTTCTGCACCTCGGCGCGCAGCGCGACGAAGGTCTCGGTCTGGCTCGGGCGGCCCAGCTCGTCGGCGTACGCCGGCACCTCGGCGCCGTCGACCACGCCGGCGGCGTACGCCCCGCGGACGGTGTCGCGGTCGACGTCCTCGGGGGTCATCGGCTTGAGGGCCTGCAGGACCTTGAGCTTCTCGTCGCGGACCGTCTCGCGCCCGACGTAGGTCGGGGGCTCCATCGCGACGAGGCAGAGCAGCTGGAGCAGGTGGTTCTGCACCATGTCGCGCAGCGCGCCCGAGGTGTCGTAGTAGCCGCTGCGCTCGCCGACGCCGAGGGTCTCGGCGGCGGTGATCTGCACGTGGTCGATCCACCGGGAGTTCCACAGCGGCTCGAGGAAGGTGTTGGCGAAGCGTGTGACCAGGAGGTTCTGGACGCTCTCCTTGCCGAGGTAGTGGTCGATGCGGAAGATCTGCGGCTCGTCGAAGACCTGGCCGACCGCGTCGTTGATCCGCTGCGCGGACGCGAGGTCGGTGCCGAGCGGCTTCTCGAGGACGACGCGCGAGGTCGGCTCCACGACGCCGATGTCGTCGAGGCGCTGGCAGATCGGGCCGAACAGGCGCGGCGCGACGGCGAGGTAGAAGACGCGCACGACGTCGTCGGACTCGGCCTGCTTGAGCACGCCGTGCAGCTCGTCCCAGCCCTCGGGGGAGTCGGCGTCGACGACGACGTGGCGCACGCGGTCGAGGAGGCGCTCGATGACGGCCTCGTCGAGCTCGTGGGCCGGCACGTGGGTGTGGACGGCCTCGCGGACCATGGCGCGGTAGCCCGCGTCGTCGAGGTCGTGGCGCGACCCACCGATCACGCGGGTGCCCGGCGCGAGGTTGCCCCGGCGCTCGGACTGGTAGAGGGCGGGCAGCAGCTTGCGCAGGGCGAGGTCCCCGGTGCCGCCCACGACGGTCAGGTCGCACACGGGGGAAGCGGTGGCGAGCTCACTGGTCGGCAACGTCATAGGTGCAACGGTAGGACTGAAGTGCGTATGTGCCAAGCACCACTTAGGTATTCCTTGAACTTAAGACGGCGTTCTACTATCCGTTGCATGAGCGAATCCGCCGGTGAGGTGCTGGAGCTGGTGCGTTCCGGACGCGCGGCGACCCGCTCCGACCTGCGGCGGCTCACCGGCATGTCGCGCACGGCGGTCGTCGCGCGGGTCACCGCGCTGACCGAGGCGGGCCTCCTGCTCGAGGGGGAGGAGCTGAAGTCGACCGGCGGTCGCCCGCCCGGTGGTCTGGTCTTCAACGCCGGTCGCGGCGTCGTCCTCGGCGTGGCCATCGGCCGCTCCCGCGCCCAGGTGTCGGTCGCCGACCTCGACGGCCGCGAGCTCGGCGCCGCCTCGGTCGACCACGACGAGGGTGCCGGGCCCGAGGCGGTCATGCCGCAGGTGGCCGGGCAGCTCGGCCGGCTGCTCGACGAGCACGCCCCCGACCGCGAGGTCTTCGCCGTCGGGCTGAGCCTGCCCGGCACCATCGACCCGGTCCGCGGGCTGTGCGTGGACTCGCCCGTCATGGCCGCCTG
>Ga0325401_1003050_pt1 | contig 15153 bp, 2 predicted proteins | sample PopdelMetagenome_FD_205666 | JGI IMG/M metagenome (GOLD analysis project Ga0325401, IMG submission 205666) | Populus deltoides microbial communities from Bellville, Georgia, United States - Xylem-PdKOR-R2 | ecosystem: Host-associated > Plants > Phyllosphere > Stem > Wood/Secondary xylem | place...
AAATACTTTCAAAATATAATGTGAAATACACACTAAAACTTAAAAAGTGTGTAAGCCGGAGGTGGAATGAAAATGATGGGTCCGTCCTATCATCCACATTTTGATAAATAACATAACTTTTTTTATTTTTTTATTTTTTTTCATAGTTGGCTAAGATCAGACAGTTAAAACTGAGTAGAGCTTATATGTGTCTTGTCAGTGCAAGTTACATATATTAGACATAATTAGGTAAGTGATTTGAGAGTGATATTTGCAACGTGGTTTTATATATATTTGTGAAAATGCCCCAATATTACCTAGATTTTTCAACTTGTTGCGTATCAATTCTATCTTCTAATTTATTTTAATTTTTTTTGCAAATATGAAATGTCGAGTGTCAAATTCTTGTCTTGATAGCCTTTTACTTTACTGAAATATTGCTAGTTAGGCACTTCATTTGTCGTAATTTGGCAAAACATAAATTCTCAGATTATGGCTGAAATTGCAACAACCCTGAAAGTTTGAAGGTGCCATTATAATATTTTAATTTATGTGGATCAATGTGAGAGATATGCCGAATGAGAGGAGATTGTATATTTTTCTTTTGGGCATTTTGCGATGGGCCCCATAAATTAAAATTTCCAAATGCTCACCTCATACATTCCCGTACATTTCAATATGGCCCTTGTTGTTAAATCACCCGTTAGCAATAGATGGAATGCTCGCTTTCTTTCATTTAAAAAAAAAAAAAAAAACCCATCTCTTACCTTTTTTACACGAAAACCCTTAAAGGTCAAAAATAACATCAACATAAAAAAAAAAAAAGCTGGCCGGTCCCACTACAGTTCCGATGGGATTAACACAGTGTTTATTTTTGTGGTGGAACTGTAATTTTAAAAAAGAGTGAAACTATTATTAAACTTTGATAATCAAGTTAACATTATTGCGTGTGTGAAAGAAACAAATAGTAATTATAAATAGAATAATATAATTAATTCGTTTTTTTATTATATCTTTTTATTAATTAAATGTATTATAAGTAATAGTAGGTGTATTATTAATCATATTGTTTTTATTAATTAAGGGTATGATAAGTAATAGTGAGTATATTAGTAATTGTATAATAATTTAGAGAATAAAATGAAAAGAAAATCCTATAGTAACTTATGTTCTGTTTTATAGAAAATCAAAACCTAAATCAACAAAGAGATTAAGAGGAAGAAGAGGAAAAGATTTGATTAAGGATCAAAGTCTTTTTTTTTTTTTTTATCAATTTAAGTGTGTGTTTTCTATGATTACCTTTTAATTGAGTTTTTGTATGTTTGTTAGGGTTATTGAGAAAGATTTAGAAATTAGGATTTTTATGATTTGTTTTTTATTTTCAATCACTTTTAAAGAGTGAGTCCTTTACTAATGAAGTCTTAAAATGATATGAAGCCATTGAAAGTGAATTTCTATATATTTTTTTAAAGATTTAATTTAAAGTAAAAGAGAAATTAAGAAATTGAAAAAAAAATAAATTGATAACTCCAGACCACCTGAATCTGGTCTTTTGATGAGTGTTATGGTCATAATTTGTTACCTAGTTATAGTGTATCGTGGGTTCTTCGATTTAAAAGGTCATTCACCTAAATCAAATATATGGATGAAGTATTATGATTGATGAAAGTATGCTACTTGAATCTAAAATTTCTAGGTTCATAAGAACATTTTTTTTTTTGAAATCCACTCTTAGTTAATTAGAGAGTGCAATTCACCCCAAATATTTTATGGCCTCAAAATTTGTTGTTTTTTATTTAATATGTTACAAAAGAGTTTTAGTGTTTTTTTAATATTATTTTAAAAAAATTTATGAATTGATAAAAAAATGTTTCTAATTAGTGACATTTAGTAGTTAATAACTAAACTTATGCTGGGAGAGTGAACACCTTTTATAGTTTAATTTCAAACATTTCAATATAATAAAAATTAATTTATTTTTATGTAGAATTTGAATATGTGGAAGGTGTTTCATAAAGAAATTGATTTTTATATGAATTATTTATTTAATTAATAAATAAGTTTTCTAAAAATAGCTGAAATTGATAATTTTTTGACACCTCCACTTTAATTATGCTATGAATGTTGCTTCACTTGAAATAAAAGTATTTTTTAACCTTTATTGATAAAAGTTTATAATATTATTAATTTTGGATAATGATTCCCACATGTTTTACGTAATTATTTTTAGTATTGAATTATAAAAAAATTGAAATTTATTAAGTAAAACAAGGAGCTGTAATAACATGGTTCTAGTGTTGGATGATTTTTAAAGGGAGTTTAGGGTCATTTAAGCTAGTGATATATTTAAACTTTGATTAATTTACATTACCAGATTTTTTAGTTTTACTGAAGAAAATTTTTGTCGGTATTTACACTCACAGTCTGTCGGTAAGTATTTTACCGAAGGGCTCACTGACAAAAATAGTCCAGTGGTCAAACTCTCATCTGTAATTTCTAATTTGTCGATGAGTCTGTCGGTAATAAATTTATCGATGAATTTACAGACGGACAAAACGCTCCAAAAAAATTACTCACTTCATTCCATCAATATTTTCCTTGAGATGTTTACTATATCATCGACGGAATATCATATGCATTTTCATCGGTGTTTTCAATTGTTCTTCGGTATATTTATTAGTAAATATAACATGTCACCGATGGAATACCATCTGTAATTTCATTGAACAATTAACAATAGCAATGACATTTACAATAATTATTTTCCAACTCTCGAAAGTGTTCCATCGGTAACCTTGTTAATAATAATTTAAAAAAATATATTTTAAACAATATATTGAACAGAAGTGGAAAAATAATAAAAAAATTAAAATCAAATATATAAAATGAAATGAAAATAATATAAAAATTAAATATGTATTACAAATTTAAAAATTTGAAAGTTCAAATACAATAAATCTAAAATAGAGGTGACGCTTGAAAAGGAGGAATAAATCTAAAATAGATGTAGCACTAAAGAAGGAGGATGTTGGTCGTCGCTGAGACCATGGGACCAATAAGTAGAAGCACATGGATCACCCATGTGTGAGATCTCATATCCATTACCATTCGGTGGAATTCTTTATAATCTGCAGTGAGTTGTTCATATTTTTCATTGAGAAGAGGCGTCTAATCTTGTACTCATTGGTTTAACATAGCCTCGAACTTCAGAGTTTGAATGCTTGGAACTGATTGTGAGCATCTAACATTCGAAACATTACGGGTCATCTGTAAGTTCTTGATCGTAGTGTTAAAGAGTTTGTACACCTGATTTTTATAAGGCTCACCACTGGACAATCCTACCTTCAATCATAAATCTGTATTAAAATCCGGATGGGTCGAAAGATCATCCCTGTATCTCTCTTTCATACAACTGTTATATGTATCCTGAAAGAAAAAATAAATTCATCAAATTAAAGAAAATTATTACTTAATAAAATAAATGTTCAAAAACCAACATACCACAAAGTGTTGAGCTTTGCTATCCATGAACTGCTGCACTCAATCTTGGCGGTCATCACTATGCACATGCATGTCAGCAAAAAGTTCCATCAGGCTTGGCTCATGTCCTATAACCATAACCCGCAAAATAAAAATGTTGTCAATTAAATATATTTAGAAAAAAAGAACAAATAAAAAAATTTGTAACATTCGCTTCGCATGCGAAACTAACAGAATATTGCTAGCGGTGTGCATGTTAACAGAATCGTGAACACACCGATGTCGATTCTTCATACCAAACCATAACCGTTAAGTGGAACACGCAGACGTCATGTACTGAATGTAGTCCTCCCATACAACTTTCAAGATATATGGCGGTCTACAATCCTTCCAAACTGTTATGTAATTCCAAGCTAGAAGCTCGCTTTCTCTCACATATATTTTTGCGTTCTTTTGCGTCTTGTACAAAAAATCATGCAACCTATATGTTACCAATAAATTACATTTTAGTAAAAGAAAAAAAATTCAATAAACTTTCCAAATTAATATAACAAAAAATATTTAAGTTAATACTAACCTTAAACCTTGAAAAACATATATTGATCAACAGTTTTCATTGACAATTTAAAGATAGATGTTTGGAAACCTAGCTCCATTGAAACAATAAAATTTTCATCGACGATTTAAAGACTGATGTTATTGTTTTTGCAGACTTAATGTTTGTAAACCTGAAATTACATTTGTTAAATAATATTATTTTCTAAAACAATTATTAAACATTTCGTTACAAAAGCAGGAAAATCATTCTTACATTGAAAGGTCATCCATCTGCTGGGTCTCGTACTTGCGGATAAATAGATCCCGTTGTGAAGGACCCTCTCTTGGTGTTATGATATCGCACTCAACTACCCCGTATCGTGAGTTGATGGTTGTGCCTTATGTGCCCGTTCTTAGTTGAAACCTAATAACTTGTGGTCGTCAGCATCGCTGCTAGAAGAACTAGCAGCGATCATGTCCTCACGACATGTAATACACTTTTCCCCGTAGCCTACACAAATTAATGAAAGAAAAACTAAACGATGTCTATTTTAAAAAGAAATTCGAAAGCACCTCCCCTATATGAAAGGCTACCCAAAAATTTTAAACTTGCAAATACACAACATATATGCCACAAACCATTTGATTTTATTAAATTTCTTTCAAAAAATTAGAATAATTCAATTTCACACAAAGTTCTCATTTTCTAAGTGGTAATATATTTTTTCCTAAATTTACAAAAAAATAATTTAAATTAACAAAAATTCAAAATAATAATTAAAATTCATCCTACACATTTAATTGAAATTGAACAAAATTAGAAAAAAAATAACTAAAATTCTTCAAAATAATGAAAACAATATTTACGTAACAACTAAAAATCAACACAAAATTGAACCAAAATAATGACAAAAAAAAACAAAAAATAAGCAAAAAAAACACAAAATAACAAAGAAAAAAGAATAAAAAATTCTTACTTTTATGGCACGCTTAATGTCGGCTGAGAATTAAAAAAACAAAAAAAGAAAAATAAATGAAAATGAATTGTTAAAAAAACCTAAAAAATAAAAAAAATAAGGAGAAAAATGAAGAAAGATAACATACCTTACGATGAAAAGCTTGATTTTGGCTCGGGTTGTGAAAAAAAAATACGAGTGAATAAGAAGTGAGAAAAATAGAGGAAGGTAGAGAGAGGAGTAAAGAAGAAGATGAAGTCTCATCTGCTGTACTCGTGGTCTTTTATATTAGGTTTTACAGACAGAATTCAGATGGAATATTAAATATTAATATATTTAGAATTTTTATTAGTGATTCCATATCATTATTGAGAATGTTGAGGAAAGAGTTAGGATTAGTTCTAATACAAAGGATTTTGGAGAAGGTTTAATTGATAAGAGAAAAACTACGTGTAACATAGAGTATAAAGAAAAGTTATGTTGATTGTAGGAGGTGTAATTTGAAACTCATTATTGGTGATCTTGTCTTTCTCAAGGTATCACCAATTAAAGAAGTAAAGAGGTTAGGAATTCAAGGAAAGTAGAGTCCTAAATATGTTGAGCCTTTTAAGATATTGAAGAGAGTTGAAAAAATAGCCTACATGTTTGCCTTGTCAGGTGTCCATAATGTATTTCATATGTCTATGCTGAAAAGGTATGTTCCTAATCCTAAACATGTTGTAGATTACACTCCTTCACAACTATGCCAATATTTAACATATGATGAGCAACCAGTGAATATCGTGGATTAAAAGGATAAAAAATTGAGATATAAGACCATATAATATGTAAAGGTCCAATGGGGTAATTAAATTAAAAAAGAGGTCATGTAGGAACTTGAAAGTGATACAAAGAAAATGTATCCAAAATTATTTGAAGGGCTTGGTATGTGAAGTTTAGAGGACTGGACTACTTTTAAGAGGGGAAGGATGTGAAAGCCAAAAAAAATTAAAGAATAGTATTAATAAATATAATAATATAATTAATTAAGTGTTCTGTCATGCTATTTTTATTAATTAAGGGTATTATAAGAAATAGTAGGTATATTAGAAATTACATAATAATTTAGATAATAAAAAGAAATTAAAACTTTACAATAACTTATGCTCTATTTTGTATACGATCAAAACCTATACCAACAAAAAGAAAGAAAGGAAGATCAAGAAGGAACTTTGATCCAAGGCTAAAATCTTCGTTTTTTTTTTTTTATCAATTTAATATATGTGTTTTCTATCCTTATAATTTAATTTAGTTTGTACATGCATATTAGGGTTAATGAGCAAGGTTTATGAATTAGGGTTTTTATTATATTTTCCTTTTAATTACTTTTAAAGAGTGTGTATTATACTAATATAGTCTTTGATTGATAGAAAGCCATTGGAAGTGATTTTATATATTTTTTGGTAGAATAATTTGAAGTAATAATAAAATTAAGGAATTGAAAAACATATGATGAGTTCGTAACTTTAGGTCATCAAAATCTAGTCTTCTAGTGAATCTTATGGTCGGAGTTTGTTACCTAGTTATAGTATATCATCAGTTCTTCAATTTGATAGGTTACTTGCCTAAATCAGAGTTGTGGATTAAGAATTATGGTTGTTATAAGTCACTTGAATCTATAATTTCTAGTTTTATAAGAACATAAATTTTGTTTTGAAAGCCACTTTGGGTTAATTAGAAAGTGCAATTCACCTTGAATATTTTATGGTCTCAAACGTTTGTTATTTCTATGTAATATGTTACCAAATAGTTTTAGTATGTTTTTAATAGTATTTTTGAGAATTTTTATGAATTTATGAAAAAATATTTCTAATTAGTGAAATTTAGTAGTTAATAATTGAAATTTATTTTAGAGAGTGAATACCTTTTATAGTTTGGTTTGAAACATTTAAATATAATAAAATTAATTAATTTTTATGTAGAATCTGATTACTTGGAAGGCATTTCATAAAGAACTTGATTTAATATGAATTAATTTATTTACTTAATAAACTATTTTCTAAAAATAGTTGTAGTTAAAGTTTTTAACACCTCCATTTTAATTATTCTAAGAATACCGCTTTACTTAAGATAAAACATTTTTTAAGTCTTTTCTGGTTAGATTTTATAATACTATTTTTGGACCATAATTTCCACATGTCTTACATAATATTGAGACGACGCCAGATTGTATTAACCCTGGTCACCCGCAACTCAAGTCATAGACTCTACTGAGTTTTATAACTTTCTTTCTGTAAATTTTTTTTATTTAATTATATAATAAAAAATAGATACTTGTGAAATCAAGCACCAACCCTAAAATAGAATTGACATTTATTTGAGACCGTGATAATTATATATAAAACAAATATAAATAAATTAAAAAGTCTATCTCCCAACCAATCCAATATTAAAGAATGAAATAAAGAAAATCGATCAAAAAAATTATTAAAGGACCAAAAACTAAAAAAATATATTGGGTTTGGTGGATAAACCTTTCAAACTCATAATTCAGGTAACCCTGGTAAACACATGAAACCCATGAACTAGGTCACAAACTCCACTAAGGTTAATAACTTGTTTTTTTAAAAAAACTATTTTTTATTTAACTATATAATAAAAAATAGATAATTACAAAATCGAACACCAACCAAATACTGAAATGTTTGTTTTAGACCTTGATAACCTCATAGAAAGTGAAATGGAAAAAAAAATGAAACTCAATTCTCAACTAACCCTATAGCGAATGGTGAAATAAAAAAATAAATTTTAAAAAATAAAATATAGAAAAGTTAAATATACCAAACCCGTGAAGCGATTCAACCCGTGAACAAGTCCATAGACTTTCTAAAGTTTAATAACATTGATGTTTTTTTTAAAATTAATATTTTTAGCCATATAATAAAAAAAATAGACAATCACAAAATCGAGTTCAATTAAAAAAAAATATATCTGCCAAACCCGTGAACAAGTGCAACTTAGATTACCTTACCAAACTTGCAATCTGAGGCATTAACTCTACAAAATTTAATAACTTGTTTTTTTTTTAAAAAAACCATTATCTATTTCAATAAACATGAAATAAAATAGATGATATTGCGATGCTAAAATATTTTTTTAATTAATATTAATTTAATGCCAAGATATTTTTTCAATGTTGCGATAATCATATATAAAAAAAAATTATCAACTTTAAATCCTAATAAACAACTAAGTTTAAAAAAAAATCAATAAACAGCCAAAATACAGAAGAAATTTACGCTTTTGTTGTAATAAAGGCAATCTACTCATCTTTGAATTGAAAATCCATCTCTCTCTCTTTCACACCATCACCTATTAATTAAAAATCTTTGGGCCAAAAAAAATCAGTGCCAGTTAAATCATAAAAATGCCAACATCTACTTCATTTTTTAAAACATTATTTCTGCTTATTTCTTAAAAAAAAAAAAGGTTCATAATAAACAACTTTTGAAGTGGTGGGAGGCTTCAACTAACAATCATTCGATTATTTTCGTGTCTGGTTTTGAGTTCTTATGAAAAATATTTCCTTGATATTATCTGTATTATTATTATTATTAGTTGTTTCTAAAGAGCTCTAAACAACCGAACTGCAAAATATGATGCAGGTTCTTGCAAGGAGAAGTGATATTATTTTGTTTTTTTTTTAATTAGATTTGGCCCCTTTTTAAAAACAAATTTGATTTCGCCCTGAACCAGATTAGAGAGTTTCTTTTTGTTCTTTGTTTGTTTGTTGAGAAAAAAGAATCGATAGGTTGTAAGGTGTACCTGTCAAGAACTGCAAAAAGAAATCCCACAGAACTGGTAGATATATATATTTTATAGTTGGGAATTAATAATTAAAGCATCGCATAGAATCAGTAATTACAAGCTGCTTTAGCTAGCCTTACGTATAGATTTGAAATTCGGGTCTTCAGGATTAGGGTTTGGTTATTGTAGCGGCAAGAACAGATCATTGACAAGAGATATATCATATCAAACCACGTACGATGATGAAGACGTCTAAGAAATTACCAAGGCAGTGTAATTTATTTAATAATAAGCTACTAAATATTCTAAATTAAGGATATAATTAAACAGTAACAATATTATTTATATATAGCTTCTCTTTAGCTTTGATGGTTGCAGCAAACTCAGGGTGTTGGTGAGCAGATCCATCCATCCACAGATTTGATGTTTTTTCTTCTCTCTTCCAAACATGTAAAATTAATTAATTTGAATTATTTCTTGCATTAATCACGTATATACGTGTTAAGAATCTCATGATCTTTGCCTCTATACGTCTCAGCAGAGAAAAAAACTGTGAAAGATTCTCTGAGGTTCCTCAATTATAACACACAAAGAACATAATTTTCTTTTCCTGATATTTTATCACACGATTCCTGACTAGGTCAAAGGCTGTGCCCAGAATTACGATTAACTAGCCTATATATATATATATATAACATCGACATAAATGATTCTTGCCATGTCTGTCATTAAACCTAACCTTCGTCGATCGGAAACATGGGACAAAATCTAGATAATGTTAGATTTCCAGATTGGAGTCCAAACTACACGAGACACTTCATCTTCTATATTTTTTTATATGTGATTTTTTGAAAAGTAAATGGTGGTCAATATTGGTGATGGTTGTTATACCTCTTTTTATACCATTCAACTACCATTTTTCCTAATTTGGTTGCTTGCCCATCACATTATTCTACACCCATAAATAAGTTTAATCATAGCATTTTTAATCGGTGCATGAAGACAATTTTAATACTTTCTATCTAGTACCTGTACTGTGGTAGTACGTAGGGTTAGAATGGTAGATATTATTTTTTTAAAATATTTTTATTTAAAAAATATTAAAATAACATTTTTTTTATAATTTGTTTTTAATCCTGAGACATCAAAATAATTAAAAAAAACATGGTATTAGTAGAGACTTTTATCTTTCTAGTACTATGGTGGTAGTATATTTTAACAGCTCTCCCTCGCCTCTTATCTTTTTCTTCTTTTCACACTGAATCAAAACCACACCTCTCACATACTTTGACCAGTTGCCTTGCCTCTCCTATCACGCCCCTCTCCCTCTCGGCTACCCCACTCTGATCTTTTGAGAGAAACTGCGAGCAGAAGCGGCCTCTGTTTGAGAGAAGAAAAGGCTGGAGAACCACCCCTCTTTCTCTGTCTCTTGAAGAAAACCCTAATTCACCTCAGTACCCCCATATTAGGCTTAAAAACAAAAGGGAAACAGAAACACCTAAAGAGAGTTAGCTTCCATTCATCTCTATCTCTTTCTTCCCTGATGGAACTATCAATTTCATGATCCTGGGCTGTTTATTCCATTCTTTACACCATAATATACCCTTTTGTCCAAAACCAAGTAAAAGCAAGCCAAACGCTGTCTTCTTTGTAGATCAGAGCTTTAAAGACAACTTGGGGTACTTTTTCTGAGAATAGCTCTCCTTGATTTATCTTCCAGAAGACTTTTCGCTTTCTTCCTTTATATTACGACATGCTTTGTTTTGTAGCTTCTCCCCCCTTCTTAAACGAGCCTGATCGAGTCTGTGTGATAAGTCAATAAGTAAGCACGCAAAAATCTCACTGCATATATAGATACATCTCTCTCTCTCTCTCTCTCTCTCCATATCTCTGTCTTTCTTTTACGTCTTTCCCTTTTAGTTTATCTCTCTTTTTCTTGAAGAAAAATGGATTCTGGCAATAGTGGAAGTATGCAATCCTCCAGTGGTGGAGATGAAGAGTATGATTCACGCGCTGAGTCAATCTCAGCTTTCTTGAACAACAATAACAACCCATTAAGCCATGTTGGTCCCATGTCTAGTAACCCACCACCACAACCAGAACACCACCACCACCACCAAACCCACCACTCTTCTTCATCATCAACGATGTTGTTTGACCCTTTATCAAACTATTTTGATCCTTTATCATCAGCATCATCAAGATCACCGCCACCTCCTTTCACGAACCCAAATTCACTCCTCAATCTTGATATGGTTTGGTCTAAGAACTTAAGATCTGAACCCAATTGCACTGATCTTGGTGGCTTCATTTCGTCTTCCTCACCAACCCAACAGTTGTTTACCAACCAAACTCAAACTAGAACCACTTTTCAGTCTCTACCACCACATGGACATGAAAGTGCTACAAGAGGTCCAGTTTCAGTTTCAGGGACAAATGATCAAGTCAGTAACACTGCAGGGGTTAGAAACCCGAAGAAAAGATCAAGAGCTTCTAGGCGTGCACCAACTACTGTCTTGACCACAGACACCACCAATTTCAGAGCCATGGTTCAGGAGTTTACAGGGATCCCTGCACCACCCTTCACATCCTCACCTTTCCCAAGAAGCAGGCTTGATCTATTTGGAACTGCAGCCTCCACTTTGAGATCAGCTGTCTCTCACCATTTGGACCCTTCACCGCCTCCTTACCTTTTAAGACCGTTTGCTCAAAGATTCCAACCACCTCCACCACCAGCACCACCATTTGCCTCTTCAGGCTCTACTGCATCATCATTTTCTACTTCTATGGTTGATGCTATAGCCTCCACTACTACAACTAACATCAACAATTCCGGTGCTTGTACTAATAGTACTACTACTTCTAATATCTCCTCAACTTCCATTAACTACCAACTACCTTCTGATTTAGGCCTTTTGAAACAGCCGCACCACTTGCTCAACATCAACGTCCAAAACCCAATTCTCAATTTCCATCCTCTTTTTCAAGCCCCTCATAAATATCCACTTCCAAATTCAACCAATATCCTTGGCACCACAAAAGCACAACAAGGGTCTTCTTTAGAAATCCCATCAAATGATTCACATCTCAAAATGGGTGTTTTAGAAGAGTTCGGGATGAGCCACGGCCATGTTAGCACAAACCTTACAGGGCTTCAAAATATAGTTTCATCATCATCGTCACCATCAGCAGATGCGACGTTAATGAGAAGAAGTGATCACAACAACAATCTTGCAAACTGGGGAGATGGGGTTGGTTCAAATGAGGGTGGCCATCACCATCATCAACAACAAGGTCTTCTAAGGTCCATTAATGGTAATTACAATAACTCAACCCAGCGTGTTACAAACGGGAAAGTTAACTTCTTGGCTTCATCATCATCAGATTTTCGTGGTGATGATAAGGGGCAAGAGAATGTGGCTACAAGAAGTGAAGGTATGATGGAATCGTGGATTTGTTCTTCTGATTAGGAATATAAGTTTCTTATTATTAGTATATGATGATCACCATTAAGAAGTAGTAAATGATAACGAGATCATAATCAGAGAGAGAAGGAATGAAGATGAAGAGGATAAAGCTTAAATGGCGGTGAGTATCAATGTTGATGCATGTAAGAAAAGAATATTTTTTTGTCTCTCTCCATTTGAACCATGACTTTTGGTTAACCTAATTAGGACACCTTTTTTTTTCTTTGATTTTTTTTCCTTTTTAATCTCTCCTAGTTATATGTAAATAATAGCTTTTCTTTTTTCTTTTGACATTTTTCCATGTATTATTAATTCCTGATCCTTGTACATCCCTATACAAACGATCATTGCACTCTTAATTACTTCTCCTAGATCTTGATAGTAATTAAAATGCTTTAGTTTAATTTACCAAGTTCAATTTCTCTCTTATTAATTGGAATGTGGTTATATATATATATATGTTCTCTTTAAAGAAGTCAAATTTGAGATTTTTTCTGTCGCCTGCTGTGAAAGAATGAAGAGTCTTGAGCTACATGTGATGCCTGATTTTTGGATGGTCTTCACATGGCCTGTTGGTTTGTTCAAGTTGACCATAACATTGAGGAGGATTAAGGACATGTGAGGATCGAGGATTAAGTACTGGAAAGTTTTTTTTTAGAATTTTATTTTTTTATTTTTTATGTTTGTTTTTTATTTGAAAAGTTAGATACTTTATAGTAAAAAAAAAAATTAATTTGATTTTCATAAAAGTATTTTTTTTATTTTGGATGTAAAACACGTTTTAGAAATTATAAAAAAAATTAAAAGTATCGTGTTATTTGTTGATTTTATCAAATTTGATCTTTAAATTTAAATTTTTGATTGCTGTATATTTTGTTTTGAATCTTTTTTGTTTTAATTTCATCTTTTAAAATTTAATTTTTAAAATAATTTACTTTTCAAGAATTTACTCTATAAAAAATTATTTAAAAAAAAATTACTTTTCACTAAACAAACTCTATAAATAAAAAAACAGAGCCCATCAAAGTATGTGTGTGAGTGTTACTTGCTCGTGTTTCCATCACTTTTATAGTCCTTGTTATTGAGTATTAAGAGCGTGTTTGGCAGTGTGGTTGCGGGTGCTTTTCAAATAACTTTTCGTGCCAAAATATATGCCGATGATGTTTTTTATTTTTTAAAAATTATTTTTGACATCAGCACATCAAAACGATCCAAAATATACAAATCATATTCAATTTTAATAAAAAAAATTCAAAATTTTTGAGAACACAACCGCAGCTGCGTTCCCAAACATAGTCTAACTCAAGAATGATGAACAAGAACACATCGTTTAGTGCCAGCAAATTAATAAAAAGAAAAAACACAACACATGGGTTGGAGTTTTGTCTGGTTTTTTTGTTCATTTACAAGGTTTATTTTTGTATTTTTGAAAATAATTAAATTTTTTTAAATTAATATTTTTTAGTGTTTTTAAATTACATTAATGTATTGATATTTAAAATAATTTTTTTTAAATAAAAAATATATTATTTTAATATATTTTTAAATAAAAAATATTTTAAAAAATAACTATAACTCTACTCCAAACAAATAATATTTATCTTGGTATTACTGTATCCTCTCTCGTGATCCTTGTGGTATTTTGTGGTGTCCGTAATGTATAGGGAGTGATTGGTGGCGCGATTTGGGGAAACGTTGGCCGCCGCAATCTTGTCTTAGATTAATCAAATCTCTTCTTGCACGTGGTTGTGCTTGTTTCTTTACTTAGCACTTTGTATTTATTTCCACAATAAAATAATTAAAAAAAATGTTGCTTCATTTTTTTTTTAATAGTAATTTGAAGTCTCGATATATATAAATTATAGGTCTTCAGTTATATTTAGTTTTTATTTAAAAAAAAAACAAAACTAAGCCTCTAATTAAGGATACTTACATATATAATACATGTCATGTCAGGTCCCCTAAAGAAATCACTAATGGTGTTATAGGACACCAACAAGTAGAGACCGACTGTGCGAGGTGGACAAAAGTGCCTTTTTAGTACAGCAATAAAATGCTTGGAGATATTTTTCCGCCCTTCTGTGAAGCAAAAAAAAAAACTATAGACGGGCATTAATTAAAAATTACATAAACCTCGCTTTCCCACCGATCTACTTTGCCTTAAAAAAATTTCCCCCCTTGGAACGAACCAAGTGATTTGATTATTGTACCTTACAAAAGTTTTCATTTAAAAATGTGGGTGCACTATGAGCTTTAAGAAGTCAAATTATGTGAGTATCGCAGACAACGCATGAGTGGACAAGAACAATATTTAGCTCATATTAGCTGTAACTTCGCTTTTAAATTAATGGATGTTTATGAATGCACTTCAAATTATATTATTTAGAAATTTAAAGCTTTTTTAAAGCAATAACATTTTCTAGATCATTTCAATGTACTGAAATCAAATATAATTTTTTAAAAATATAAAAAATCATTTTAATATATTTTTTTTAAAAAAAAAACTTTAAAAAACAATGGTATTGTATTAAAAATCACCCCCGAACCTGAACATGTGGGGTGGGGGACAAGTCATATTTCACGTATTTTTCTTAGGTGCTTTACAGCTTTCATGTTGCTTCAAAGAAAATAACAAAGGGATTGCAAATTAACATACGCTGAGGACTTCATAAGGTTAACTTGTTGATGAACTTTCTACACACACACCCTGCAATTTTTAATCACTAATTTAGGAGATAATTTATGCTTTCCCAAATCAGCTGCTCCGGATATGTTTAGATATTCCGGTGATTAGTTGCTCTACAGAATGTCAAGACCCATGAAAACATGCAAACAAGAATCCCAAGCATCAAATCAATGACAAATTGGCCCTTCCAATTTTGTTCCCTGGTTGCCTGCCAGGGGTGCTAATTCAGTACAGCTTCTTTTTTTACTTAGGTGTTTTTTTT
>Ga0325401_1003053_pt1 | contig 15152 bp, 13 predicted proteins | sample PopdelMetagenome_FD_205666 | JGI IMG/M metagenome (GOLD analysis project Ga0325401, IMG submission 205666) | Populus deltoides microbial communities from Bellville, Georgia, United States - Xylem-PdKOR-R2 | ecosystem: Host-associated > Plants > Phyllosphere > Stem > Wood/Secondary xylem | place...
GGGCAAACAGCAGAAGGTCGTGCTGAGCAAGTGGCTGCTCACCGACCCCGACGTGCTGATCCTCGACGAGCCCACCCGCGGCATCGACGTCGGTGCCAAGTACGAGATCTACACGATCATCAACAAGCTGGTCGCCGCCGGCAAGGCCGTCGTCGTCATCAGCTCCGAGCTGCCCGAGCTGCTCGGCATCTGCGACCGGGTGTTCACCCTCTCGGCGGGCCGGATCACCGGCCAGCTGCCGGTCGCCGAAGCAAGCCAGGAACGCCTCATGACCCTCATGACCCAGGAGAAGGAGCTCGTCGGATGACGCGCAGCGTCGGCCCCACCTCGGAGCCCCAGGCGGAGGACGCCACCACGGCCAAGGACGTGGCACCCGCCGCCGCGCTCGGCGTCGGCACCAGCGACGTCCGCACGCTGCTCAGCCGCAACCTGCGCACGAGCGGCATCTACATCGCGTTCGTCGTGGTGGTCGCGCTGTTCGCGATCCTCACCGGTGGCACGTCGCTGTCGCCGGGCAACATCACGAACATCGTCCTGCAGTACTCCTACATCCTGATCCTGGCCATCGGCATGGTCATCGTGATCATCGCCGGGCACATCGACCTGTCGGTGGGCTCCGTGGTGGCGGTGACCGGTGCGGTCTCCGCCGTGCTGGTCATCCGGCACGACCAGCCGTGGTGGGTCGGCGTGCTCGCCGCCCTCGCCGTCGGCCTGGCGATCGGTGCCTGGCACGGCTTCTGGGTCGCCTACGTCGGCATCCCCGCCTTCATCGTCACCCTCGCCGGCATGCTGCTGTTCCGCGGCCTCACGCTGCAGGTGCTCAGCAACGTCTCGCTGTCCCCCTTCACCCCCGAGTACGGCAAGATCGCCTCGGGCTTCAGCAACGGCCTCATCGGCGGCGCCGGCTACGACGCCTTCACCCTGCTGATCTTCGCGATCGCGGTCGTGGCCTACGCCTACGGCCAGTTCCGCACCCGGCAGGCGCGGGTCCGCTACAACCAGCAGGTCCCGTCGTTCCCGCTGTTCGTGGCCCAGATCGTGGTCGTGGCCGTGGTCGTCATGGCCTTCGCCTACCAGCTGGCCACCGCCCGCGGTCTGCCCTACGTGCTGGTCATCCTGGCCGTGCTGATCCTGGTCTACGGCGTGGTCACCAAGCGCACCGTCTTCGGCCGCCAGGTCTACGCCATCGGCGGCAACCTGGCCGCCGCGACCCTGTCCGGCGTCAAGGTCAAGGTCGTCAACTTCTGGATCTTCGTGAACATGGGCTTCCTGGCCGCCGTGGCCGGTGTCGTGTTCTCCTCGCGGTCCAACGGTGCCCAGCCCAGTGCCGGCAACAGCTTCGAGCTCGACGCCATCGCGGCGGCCTTCATCGGTGGTGCCGCCGTCACCGGCGGTGTCGGCACGGTCGTCGGCGCCATGGTCGGTGGTCTGCTCGTCGGCGTCATGAGCAACGGCATGCAGCTCATGGGCATCGACCAGTCGATCCAGTCGATGGTCAAGGGCCTCGTGCTGCTGCTGGCCGTCGCCTTCGACGTCTACAACAAGCGCCGGGCCGGCTCCGGCCGCTGAGGCGGGGGGCCGGGGAGGGACCGACGGTGTCGACCGACACGTCCGGCGCCGCCCCGGCCCGCCCGCTCGTCATGAGCGACGTCGCCGCCCGGGCGGGGGTGTCGCACCAGACGGTGTCCCGGGTGGTCAACGGGCACCCGAACGTCGCGCCGCTGACCCGGGCCCGGGTGCAGCGGGCCATCGAGGAGCTGGGTTACCGGCCCAACGCCGCGGCGCGGGCCCTGGTCACCGGTTCCTCGCGCACCATCGGGCTGGTCACCATCGACGTGAACCAGTACGGCCCGGCGCAGACGATGATCGGCCTGGAGCAGGCGGCCCGCACCGCGGGCTACTCGCTGTCGGTCACGATCCTCGACTCGGCCGAGCGCGGGTCCATCCAGGACGCCGTCGACCGGTTCGTCGGCCAGTCGGTCGACGCCGTGGTCATGCACATCGCCGACCTGCGGGCGGTCGAGGCGCTGGAGATGCTCGACCCGCAGATCCCGGTGGTCGCCGTGCAGATGGGCGGGGAGGGGCTGGGCCCCACCGTCACCGTGAGCCAGGAGGCCGGTGCGCGGCTGGCCGTCGGCCACCTGCTCGAGCTGGGCCACCGCACCGTGCACCACCTGTCGGGCCCCGAGCACTCGGTCGAGTCCACCCGCCGGCTGACCGGGTGGCGCGACGCGCTCGCCGAGGCCGGTGCCCCGCCCGGCGAGCTCTGGCACGGGGACTGGTGGCCGGCCTCGGGCCACGAGGTGGGGCTGCGGCTGGCCGGGCGCATCCGGGCGGGGGAGCCGATCACCGCGGTCTTCGTCGGCAACGACCAGATGGCCCTGGGCCTCATGGTGGCGCTGCGCGAGCAGGGCCTGGCCGTGCCCGGCGACGTGAGCGTGGTGGGTTTCGACGACGTCCCCGAGGCGCCGTACTTCACCCCGGCGCTGACCACCGTGCGGCAGGACTTCGCCGAGCTGGGCCGCCGCGGGGTCGAGCTGGTGCTCGCCCGGCTGGCCGGTGGCGACACCTGCCCCGACGTGGTCGCGCCGGTGCTGCTCGTGCGCGGGTCGACGGGCGCCCCGCCGGGGTGACCGGCTCGACGGGATGTGTTCCCAACCACTGTTGTTAGCGCTAACATGTGTCGATCCCCGGGCGGCCGCACGGCAGCGGCGCGGGCACAGGAGGAATGCATGAGCGAGCAGTACGTGGTGGGCGTCGACTACGGCACCCTCTCGGGCCGGGCCGTGGTGGTCCGGGTGTCCGACGGGGCCGAGCTGGCCAGCGCCACCCACGCCTACCCGCACGCCGTCGTCGACCGCGAGCTGCCCGGCACCGGTGAGGTCCTCCCGCCCGACTGGGCGCTGCAGGTGCCTGCCGACTACGTCGACGTGCTGCGCACCGCCGTGCCGGCCGCCGTGCGCGACTCCGGGGTCGACCCGGCCGACGTCGTGGGCATCGCCACCGACTTCACCGCCTGCACGATGGTGCCCACCACGGCCGACGGCACCCCGCTGTGCGAGCTCGACGAGTTCGCCGGCCGCAAGCACGCCTTCGTGAAGCTCTGGAAGCACCACGCCGCCCAGCCGCACGCCGACCGGATCAACGCCCTCGCCCACGAGCGCGGCGAGGCGTGGCTGCCGCGGTACGGCGGGCTGATCTCCAGCGAGTGGGAGTTCGCCAAGGGCCTGCAGCTGCTGGAGGAGGACCCCGAGGTCTACGCGGCCATGGACCACTGGGTCGAGGCCGCCGACTGGATCGTCTGGCAGCTGTGCGGTGAGTACGTGCGCAACGCCTGCACCGCCGGCTACAAGGGCATCCGCCAGGACGGCGAGTACCCCTCGCGCGACTACCTGGCCGCGCTGAACCCCGACTTCGCCGACTTCGTCACCGACAAGCTCGACCACCGCATCGGCGAGCTGGGCGAGCGGGCCGGTGGCCTCACCCGCCAGGCGGCCCAGTGGACCGGGCTGCCCGAGGGCATCGCGGTCGCGGTCGGCAACGTCGACGCCCACGTCACGGCCCCCGCGGCGCAGGCCATCGACCCGGGCCAGATGGTCGCCATCATGGGCACCTCCACCTGCCACGTCATGAACGGCGACACCCTCGCCGAGGTGCCGGGCATGTGCGGCGTCGTCGAGGGCGGCATCACCGCCGGGCGCTACGGCTACGAGGCCGGCCAGAGCGGCGTCGGCGACATCTTCGGCTGGTTCGTCGACACCTCGGTGCCCCCGGCCTACGTGCAGGCCGCCGGCGAGCGCGGCATCAGCGTGCACCAGCTGCTCACCGAGCTGGCCGCCCAGCAGGAGGTCGGCGAGCACGGTCTGGTGGCGCTGGACTGGCACAACGGCAACCGGTCGGTGCTGGTCGACGCCGAGCTCTCGGGCGTCGTGCTGGGCCAGACGCTGGCCACCCGCCCCGAGGACACCTACCGCGCGCTGCTGGAGGCCACCGCCTTCGGCACCCGCACGATCATCGAGGCGTTCGAGGGCTCGGGCGTGCCGGTCACCGAGCTGGTCGTCGCCGGCGGGCTGCTGAAGAACACCTTCCTCATGCAGCTCTACTCCGACATCTGCCGCCGCCCGCTGTCGACCATCGACTCCGAGCAGGGCCCGGCGCTGGGCTCGGCGATCCATGCGGCCGTCGCCGCCGGCGCCCACCCCGACGTGCCCGCCGCCTCCCGCGCCATGGGCAAGGTGCTGCGCGCGGTGTACACCCCCGACGACGAGCGGGCCGACCGCTACGACGCGCTGTTCGCCGAGTACCGGCGGCTGCACGACTTCTTCGGCCGCGGCGAGGGCCAGCCCGGCGGGGGCAACGACGTCCTGCACCGGCTGCGCGCCCTGCGCCGCGACGCCGCCGCCCGCCGCACCGGCGGGGCACCCTCCACCGCCACCCCCGTCGCGCCCGAGGTCGAGGCGCCCGCCATCGAGGAGCAGTCCGATGTGCTCAGCGTGTGACACCCCCACCCGGCTGACCGTGCGGCAGGCCGCCGCGCAGGAGCAGGGCACCCACCGCGAGCTGCGCGAGCACGTGGCCGCCCTGCACGGCCTGCTGGTCACCAACGCCCTGGTCACCTGGACCGCGGGCAACGTCAGCGAGCGGGTGCCCGGCGAGGACCTCTTCGTCATCAAGGGCAGCGGGGTCGAGTACGACGACCTCACCTGGGAGGGCATCACGGTCTGCGACCTCGACGGCAACGCCGTCGACGGCGTCCGGGCCCCCTCCAGCGACACCGACGCGCACGCCTACGTCTACCGGAACATGCCCGAGGTCAACGGCCAGGTGCACACGCACAGCACCTACGCCGCGGCCTGGGCGGCCCGGGCCGAGCCGGTGCCCTGCGTGCTCACCGCGATGGCCGACGAGTTCGGCGGCCCGATCCCGATCGGCCCCTTCGCGCTGATCGGCGACGACTCCATCGGCCGCGGCATCGTCGAGACGCTGGCCGGCCACCGCTCCAAGGCCGTGTTCATGCAGAACCACGGCGTGTTCACCATCGGGAAGTCCGCCAAGGCCGCGGTCAAGGCCGCCGTCATGGCCGAGGACGTCGCCCGCACCGTGCACATCTCCCGGCAGCTGGGCGACCCGGTCCCGATCGCCCAGGCCGACATCGACGCCCTCTACGAGCGCTACCAGAACGTCTACGGACAGAAGTGAGCAGCGAGATGACCAGCGAGTCCCCGTTCCCCGGCCAGGAGATCTGGTTCCTCACCGGCAGCCAGGAGCTCTACGGCGAGGAGACCCTCCAGCAGGTCGCCGACCAGTCGCGCCGGGTCGCCGAGACCCTCGACGCCGCGGCCGGCGTGCCCGTGCGCGTCGTGTGGAAGCCGGTGCTCAAGGAGCCCGGTGCCATCCGCCGCGCGATGGGCGAGGCCAACGAGAACGACGCCTGCGTCGGCGTCATCACCTGGATGCACACGTTCAGCCCGGCCAAGATGTGGATCGCCGGCCTCGACGCGCTGCGCAAGCCGCTGCTGCACCTGCACACCCAGGCCGACGCCGCCCTCCCGTGGGCGACGATCGACATGGACTTCATGAACCTCAACCAGGCCGCTCACGGTGACCGGGAGTACGGCTACGCCCTCACCCGCCTCCGGGTGCCCCGCACCACCGTCGCCGGGCACGCGGGCAACCCCGCCGTGCAGGCCCGCGTCGGCGGCTGGGCCCGGGCCGCGGTGGGCGCGGCCGAGGCCCGCTCGCTCAAGCTGGCCCGCTTCGGCGACAACATGCGCAACGTCGCGGTCACCGAGGGCGACAAGGTCGAGGCGCAGCTGCGCTTCGGCGTCTCGGTGAACACCTACGGCGTGAACGACCTCGCCGCCGTGGTCGACACCGTCACCGACGCCGAGGTCGACGCGGTGATCGCCGAGTACCTCGACCTGTACTCGATCGCCGAGGACCTCCGCCCGGGCGGCGACCGGCACGGGTCGGTGCGCTACCAGGCCCGCCTGGAGGTCGCGCTGCGCCGGTTCCTCACCGACGGCGGCTTCGGCGCCTTCACCACCAACTTCGAGGACCTCGGCGCGCTGCGCCAGCTGCCGGGCCTCGCCGTGCAGCGGCTCATGGCCGACGGCTACGGCTTCGGCGGCGAGGGCGACTGGAAGACCTCGGCCCTGCTGCGGGTGCTCAAGACCGCGGCGCGCGGCCTGCCGGGTGGCACCTCGTTCATGGAGGACTACACCTACGACCTCTCGTCGGAGACCCCCAAGATCCTCGGCGCGCACATGCTCGAGGTCTGCCCGACGATCTCGGGCGAGCAGCCCTCGCTCGAGGTGCACCCGCTGGGCATCGGCGGCAAGGAGGACCCGGCTCGCCTGGTGTTCTCCGCCGCACCCGCCGCGGGTGTCGTGATCGGCTGGGCCGACCTGGGCGAGCGGTTCCGCTGGGTGGCCAACGAGATCGACGTCGTCCCGCCGTCCGAGCCGCTGCCGAACCTGCCCGTCGCGCGGGCGGTGTGGGAGCCCCGGCCGGACTTCGCCACCTCGACCGAGGGTTGGCTCACCGCCGGCGGCCCGCACCACACGGTGCTGACCACGCAGCTGACCACCGCCGAGCTGACCGACCTGGCCGACGTGTTCGGCACCGAGCTGGTGGTCATCGACGCCGACACCACGCGGCGCAGCCTGGCCAAGGAGCTGCGCTGGTCGGCGGCCTACCACCGGCTGGCCCAGGGCCTGTAGACCCTGCGGGGCGGGCCGCTGCGGCGGCCCGCCCCGTCCGGTCAGCTGTGCTGCATCCAGACGCGCCGGCGGCCGGTCTTGGTGCGCTCGTGCCGCATGGCCTCGACCCGGGCGGCCTGCTCGGGGGTGGCGCGGTGCTCAGCCACGGCGATCTCCGCCTCGCGGATCTCGGCCTCGGCCCGGCGCTCGGCGGCGGTGCGGGGCGGCAGCTCGGGCTCCTCCTCGGGAGCCGCGGCGCCGGCGGTCAGGTTGGCCCGGTACGGGTTGTCCTCGGGCAGGTTGCCGCTGACCCGGCCGTAGAGGCCCAGGGTGAGCAGCAGGATGCCGACGACGATCGAGAAGACGACGTTCGACATCGCGAAGCCGAGCACGTTGAGGTCGGTGTTGAGCACCACCAGGTGCCAAAACGCCGACAGCAGGAAGGCCGTGCCCACGCCGGTCATGACGACCCCGGCGATGCGCCCGCCCTTGACGGCGGCCGCGACGAGCACGGCGGCGGTGGCGAGCGAGATGGTGGACAGCAGCCCGTTGGACGACAGCCCGGCGACCTGCCCGCCGGTGGAGAAGAAGTCGAGCCCGCCGACGAAGCCCAGCAGGCCGAAGACGGCGAGCACGGCGGCGACGGTGAACGCGCCGGCACGGTGCACCCGCACCACGCGGCGGGCGGTGGGGGTCCAGACGACGTCCTCGTGGACCCGCGGCTGTGCCCGACGGGTCGGGGATGGTGCGATGCTCATGGCTGCCTCCTGGCGCTCGTTGCTGAACGACAGCGCCGCACCTACCCCCACGAACCGCGGGGTAACCACGATTTACGCCGCTGGGGCGCTCACCAGCGACGTCGCCGGCTGAGCAGGTCGGCGACGGCGGCCTCGGCCGCGGCCCGGGCCCGCCCGTGCCGCTCGACCAGCGCCGACAGGACCGTGCCGTCGACGACCGCGACGACGACGGCGGCCGGCACCTCGCGGTGCCGGCCCGAGGCCAGCAGGTCGGCCACCAGGGCGTCCAGCCGCGCGACCGTGGCGCGCAGCACGGGCCGGGCCTCGGGGTGGCGCCCGCCGGCCAGCAGCCGTTCGTAGTGCGCCTGCAGGTCGGCGTCGGTGCGCCGGCCGCTGCCCAGCAGCACGTCGACCACCAGCGCGGCCGTCTCGGCGACCCCGCGCCGGCCGTGCCCGGCCGCGGCGACGACGGCCTCCGCGGCGGCGACCTCGGCGGCCGAGGACCGCTCGACGCCGGCCACGACGAGGTCGGCCAGGTCGCGGAAGTAGTAGGTGGTGGCGGCCAGCGGCAGGCCGGCCGCGGTGGCCACCGAGCGGTGGGACACGGCGTCGGGCCCGTGCGCGGCCACCAGGCCGGCCGCGGCGGCCACCAGGGCCTCGCGGCGGGCCTCGCCCTTGGGGGTGGTCACCGGCGCGTGGTCAGTGGGCGGAGGACGGCGCGAGGTTCAGGCCGACCACCCCGGCCACGATGAGCACGATGGACAGGATGCGCACCGTGCCGACGGGGTCGCCGAGCAGCCACATGCCGACCACCGCCGTGCCCGCCGCGCCGATGCCGGTCCACACCGCGTAGGCCGTGCCGACCGGGAGGTCCCGCAGGGCGGTGCTCAGCAGCGTGAAGCTCACCCCGGCGCACACGACGAACGACACGGTCCACCACAGCCGGCTGAACCCCTCGGAGTTCTTCAGCGACACCGCGAACGCGGTCTCGAACAACCCGGCGACGACCACCAGCACCCAGGCCACGACGGCCTCCCCTCCATTGGTTGGTACGACCGTACCCGAAAACCAGTACGGTCGTACCGGATGGCGGGCGGCTACCGTGGCGCCCGTGGAGACCGACTGGGCCGGGACGCACCGCTACGCCGCACCGTTGGTGCGCCCGCGCGACCTCGACCACCTGCGCGCCGAGGTGCGGGCGGCCGCGGCCGTGCGCGCCCTGGGCACCCGGCACACCTTCAACGGGCTGGCCGACTCGCCCGGGGTGCTGCTGGACCTCACCACGCTTCCCGACCGGGTCGAGGTGCGCGACGACGGCACCGTGGCCGTCACCGCGGGCACGACGTTCGGCGTCCTGGCCCGCGAGCTGCACCGCCGGGGCCGGGCGCTGCACAACCTGGGCTCCCTCCCGCACATCTCGGTGGGCGGCGCGGTCGCCACGGGCACCCACGGCTCGGGCGACCGCGCCGGGGCGCTGGCCACCGCGGTGCGTTCGCTCACCCTCGTGGGGCCCGACGGCGAGCTGCGCACCGTGCAGGGGCCCGACGTCGCCGCGCAGGCCGTGGCGCTGGGGTCGGTGGGCGTGGTGACCGAGCTGGTGCTGGCCACCGAGCCCACCTACGAGATGCGCCAGGACGTCTACCGCGGGCTGGCCACCGCCGACGTCGCCGGGGCGTTCGGCACCGGCGACAGCGTGAGCGCCTTCACCCGGTGGGACGGCCGGGCCGACCTGTGGGTCAAGACCCGGCTGCCGGCCGAGGTGCCCGACGCGGTGGCCGGCGCACCGCGCGACCCGCAGAGCCGCGACCGGATCACCGACGAGATCGTCGGCAACGTGACCCCGCAGGGCGGGCTGCCCGGCCCGTGGCACGAGCGGCTGCCGCACTTCCGGCACGACGCCACGCCGAGCAACGGCGACGAGGTCCAGTCCGAGTTCTTCGTCGACCGGGCCGACGCCGCCGCGGCGATCGAGGCCGTGGCCGGCGTCGGCGACCGCATCCGCGAGCACCTCGTGGTGGGCGAGCTGCGCACCGTGGCCGCCGACGACCTGTGGCTGTCGATGGCGCACGGGCGCGACTCGCTCGCCGTGCACTTCACCTGGCGCCGCACCGCCGCGGCCCGCGAGGTGGCCGTCCCGCTCGTCGAGCAGGCGCTGGCCCCCTTCGGCGCCCGCCCGCACTGGGGCAAGGCGCACACCGTGCGCCACCTGGGCGACGTCGTCCCCCGGCTGGCGCAGGCCCGCGCGCTGTTCGACGAGCTCGACCCCGACGGCGTGTTCAGCTCGCCCCGGCTGGTGGCCCTGGGGGTCCGCTCCGCCCGGTGAGCGGACCCCCGGGGGTGCCCTAGTGGGTGAAGCGGCTGACCGCCGTGCGCATCTCGCTCGCCATGCGGGCCAGCTCGTCGACCGCGAGCCCGGTCTGCGCCAGGGCCTGCGTGGTCGAGGACGCCGCCGCCGACACCCCGCTGATGTTGGCGGCGATCTCGGTGGTGCCGCCGGCGGCCTCGGCCACCGACCGGGACATCTCGTTGGTGGTCGCGGTCTGCTCCTCGACGGCCGAGGCGATCGTGAGCTGGTGGTCGTTGATCTCGGCGATCACCTCGCTGATCCGCCCGATCGCCTCGGTGGCCCCGGTGGTGTCGGCCTGGATGGCCTCGACGCGCCGGGCGATGTCCTCGGTGGCCCGGGCGGTCTCCTGCGCCAGCTCCTTGACCTCGTTGGCGACGACGGCGAAGCCCTTGCCGGCCTCGCCGGCGCGGGCGGCCTCGATGGTGGCGTTGAGGGCGAGCAGGTTGGTCTGCTCGGCGATCGAGGTGATGACCTTGACGACGTCGCCGATCTCCTTGGAGGACACCCCCAGCTTGGTGATGGTCGCGTTGGTCTCCTCGGCCGCGCCCACGGCGTCGGCGGCCACCCGCGCCGCCTCGGCGGAGGACTGCGCGATCTCGCGGATGGCGGCGCTCATCTCCTCGGCCCCCGCCGACACGGTGGCCACCGAGCGCGACACCTCGTCGGCGGCCGAGGCCACCAGGCTCGTCTGCGTCGAGGTCTCGACGGCGGCGGACGAGATCTGCGCGCTGGAGGCCGACAGCTCCTCCGAGGACGCGGCCACGGCGTCGGCGGAGCGGGCCACGGAGCCCATGACCTCGCGGATGCTCACGACGGCGCCGTCGAGGGCCTCGCTCATGCGGCCGAGCTCGCAGCGCGTGCCGAAGGCGCTGGCCCGGGTCAGGTCGCCGGCGGCCAGGGCCTCGGCGACGTCCTGGACGCACCGCACCCCGCGGGCCAGCCCGGTGGCCACCCAGGCGCCGGCCGCCAGGGCGAGCACGGCACCGGCGGCGATCACCCCGACGACCTCGATCCGCTCGGTGCGGTAGGCCTGCTGGGCGGCAGCGGCGGCGTCGGAGCCGGAGGTGCGCTCGAGGCCACGGAGGGCGTCGATGTCCTTCTCCGCCTGGGTCACCAGCGGCTTGGCCACCGACTCGTTGGCCGCGCGCCACCCGGCCTCGTCGCCGGCCAGGGCCAGGGGGCCGAGGGTGTCCTGCACGGCGGCGACGTAGGCGGTGAAGGAGGTCTGCGCGTCGTCGAGCAGGTCGGCCCGCTGGCCGGTGACCCCGGCCCCGGTGTAGTCGGTGACCGCGGTGCCGAAGGCGGTCTGCAGGTCGCCGATCCCGTCGAGCACGGTCTGCGCAGCGGTCGGGTCGCCGGCGATGAGGGCGTCGCGGGTGGCGATGCGGACGTCGGTCAGTGCGGCCCGCATGTCGCCGGCCGCGGCGACCCGCAGCAGGTTCTCGCGGTACAGGGTCTGGGTGTCGTCGGCGCTGCGACCGGCGGCCAGCAGGCCCAGGACGCCCACGACGACGGAGACGAGTGCGCCGAGCACGACCACGGAGAGCACCTTGACGCGGACCGGGCGGTCGTACCACCACTGGAGCGGGCGGTGGGTGGTGGCTGGCGGGGTGGGGGCCGAGCGGGACATGCTTCCTCCGTCGATCGCGGTCCGGCGGCAGGGGTCCAGCCGCGACCACGGGATCGTCCGTCACCCTGCGTGGTTGAAGGCGAATGTCCGAACGAGTTCCGAAACAGCGATGACTGCCGTTTCCGGGACGTCATGTCGACAGGTGGCCCCCGCCGCCGTCACGGAGCGTCGCGCACCACCGGGCAGCTCATGCACCGCGGGCCGCCCCGCCCGCTGCCCAGCTGGTCACCGGCGATGGCGACCACCTCGATGCCGGCGGCCTCCAGCGCCTTGTTGGTCACCGTGTTGCGCTCGTAGGCCACCGCCAGCCGCGGGCCGATGCAGAGGGTGTTGTTGCCGTCGTCCCACTGCTCGCGCTCGGCCGTGACCGGGTCCAGCCCGGTGTCGATGAGCCGCAGGCGCTCGATGCCCATCGCGGTCGCGGCGGCGGTGAGGAACGGCTGCGGCCCGGAGATGCGCAGGTCACCCCGGTCGGGGTCCGCGCCGGCCCGCACGGTCCAGGCGGCCAGGGTGTCGGCGACCGCGGGGTACATGACCATGGCGTCGACGTCGACCATCGTGGCGATGGTGTCCAGGTGCATCGTGGCCCGCTCCTGGGCGATCGGCACCACCAGCACGGTGTGCGCCAGCCCCCGGGCGAACACCCGCCTGGCCAGCCGTTCGGCCCCGCCGGCCGTGGTGCGCTCGCCCACCCCGACGGCCAGCACGCCCGGGGCCAGGGCCAGCACGTCACCGCCCTCGAGGTGCTCCAGGGTCGGGTCGTAGAGCCGCTGCGGGCCGCCGAAGCGGGGGTGGTGGTCGTAGACGGCCCCGGTGATCGTGGACTCGCGGTGCCGGGCGGGCATGGCCAGCGAGGTGACCGCCACCTGGTCGCCCACCCACACGCTGGAGTCGCGGGTGAACAGCAGGTTGGGCAGCGGCTTGACGACGAAGTCGCCGACGCCCATGAGCTCCCAGGCCAGCCCGCGGGCGCCGGGCAGCTCGTCGTGGGCCACGCCGCCGATCAGCGCGGCCGCCAGGTCGTCGGAGGCCAGGCCGCCGAGGTGGTCGACGCAGGCCCGCTGCAGGGTCTCGCCGATGCGGGGGTCGTCGACGGCTGCGGCCACGAGCTGGGCCCGGGCCTCGGGCACCTCGAGCACCTCGGCCAGCAGCCGGTCGACGTACAGCACCTCGACGCCGCGGTCGGTCAGCGCGGCGGCGAACGCGTCGTGCTCGTCCTGCGCCCGGGCCACCCAGGGCACGCCGTCGAACAGGAGCTCGTCGTTGTTGCGCGGGGTCAGCCGCCGCAGCTCGGCGCCGGGCCGGTGCAGCACCACGGTGCGCAGCCGGCCGACCTCGCTGGTGACCAGGGGGGAGCTCATGGGCAGACTGTGCCGGTGGATCCCGACGAGCGGCAACCTGCGTGGTTCGTGGTGGTGCTCGGCCTCGCGCTGGCCGTGGCGGTCGCGGCGGTGTGCTTCTTCGCGCTAGCGGCGCTCGGCGCGGAGCAGGTCGGCGCCGGCCTCGTGGTCGTCGTCGGCGTGCTGTCCGCGGTCATCGGTGGGTTCCTGGCCCGCAGCGTCGCCGCCAAGCTGCCGCCGGTGGGCCGCGGGCCGCGCTGACCCGACCAGCACACCGGCCACCACCAGGGCACCCCAGGCCAGCTCGGTGCCCGAGGTGGGCTCGCCCAGCAGCAGCCAGGCCGCCGCGATGCCCACGACCGGCACCAGCATCGAGAACGGCGCGACCGAGGACGACGGGTTGCGGCTCATCAACGCCGCCCACAGCCCCGACCCGAGCAGGGTGCCGACCAGCACCGTGTAGAGCAGGCCGCCCAGGGCCAGCAGCCCGGTCGTCGTCGCGAGGCCGGTGAACCCGTCGGCGATCCGCGCCGGGCCCTCGGCCAGCAGTGACACCGCCAGCATCGGCAGCGGCGGCACCACCGACATCCACAGCGTCAGGCGCAGCGGGTGCGGGGCGCGGGCCTGGCGGGTGGCCAGGTTGCCCAGCGCCCAGCCCAGGCCGCCGCACAGGGTGAGCAGCACCGGCAGCAGCAGGGCGCCGCCGTCGACGTCGGCGCGGTGCACCGCGATGCCGCCCAGCCCGACGATCGCGATCGCCACGCCCAGCCCCTGCCGCCCGGTGAGCCGCTCGCGCAGCAGCACCCCGGCCAGCAGCACGGTGAACGGCGCGGAGGACTGCAGCACCAGCGAGGCCAACCCGGTCGGCATCCCGACCGCCATCGCCAGGTACAGGAAGAGGAACTGCAGGACGCCGAAGCCCACCCCGTAGCCGAGCACCCACCGCCAGGGCACGCCGGGCCGCGGCACCAGCAGGACGGTCGGGACGGCGATGACCGCGAACCGGAGCGCCACGAGGAAGAACGGCGGGAACTGCTCCAGCGACAGGTGTATGGCGACGAAGTTGAGCCCCCAGCAGACGGCGACGAGGCAGGCCAGCAGGCGGTCACGGGTGCTCACGGGGTCCACTGTCGGCTGCCGGACCCTTCAGCACCATCGATACCTGGCACCGTGTCGATGTAGCTTCGTTGCATGGACGTGCGCGCGCTGGAGACCCTGCGGGCGGTGCGCAGCCAGGGCGGGGTGACCGCCGCGGCCGCCGTCCTGCACCTCACCCCCTCCGCGGTGTCCCAGCAGCTGGCCGTCCTGGCCCGCGACGCCGGGGTGCCGCTGACCGAGCGGGTCGGTCGCGGGGTGCGGCTCACCCCGGCCGGCGACGCGCTCGCCGACGCCGCGCTCGACGTCGCGGTGGCGCTGGAGCGGGCCCGCTCGGCCTGCGCGGCCTTCGCCGGGGCGCCGACCGGCACGGTGCGGGTCTCCTCGTTCCCGACCGCGGCGCGCGCCCTGCTGCCCGGGCTGCTCACCCGGGTCGCCGCGATCGGCGGCATCACCGTCGAGTTCGCCGACGAGGACGTGGCCCAGGACGCGTTCGTGGCCCTCACCGACCGGCACGACGTCGTGGTCGCCCACCGGCCCGCGGAGGGCGCCGAGCAGTGGGGCGGGGAGGTCGGCGGCGGCGTCACCGTGGTGCCGCTGCTGCGCGAGCCGCTCGACGTCGCCGTCCCGGCGTCCTCCCCGTTGGCCGGGCGCGCCGCCCTGGACCCGGTCGACCTCGTGGGCGTCGACTGGATCACCGTGCGGGAGGGCTTCCCGATCGCCCGGGTGCTCGCCGACGTCGCGGTGCGGTCGGGGGCCGCGCCCCGGGTGGTGCAGCGGATCAACGACTTCACCGTGGTCGAGGCGCTCGTGGCCGCGGGCCACGGGGTCTCGCTGCTGCCGCGCTACAGCTCGGGCGGGCACCCCGGCGTGCGGCTGGTGCCGCTGGCCGGGGTGCGGGCCGGCCGGCTGGTGGAGGCGCTGGTGCGCCCCGACGTCGCCCAGCGGCGGGTGGTCCAGGTGGTGCTCGACGAGCTGGTGGCGGTGGCCGAGGGGGTCAGGCGGACGCCGGCACCGACCGGAACACCCGGCTGAGACCGGTCTGGGTGAGCAGCATGCGCAGCGAGGCCGGCGGCTCGACCACCTCGAGCTCGGCGCCGGCGCGCTTCTGCTTGCGGGCCAGGTGAACCATCAGCTCCAACCCGGCCGAGCTCATGAAGGTGACCTCGCGGGCGTCGACCCGGGCCGGCCAGTCGGCCGGGCGGACGGTGAGCCGGAAGTGCCGCACGACCTCCTTGTCGATCTCGCCGCGCAGGACCAGCAGACTGCCGTCCTCCACCAGGTCGACGGAGCCGTGCTCGG
>Ga0325401_1003055_pt1 | contig 15147 bp, 6 predicted proteins | sample PopdelMetagenome_FD_205666 | JGI IMG/M metagenome (GOLD analysis project Ga0325401, IMG submission 205666) | Populus deltoides microbial communities from Bellville, Georgia, United States - Xylem-PdKOR-R2 | ecosystem: Host-associated > Plants > Phyllosphere > Stem > Wood/Secondary xylem | place...
AAAAGAGGGAGGAGAAAACAAAAAGCTCATCAGAGCGATACTGGCAATCTTGTGCCGCCGTATGTTTGTCCATTAGAAATACCTTAAAGAGCCACTTCTAATGTCATTGTAAAAGTGTGTGTTTAGCCGCCAGAGGAGCCCACACGCACGACCAAATAAGCATGGGCTCCTCTCACTCACTAGGAAGTGTCAAAAACTTTTCACTTTTTTTGCATTTATTAAAAGACCAAACTAACCCTTATCCAACTTGACAATACCAAAAAAAACCCAATAGAAAAGGATAAAAAAGCCCTTAGACAACAACTATAGGTTTTTTTTTTTTACCTTGAAGGATATTTTAGATATTTTATTATGCTTTTGAAATTGAAAATTCAAAAATTTCCCAAAACAAAAGTTAATTAAATCTTGCTTTTGAGTATATCTGAGTTATTACATTGTGCAAAAGAAAAGTAAAAATATTGATTTGTACTTATTAAATCTTATAATGATAAATGTATCTAATAAAAAATACCATATTTACCCCCCCAAACCATGTTATTTGGTTTTGCTTAAGAAAGATAAATTTGTCAATTCACTATGTAAGTCCACAATGACTTGCAAAGGAGTCCATAGTTAAACTCTAATCAAGTTTAGTGCTATCTTAATAATCATTTGATCCATAAGGAATTATGTTTTGTTAACCCATTGTTTTGTCTAATTTAGCTATAATAATTTATTTAAACCTAAACTGGTTTTTCAGCTCAAGAACATTAGATTTAAAGCCAAATCCTTCAAGTTTAATTTTTTTTTATGGAGGGTAATAAAAAATATGATAATTATGAGAATTAATTCTAATAATTATCATAATTAATTCTTTATAATTTTTTGTTCCAAAATCCATTATAAAAATGGGGTGAAGAAAGATTTTTTTGCATTGTTTTTTTTTCCAGATTTAACACTCTTCCTTACCTCTATTTTCAATCTACCATTTTCTTTTAAGTTAAGTTTCATCTTTGTTATCCTTCCAATCTAGAGCTCAGTTCAATCATTGTAGAGAAACACTTGAGTTATATTTTTTTTTATTTATTTATTGACCTTGTTTAGAAGTGTATCTAAACAAGATGGTGGTGTTGGAATCTTGAGGATTTATTGCAACATCATTTTACACCAAGTAAAAACAATAAAATCTTAGAACAAATGACTAATCCTTAACATAAACAAAGCCTGATCATTTTTTTAAGTGTTAGATGCTAGGATTCTATTTCAATTTTTTATGATAAGTATGAATGCTAGAATTTTTATATGATATTATGTGTTGTTTGCAAGTTTTTTACAATATATAAAATTGAATGCTTATATACTAAACTTGTTATCCTAAACTAAACATTGCATGCTCACTAGTAGCAATTTTAGACAACAATCTTAAAAACTTTATTCTTGACCGGTCTTTGTTTAGTTTATATGTCATATTTTAAGTCTTTTATAATGTTGCTAGAAATTTTAATTATCATGTTATAGTTTTTCTTTTATTAGGTTTGTTATTTTTCATTTGAATCACTCTGAAGGAATTAATGCATGTCATATAACTTTATAAACTAAACTTACAAATAAATGGTTTTTGTTTAGTTTATACATGATATTTGCTATCTTGTATCGTATGTTCATGCTTTTTATTTAATTATTTAAAAAAATATGATATGATGCATGTTAATAAGGATATTTTATTGTACTAAAACAAACAAAAATGATTAATTTGTCTTATATAAATTCAATACTTTTGTTTATTAAGTTATTTTTTTTACAAGTTTACTTTATTACATTACTTATTTTACTTTCTTGTTGGAAAGCCAAAATATTTATTTATAAATATATTTAGTTGTTTTTTATATAGGTTTTATTATGACTTTAACTCAATAATTGTTTATCTTAACTAGTGTTGCTTCGGCAAGTACTACTTTAATAGTAAACTTTTCACCATCACATTTTACCATGCATGGTCTAATATAACAAGATGTTTTGTTTTAGTAAGTACTACTTTAATATTGAAGATTCCACCATCTTTTCTTGTAAGATTTTAATATATTTGACTTTAAGAGGTAAAAACAAAAGATATTATCCGACTACCTTGAACTTTAAAAAGTTTTTCATTGAAGAAGTATTAAAGTTAACCTAATAATAAGTTTTTGTATATTTATAAAACATATACAAATCAATATTTAAAAGAATTCAACTTAAATTATTTATTGATAAAATATGAATTTCAAGATATAGATTGAAGAAATTATCAATCATTTGTCATTAAAATAGTTATTCTCTTCCATATATTGCTTCTAGTTTGAATATTGCAATATTGTTTTTCAATTATACTCCATATCTTACTATCAATAGCACAAATAAGAATAAATAGTAAACCAAATTTATAAACGTAATGCTCTCAAGAACATACGTATAAAGTATCAAAATTATTTGACTAAAGAAAAATAAAAAAGAGTTTTGAAAAACAAAAATTTGTTCTGAATATAATAAAAATGTAACTCTATTTTAAATTAAATTTCTCATTTATCCCAGACAATTATCAGGTTAGGAAAAGGGTTTTTTGAAACTTTCATTTTGCTATTATTAACTTGAATTTGAAAGGTGTTGTGATACGGGAGGGGGTTCAAATTCTATAGTAATATCAATTAAATTCAATTGTCATGCCTTGATCGTCCTTACACTATCTATCATTTGGCATTCACCGCCTATGTAAAAGAACATGGCATGTAGAAAAAATGAAAAAAGTTGTCCATAGGCTAAAACATAGCAATAAATAAGCTACCATGATGGGTTTCTTTTGTTAGAACTTCGGGCAATTATAATAGGCACTACATGTACTGTGCAAACTTTAAAAAATTACACTTTTTATATATTAGGTGAAAACCATATTTAAATTTTGATAAAAGCCTAGAAAATCCTAACTAATGTTTTTTCTTTTTCTTTATTTTCCTTTTATTCTCCTTCCTTTATTCTTTCATCTTATAGACCTATGATATTTTTAACATCCAAACTTGAAAAGAAAATGGAATTCTAGGAAGAAATGAGGTTTTAAAAGAAAAAGAAAGAGAAAGTGGGCATCACTCCATGAATCCTAATTGTTGTACAATTAAGTTAGATCTAGGTCTCATCAACCAAGATTTTATCACTATATCTTTATATGTCTTTACTAAAAAATATCGGATTAAGAAAACATACTGGTATAATTTTTCCAAACACAAACACACCCTAGTAAAGGCGAATTGGGTCCAATGCTAGCTAAACCCAGCCATAGTTGGGCTTGGTAGTGTGCCAAGCCCTGAATGCACTAGGTTCAGAGCCAGCCAAACCTAACATGGTTAGACTTGGCAATGTGTCAAGCGTCGGGCATGCTAGGTCCAGCGCTAGCCAAACCCAGTCATTGTTGGGCTTAGCAGTGTGCTAAGCCCTGAGCGCGCTGTGTTTGGCCACTGTCAGACCCAGCCACGGTTGCTAGGTCTAGCACTAACTAGACCCAAGTACATTTGGGTCTCACCAACGTTAAACCTATATATTAGTGCTTGGGTCTGGCCAACACTAAACCTTGGGTTTGGCATTGGTTAAACCCAAATATTACTAGGTTTAATGTTGGTCAGACCCAATTGTTTTTGGGTCTGACATCGCTAAACCTATATGTAATATAAGTTTGAAGCCTTTTATATTTGACCAACCCCAGACTTAATTTTTGTTGGGTTTGGCGATGCTAGACCCATGTTAGGGACTAGCGTTAGCCAGTCCAATGTTAAGGATTGGCATTTCCAGTTCTATTTTAGGGACTGCACTATCAGACCTAGTGTGAGTCTAACAAATAGTGCTAGACCTAGCACTTGGGCTTGTCAGTACGCCAAGCCGAGGCATAACCTAGGTCTGGCAGTTGTTGCCAAGACCAATAGCTTGGCTTGGTGCGCTGCCATGTCAACAGGGTGGGCCTGATGCATATTTCCTAAAAGTGTTGTGCCTGAGAATTTTTGTCACTGGGTATGGCCGAGTTTGCTACACCAACGGATTCAAGCATAATACATAAATCTAATACCATCAATTCTATTGATTTTTATATAAAATCTTAGAGGATTTATTTATCAATGAATAGGCTTAATTAAACAAGTCTACACTCCACCAACACCATTAAGTGTATTAAAGTCTTACATGGCCTACCTGGTCTCTATTTTTTTGCTGGATAAAATGAGTGGAATACAACTCATAATACAACTCAAAACATCACAAAAGTGAAATTACACTTCAGTACTTTCTTTTCATAAAATAACAAAATTCGTGGGCTATAAATACATCATGAGACCTTCAGAATAAAGGTTCATGATCTTCATTATCTACTGCATATATATTTTCAGAACATCTCTCTCTAAAATATTATTGTATTTTCTCTCTCTAAAAAATACTTATTTAAACATTTGAGAGTTTCTACCTCCAACAAAAAAAAAAAAACCTTTTGCAGATACTAATCATAAGCTACATTGGCCTACCAAGCACTAAATATAAGTTACCAACCACTTTGGCTTGGGAGAATAGATGAGGTTGTTATAACCAATTGATTAACCGATTATTCATAAATTTACATCATAAAAAAGGATGACTTTCATTAAATTTACATTGTAAATTTAAACATGTTTCTTTAACTTAATGTTGTTTTCTATTATTATTATTATTATTTATGGAGTGGGTTTATTTTTCTTCAAATTGCTTTTGCTAATTAAAGAAATATATACTAAAACAACATACTTATGCACTTCTAAGTCAATTCTGTACTTCTTGTAGACAATCCTTATTACATAAAAATAGGTATTTTTGTCTTCACAATCCTATACACAAATATAATTATTTGAGCTTGAGAATTTTACTAGGTTGTCTATACGTGGTTGTCTCCTCTTTGGAAGGGAGTAACTTTCTTATTTATAAATGGACATTAATTTTGAAGCATCATTTGAAACAAAATTAATTTAAAAAATATATGTTTGTTATATATATATATATATATATAGCCAGTGAATAATATTTTTGTTTTTTGTTTGCTACGGGTATGTTTGAGAAGAAGATCAACAATATATAAAAGAATATCATTTGATTTATTAATACATCCTTGCATTTGCAAAGTTTGATAAAAGGCCTTAAAGACAAGTTGAAAAATTGTAGTAGCTACTTTGGAAATTAAATAAATAATAATATAAAACCTATAATATTTTACAACTTCTTTGTTGAGTGAGTTCATGTGTTCCTGATTTGGTATGTAAAGTGCTATTAACTATCTAAACATTAGGATATAAAATGTATTTTTTTAAATAGACTCATTATCATATTTAATGTTGGGAGAGTCAGGATAATTCTTTCTATAAAATATATGAGATAAAACATGAAATAAAAACATAATTATGTTTCACAGTAGTGCATAAATTAACAAAGAGTTGGTTTTGTGTAAAATATTTGATAGGAAAATGTTTTCTTGATCTTCTTTTATTTATTTCTTGTAAAATATCAGATAAATATTTAAAATATCCTCCAAAAGTGTCATGAAATTACATAAATCTCCTAAGAGTTTAAAATTATATAGAAATATCTTATAATACCCAAAGTGTTTTTATTTACTATTTTGAAAAAAAAATTGAATTAATTTTTTAAAAAAATTAAAGAGAGTATTAAGAAAGAAACTTAAACCAAAATGGCTGGAATTAAATAGTGAAATTAATATTGTTAATGTTCTAAGAAATAATCATATTGTCCAATTTTTTATATCCTTCCCCTATTTTTTAAGTTTTTAATTTAAATAATTTTTTTAATAGTAATTAAGGGAATTCTTGGTATAAAATGAGGTTTTTATAATGATTTCTTAAAAAGTGAGAGTTTTTTAATCAAATTCACAAAATTTTGGATGATTACTGTAATTTTATAATTCCTCAAGATGATTATTGTAATATATCCTAAACTATTTTATAAAAAAAATTAGTTAATATAAAATATTTTATAGTCAACTTTTAAATTTATTTTATTTGTTAAAAAAATACTTTCATCTCATAAAACTTGATAAATTATTTTCTAAAATATTAATTCACTCATAATATTTTTCAATTATTTCAACTACCACTAAAATTATATGACTATTACTACCACTATCATCACAACCATTTCCGCTTTCACAATCACCATCAATCTACAACCACCACCCCACCACCAATTCTTCATTTATATCATAACAATTACCCTATAATCACCACTACCATTACTATTATCACAATTATTCTATGGAAAAAATATTTTAAGCATCCTATAATTTGGTTTTTTTTTCACTTTACAACCTATATTTTTTAAATATTATACTTTGCACCCTAGATCAAAATAAATTTTAAAAATCTACAAAATGATAATAATACTCCAATATATATTAAAGCATGAGATAACCATTACCACCTAACTTATTTTCTTTCTTCACTCTAATCCTCTCTCCTCTCTGATGTATTCTCTATTAAACACAAATCTAGAAGAAAAAACCAAATATAAATCCATGATTGAAGAGAAAATCAAACAAGGTTTTGGTTGTGTTTTCGGGTATGATTATGGTCCAAACCAACTGGATTCTGGGTTTAAACTAAGGCATGTCAAGGCTGTGAAATTGTCTGGGTTTTGGGTTAGAAAAGGAATGGTTATTTGTTCGAGTCAAGGTTAAATTGCCCGTAAAGAACAAAGGTCTTGGCGGAGATATGAGGCTATCTATGATGCAAATATGTAAGTTGATTTTTCTAATCAAGAAAACTGAAGAAAGGGGGGAAAAAAGGAATCTAGGCAAGAAGATACAAGCAAATCCTATTAAGATTTGCAAGGAAGGAGTCCAAATGCAGCTAGGGTTGGTTCGTTGGTGCCCAACCCATGGAAATAGCATAATTTGATTCCAAGTTCTCAACAGTTCCTTCCTTTAACGACAATTCTTGGATTTCAAGACTACTCACAAAACACTGAGAAATAGGTGGAATTATGCAATTAAATCAAAGGTATAGATTGTTCATCGATGTCGTATCATACCATATTGTTCAGCCAATTCTTCACAATAATGAAAAAGTGTTCATTTTGACTACCATGGCTATCTTGTCTTTATTCCCCAATCAACAATTCATTCACTCCATCTTAATGACAGAATTAATGCAATATTCCCCATGTTTTCATATGGTCTAAATATATATTGTCGCCTAAATAACTCTAGTTGAAATGTTCAAAAACCATATAATTTAGTTGTTGGGTGGCTTCGATTTTGTAAGGAGATTAAGCTATGTGTTTTTGGTGGCTGGATATTAGAGGATGAAGGTGACAACATCGTTTTTGCAATGATGAAGGGAAGAGATTATTGTGCAGAAGAAAAAAAAAAAAAGGAGAGAGATGTGGTAGAAATGGTGGTTCACGGTGAGAAAAAGGTTGGGAAAGAAAGGTTTTTTAGTGGTATTTTTGTTATATTTTAGGTTAAGAGGCTTTTTAATTATTAATTTAATATAATGATAGTCTTATAAATAAATACAAATTTTTTATTAATTTTTTTCAAGCATCATTTAAAGTGTTGTTCTTCTTTAAATTTTAGATTTTTGTAAAATGTAATATTTAAAAACTTAATGTAAATTGGAAAAAGACCAAAAAATAGTATACTTGGAGTAATTTTCTCTTATTCCATCATGATTATATTTTTCAAGTCATTATTTATGAAATGTTATAAGAGATTTATATTAAAATATTTTAAATATAGAATATTTTATATTCATCAAAAATATTTAATGCAAAACAAGCTAGGACACCGTGAATTTGATTTCACACCCAAAAGTGACCACATTCCCCAGGTGGGGAGGTCAAAATTCCCCACTTCCTAGTTGCCCTAACTCCGGGTCTTGTTTCCCAGGAGCTAACACTCACTTCTCCTCAGGCACCGCCACCATTAGTGCTCCCTCCACTGTGCCACCATCCCTACCTATCCTCACTGTCATCATAGCATAACCCCGTTGAAATTTGGGCTGAGGAGATGATAGGAGTTTGACATGCATACAGTAGCAATGAACCATGAAAAAATACTAAATTACCCCTAAATTCAAGGGATCTTGTTTTTTAAGGATATAAAAAATAATTTCACTGTGCTATACCTTTTAGAGTTTTTGTAATAATCTTCATGAAATCTCATAGTCAATCCAATAATAAAAAATAAAAATTTTCTCTCTAAAACTAGTCAGTAAAAAAAAATATCTATATATATTTAGATTTGTAAATTAAAATCTTTTTATGAATTATTTATTGATTTTGACCGGTTTGATAGCGAGAACCATGACAAATGAAATATACTAACTTTTATCCACTTTACATAAAGGGTAGAATTTCAAATTAATTTCTAACACAAAAAAAGAAAGTGATTGTGTTATGAATATGTTTTTGGGTATCATAATTTTTTTAATAAAATTAAAAATATATTTATACTTAATAAAAAAAATATTAGCTGATAAGTCAAAAATAATTGTTAATGCTAAATAAATACTAAAGTGAAAAGTTAATCTTCATAGTTAAAACAAAAATAAATGCAAATGCAAATATTTCACAATGATTATCCATTTTATTTTATACATTTTCATTTATTTTATCTTAGAAGTTAATTATCGTTACTAATAACAAATGATTTTTTTTATATATAAATACACCATTGCAAATACAACTTATAGATAAAAAAATGTAAGAGAAAAAGATTTAGACAAATCATAATAATCTCTTTGAAGCATTATGAAATTAAAAAAAAAACAATTTCCATTTAAAAAAAGTTATACTAAGAATTTTTTTTTAAAAAAAAAAGAGATAGTATTAATCAAAGTTTAAATAGAAAAAATTAATGAAAAAAAGATGAGAAAAAAAAAGAAACCAAACGCTGATGAGACTGATAAGCTAAGCCCATACACTTGGCCAATTCATCAAAAAGCTCAGGTCCGCGTGCTTAGAAAGTACTTTTTTAAAAAATTGATGTAGTCCAATTCTTTTTTCTTTTTCAAATAGATAACTAGTTGTATGTTGGAAATATTCCAATTACAACTAGTGATTGAAAAATTACCATTCACGTTTTTGGACTCCAAAATCTTATTTCACAAATTGTTTTCACTCAGAAACGGCACAGAGACCTCAATAAATTTATTTTCAACCCTTAAATGTCATTTAATCTTTCTTACAAACAAGAAATTAAATGAATAAAAAAAATTATGAACATTAATCTACTATTTTCAGCATGGTTATAGAAAAATACCATCCTAATTGAACGTTTCTTGAGAAGATGAACAAATTAACACAAAGATTGGCCTTGTGGTGGTTAGAATGTGGTCATTCAAGCACTTGCCTTGTCCTCAATAATTTTTAATGACTTTGTCTCTCATCTCTCATAATTTAAGAGACCATCAAATGAGTAGAAAAACTGAAATTTCAGGAATCAAATTGAAGTTTTCTGCAAAAATATATTGATGAGATATGTTTTGTTGTTTGTTTTGCAAGTTGATCGATCTTATTTTAATTGATATTCTTAACAACAATTAATGTTTGATTTCACAAAATCGATTTCTCATCCATCCTGAAATAATCTCTAGGCTTTGCTTGGTACATGATTGACAATGCAAATTAAAAGAAAGAAATGCAAGCATACAAAACTATGCTAACTTAACTTAAAAGAATAAATTATAAGGAGTAAGAGTTTGATGACTAAAAATAAAATAAAATAAAAGTGCACGGTTCATGTGAAGTGCAATGTGAAGATTTTTCTCAAGGATAGTTAAAAACAAGTCATTCATATTAGAGCAAAAGATTTATGTAGACAAAAAAAAAATAACATAGATTCCGAACATAGATTCCGAGAAATCTCAGCGCGCCTGGCACAAGATTGAAGGTCCATGATCCACATTGCATTACAGGCTAGATTCTCTGTCTTAGACACCAGGCCAGATACAGTAATTACTGCTATGGGAAATAGAACAGAGAAGACATTAATTAATGCAAAAATAGCAAATAGCTTTCTTATTTCAATCGGAGAGCCGAGACTACGGTTAAAGCACGTACATATGTGTTATTTCAGTCCCCAAAAAGCTAGTACATGCACAGCATCACAAGGTTGCTCCCTAATCATCATGCAGTGCCTCAAATACGTTACATGAACTGGAAAATCATATTTCTTACAGCAAGAGTAGTACTACTTAACGAAGATAAAAAAAAAAAAAAAGATTTAATTACCCTGATATTCATCTAGAGGTACAAAATCTTTACCCATGTATTAAGGCTTTTCTGATTTCTGACATGTGTTCCGATAACAAAATCCAACTCACCAATCCCAGCAAGGTACTGTAGTAAAAGATCGATCCACACACTCTGAAACAGAATCGGAGTAAGAAAAATAAAATTAATCGGTGCTCACTTCAGCATAACAATATCAATATGGGGTCAAACTTGTGCTATGTTAACTACCATAAACATCTTAAGAAACTGATGAGAAAATGGAACAAATGGTTTTCTTCATCGAGCAATTCACGTCTAACCATTCGCTCTAAATTCAAGTTTCTAGGAAGAAGATTGCTGTAATACAATAAAGTCGTGACTGAGGCAGTTGGCTGAGACATTAGTGCACTGATCAGCCTCACTAGTGAACGAAACATCAACGGCAGAAGAGACTGCAAGACAGCATAGTAACATCATTCATAAGAACCCTCGAAGTACATTAGCGATCATATTATGAATTTTCTATCAAAGTTTAGAAAAAATCAACACAGGGAGTAACATAAGAGAGAGAACATACCATATTGGTTAGTTAAAAGAGAGGACATTTGCTGGAATGAAGATAAATCTTTTTAGAGATAGAACTGAAGGTGAATCAGTGAGAGAGAGGGGAGAATCGGTTGATAGGGTAGTAGAATGAAGTGTGTAGCTGCTTTCTTAGCTGCCAATCTTCAGCTGTTGTTCATACCTAATCTTCTCTCAAGGCCGAGGGGTCAACAGAATCACAAACTGTAAAACGAAAGACAGAAAACAGCGACTGTCTGAGAAACCCAAGTTTTTAATGGGCTAAAAATCGCCGAACATTGGGCCAATCGACTCACATGCAACCCACCATTGCAACAGACAAAAATAGACATGTCAGTCAGAGGATGTAACTTACATAACGAGGCGGAGGCAAAGGTCTCTGTGTCCTTTTCTGTGTGCTATTACTAGGCAATTCCGGAAGTTTAGTCTTCAAAACCTTGGGTGGTAAGAACACCGTGAACAAGAGGAACGGGAAAAAGCATTCACTTTACGAGATTCACGGCGTAATAAAAGTACCGCTGTTAAATCGATATATACACAAAAAAAAAAAAAAAAAACGTGCAAATTAGCAAGAAGTCTAATACTTGTTGGTGAGTAGGGTAGAACCACAAGAAGAAGAAAAAGGCACGCTTGTCCACCAAGAAATTTCTATTCATAAATCTAAAAGAGTATTACATCCATAATTAAGTTAATTTATTTAGCAAATATAAATTTAAAGATCATATTTTCTTGGGTTTATTGGTTGAAATTGAAGACATTTTTAACTTGGTTAACTAATTTATATTACAATGAAATTTATTTTTTTTTCCAATATGAGAGAGTAAAATAACTATCACAAGATAAAAGTTTTTCAACTTGAAATTTGCAAATATTCATGTAACTTATACTATTTATTAATTTATTTAGAAGGGAAATGAAATTGGTGAGTGTTTGGTCATTATAACTCTAATATTATATCAAATAATCATCTTAACTCAAAAGTTTGAGCTATTAGATAATGTTTTAAGATATTATTTATATAATTCTCTGACACAAAATTGTCTTAAAAAATATTTATTTTTTAAAAATAAATCTTCTCTTTTTATAATAAATAATAAATTTCTATTGGAAAAGAATGGTCTGGGCATAATATTTATAAATTGTATAAATTCATTTATGGTGAATGTGAAATTGATTGATTAATCTTTATATCGAGTCAGATTTAATGTTTCTATAAATTTAATAAATTATCAAAAATTAATTTTTATTAATCTTAAATTAGTTTTGTTCCATTGAATATTCTCAAATTCATTGTTTTTGCAATTCAGTGAATTTTTAGAAATTAATTATGTTTAAAAGTCTTCTCATATCCATTGATTTTGTAAATTCAATGAACTATCAAGAATTAATTCTAATTATTTTTTAATTAATTATGCACCCTAACCTCAAGTATAAATAAGTATAAATAGGGGTGGAGGAACTTCATTTAAAAAAAAGTTGAAAGAAGTAAAAATAAGAAAATAAATAAATAGAAAACACATGATCTCTCTCTCTACCTTGTTTGCTCTTGTGCTCCTTTTTTTTAGCTTTAGGTTATTTTATTGTAGAGAGAAAGTTCAAGTGATTTTTCTAGTTCATAGACTTTGATTGGATGTATATCCTTTTGAGGTATTATTGTTGAAATCATAGGAAATAAGATGCACTATGATTATTTGCACCTATTGATGGACAATTTAACCTTAAGGATAAAGGGTTTGATCTTTGACAACAACGTTTTTTCTTGACTTAGTTTTGATTTGAAATTCTACAATTTTACAAGTACTTTATTCTTATATATAATATTTGTGTTAATGTTTTTATTATCCTACAAATATATTTAATTTGTACACCTTTTAAGCCAAAATTTAACCAAAATATATGTTGTCGTAGTTTTTAGGAAAAAATAACTATGACTTCTACTCGATAGATTATTACTCCTATAATTATTGCAGCTACAAGTACTACTTCAATAGAAAGGATTTCAACATCACCTTCTATGGTGTATGATGAAAAACTTGAAAAGTCTAATAACTTTAAGAGGTGATGAAACAAATGTTGTTCTATCTGATCACCTAAGATGCACCTAAGATGGATGATGATGAATTTAATCCCTTTATTTTTATAGTTGTGGGCTCATAGAATCATAGTAATTTGATGTATAAGAACTATAATCTGAATGGTTTGGACAATATATTTGATATTTTTTTAGTTTTATAAAAGTGCAAGGCATTATAAAAAGTTTTGGATCGTAGGTATAAGGTTAAAGATATCGATATGAAGAAATTTATAGCTGGAAGATTTTTTAATTTCAAGATGGTCGATTAAAAGACTATTATAATCCAAATTCAAGAGTTTCAATTTATCTTACATGATATTCATGATGACATGATGGTTCTAAGTGAATCTTTTCAAATGACTGATATTATTAAAAAATTATCGTTATCTAGGAAAACACTCCAATAACTACCTTAAGCATACGTATAAGGAGATGGAAGTTAAAAGCCTCATTCTAAGGTTAAGGATAGAAGAGTATAATAAATTTCTTAAGATTAAGGTCAACTATTCTTTAATGACTCCTAAAGCATATATGGTTGAACAAATGGTGACGTCCCATATTTAAAATAAAAAAGAAAAGACTTATTCTGAAGGGAAAATACATTGCTAAGAATTCCAATGGCAAATGTTTTATATATACCTAGACTAGACATCAAACCAAATATTACTTAAATAAGTCTTAGCAAGGCAACCTTAGGGGAAAAAAAAGGATTTCTAAAGCCAATGTCATTAAGATTGATAACCTCTTAAATGAAGCGTGAAAAATGAGCTTATATGTGGTTGTCTTAAAAGTCAACTTGATCAACAATCATAAGACATGTTCATGCTAATTAAAAAAAAAATATCCTCCACTTACAAAAAAGTAGATGTTTAACATCTGTACATAAGGAATTTGTCAACCTCTAAGGTTATGGGTATTGGAAAGGTCACTCTAAAGATGACTTTTGAATAGCTTGTTACCCTCAATAATGTGCTTCATGTAGTTGACATTATAAAAAAATTATGTTTGACTTATTGTTGAGCAAAAAATGGTTTCAAAGTGATTTTAAAAGTGATAATTTTATAGTCACTAAAAGTGCTATGCTTGTAGGAAAAGATTATTTATATGATGGCATCTTCAAAATAAGTGAAAAGACTATTATAACCAATAATGAAATCAATAATAAGCCCATTTCTTCTTACTTAAGTTTCTTTTATACAATTAATCTTGAATTATTACCAACTACATTTTTTTTAGAAAAATTATTAAGTATAAAATTTGTATAGAATCAAAATTTATAAAATCTTTTTTTCAATTAATTGAAATAAAAAATGAATTTTTAGATTTAATTTACTCTCATGTAGGTGATTTAAAATTTAAGCAAATTAGATGTGGTAAAAAGTATTTTATTATTTTTATAGATGATTGCATAATGTATTGTTATACCTATTTGCTAAGAAGAAAAGATTAAGCTCTTGAAATATTTAAACATTATAATAATGAAGTTGAAAATTAATTTAACAAAAAGATAAAGGTAATAAGAAGCATGGAGGTGGAGAATACGAAGTATTTTTTTAGGAATTTTGTTCTCAAAATATTATTATCCATCAAACTACTATTTATTCAACTTAACAAAATAATATTGTTAAATGTAATAACCAAACTTTGAAAAAAATGATAAATATCATTTTGATAAGTTAGATAGCACCTCAAAATTTATAGGGGTGACAATTTTATCTATCAAATATATACTTAATAAAGTACATCATGAGAAGTTAAAAAAATATCATATGAGTTATGAAAAGATTGAAGACCTTTCTATAAAAATCTCAAAGTATAGGGTTGTCTTAGGAAAGTTACAACACGTTATCCTAAAAAAGCCAAAATAGGACCTAAAACTATGAATTATACATATTGGTTTCATATTCACAAGTTAAGTACTAAGGATATTCATCCTAATACAATAATGAAATCAATAAATGTTGTATTTTTTGAAGTGTGTTTTCTTTTAAGGAAACACAATAAATTCATTCTCTTAAAAAAATAAATAAATAAATTTTAACTAATCATCATCAAATAGAAGATGCTAAAATTGAGTCGAGAAGGAGTAAGAGGGCAAAAACAACAAAAATTATTTTCTCGTGATTTCCTAACTTATTAAAAAATAAACCTCGAAGCTCCTCAATGGAAATGTCATGTCTTAAAGCTTCCTATTAGAAAAGAACACTTAAAAAATCATACATGGAAAATATTAGATCTTCCACTTGAAA
>Ga0325401_1003056_pt1 | contig 15145 bp, 18 predicted proteins | sample PopdelMetagenome_FD_205666 | JGI IMG/M metagenome (GOLD analysis project Ga0325401, IMG submission 205666) | Populus deltoides microbial communities from Bellville, Georgia, United States - Xylem-PdKOR-R2 | ecosystem: Host-associated > Plants > Phyllosphere > Stem > Wood/Secondary xylem | place...
TTTTTTTTTTTTATGTGATACGGGTTTACTCTTTTCTGTTGAAAATAATGGGTTATGCTATGTTTAGGTTCGGAGTGATTTGATTGATCGAATTCTATTTGATGAATTTTGGCTTTAGAGGGTTTTCTTTTGGCTTTAGAGGTTCTTATGATTTTTTTTGAAATATATGTGATGACTTGTTGTCTTTATTTGTGATTACCATGATGCTTATGTTTCGATCAAATAAAATTTTTTTTTTCTTATGTGTTGCATACGGCCAATACCCTAACATGATTTGAACGCTTTTTTTTATACAAAAAAAAAAATTGGAAGTTTTGAAAATGTGTTTTTGCATGGATTTCTTAAACACAATAAAATTTTGTTTTCTTGCATTTCTGAATTTTACAACATTTTTGTAAAACTCCAAAGGGTATTGGCGAATATTCCAAAAAAAATATAAAAATCTTATTTTTAGGGGGAATTCATCTATTATTCACCGCTAATGTTTGGATGAAGAAATCCTTAAAGGACAAATATCCAAAATATTATTGAGAATAATTTGTTATTATTCACTGTTAATATTTGGATAAAGAAACCCGGAGTGGTAAATATCCAAAATAATTTTCTAGGAATAATAATTCCGCACACATCCTTAAAAGAAGTCTTGATTGTAATCGAGGACATTTCAATATTTTACTCCATGGTTTACGAGCTGTGAGAGTATAAAACACTAAGGCAAGTCAAAATAGGTTTTTAAAGCGCCCTAGATTTTTGAATTTTTGTCCCTCCTCCTTGCGATTTACGAGTTGCAAACTCTTGAAATATCAAGGGAAAAATGAGCTTTTAAATCACATGGAATCTCCTTGGATTTCTATCTTAATAAATTTAGTTAGAATCAAACCTAGAAAAACTGATGGGATTAGAAAACACTAACACCATAGCAATTATAAGGCAAACCAAACACCAAGCAGCTTACCTTAGGTAGGGCGTACTTGGGGTGCTAATACCTTCCCTTTACGCAACCAGTCCCCTGCCTTAGAATCTCTAAAAGACCAGTTAGGTTTTCTAGTGCCCATAATACTAGGTGACGACTCCCTTTTACATAAAAAAAGACCCTGAAATCAACCGATGGTCGTCGCGACGCCGCGCTCCGCGCTCCTGTATCTTCCAAAAGGAAAAAAAGATCTCTAAGAGCCATTTCCTGGATCCGAAAGAGAGTACTTGGGTTCTCCCAATAACAAAAAAGTGTATCATGTCTGAATCTAATTAGGGTTCGCGGTGGTGGAGGAACTGGATCGAAAAAAAGAGGGATTCTAGTTGTAAGATATCTAATGAAACCGTCGCTGGAATTGAGATCTCATTCAAAGAGAAAGATATCAAGTCTTAGATAATAAAACACTTTACTTTTTACTTCATAAAACCGAGCCACTTTATAAGGACTTGCGTGTTTTTTGATGCGCTTGCTATCCACTTCTCCCGCCTTATACTGAACATAAGCTGGCCTTCCGAAGTAAAAGTGCCTCTTCCTAGGCTATTCTAATTGTAAAAAAGGATATCAGTGTCTTGACTTAAGAACTAAACAGGTATACATATCCTGACATGTCATCTTCGATGAGTAGTCTTTTCCAGCTCAGGAACTAGCCAACCACACCACATCTCGAAGTACGACTCCTGCTACAGGTAAACCTCTGATAATTCCCATTTCAGTTATAACTAGTACTTTATTATCTAACATTTCTACAGTTGTAGCTTCTCAAGCTAATCCTTCTTTCCCCTCAACTGAAATTTCAAATCTTGCCACATCAAATTCTGTCCACTCTTCCTCAGCTACTGCATCCAATTATAATTTTCCTCCTTCTCCCTTTTTAAATTTTGAAAATCCCACTGACGTAGATGTTGACACTTCATTAATATCTCTTTCTTCACTTTTTCTGCAAGACCCCAACAATACCTCCCCCAATCCAATTGTCTAGCCAACATTCACTCACATTCAAATCCGGTCAAGGACAGGTCATTCTCGCCCCAAATCTTTTCCTGATTATAAATTGTTCTACAATACCCGACATCCTTTACGAGCCTTTTCTACAGTCTTCAATACTCCTGAACCAACTTTCTACACTCAAGCGGTTTTGGACCCACAATGGTGTGCTGTCATGGGAAGGGAATTTGTGATGAGAACCCTAGTGGAATTTAATGGTATTCACGACCCCAAGATCAATCTAACCTAATTTTGTTGAGATTTGAATGAGCTTATCACAATGGAAGGCTTGCTCCAAGGCAACAAGACTATAAACCAACTCGATCACAACGCCTACACCTGGAAACGAGCAAAAGAAGTATAAATTCACAACAAAAAATTATCAATTCTTTGAAGAGTTGAAAGTTCAATCAAGAACCAAGATTGAGCAACCGAAATTCGGCTATAATTCTAAAAATATTATCCAAAGTCTGCCCTAAAATTATTCCTAAAGAGTATTTATACTCCAAGCCAAAACCCTAGTTTCCTTAATGGATCTCACATAAATCCAATTTAAATAATAATCAACCCAAGCTAAAACTAGCCCAAACTAATTAAAATAAACAAAATAAACAAGTCTAAAACCCAAACAAATTGTCTCCTCTCAAAATAATTAAAGTTTGATAGCCTAACTAATTAAATAAGACAAGTTTGTTGTTTCCGCATTCTGTCTGGCAGCATCAAGGCCCAACTTAAAATGAATGGTTCTCTTTTTTTTTAATGAATTAGAAGGCGTGACATATACCGTTGGAAAGGTATAGAAGTCTAGTTTCCAGCCCAACTAGAATCACATCAAAATTCGATCTGTAACTCCAGTTATGACTAAAAGAGTAACGAAAGGTCAAACTGTCCGAATCTAGTCTTCTTCTCCCAATCCTTGTGTAATGGTCTTGGTTCCACCAACAAGCCCCTCTTGAACATGAATAAGATTAATCAAGGCTTGCTCTTTCTTATTGCAAATCCTCTTGAAGTCCACCTTAGCCCATGTATCTTGAAGAAGTCCATTGAAAGCTTCTTTGAACTTCTTAGCCCCAAGCCTAGTAACTGGAACCTCCAATGGATCCTTTGATGGTTGGATCGCATCAATTTGATCCTTTGATGATAAATAGCACTTGGTCCCTCTGTTCTTGCTCGTTTGATAAACACATTGTTAGGAATAAATGGGTATACAAAGTTAAGAAAAGACTAGAAGGCAGTATTGAACGTTTTAAGGCCAGACTTGTGGCCAAAGGCGAAGATCAAAGGAGTGGGTGGACTACATGAAAATTTTCCCCCCGTGATTAAGCTAACTACCATTCTTCTTATTTTGGCAATTGCAGTTCATTTTCACTGGCCCGTCCGAAAATTAGATGTGTCGAATGCATTTCTCCATGGGTTTCTAGAGGAAGAAGTTTTCATAGAACAACCGAAAGGGTTTGTTGATGACACCAAACCGGATTATGTTTGTAAACTACACAAGTCTCTTTATGGTCACAAATAGGCCCCAAGAGCCTGGTTTCGCAGGTTGTCACAACAGCTTCTTGAGCTTGGTTTCCAGGAATCCATTAATGACTACTCTCTCTTTGTTTTGCATACTGCAAAAATCAAAATTTTTGTATTAATCTATGTCGATGATATTTTGGTGATCGGCTCTGATGCTTTAGCTATTTCCACACTCATTCATCATTTGCAAAGCATTTTTCATGTCAAGGATCTTGGTTCTTTATCTTATTTTTTAGGTGTGGAGGTTGATAGAAGTTTCGAAGGACTGCATTTACGTCAAACAAAATACATTTGTGATATCTTAGACAGGTTTCACATGGTTGGTGCTAAACCACTTGCATCACCTATAGTAGCCATTACCAAACTGTCCAGTACAGAAGGCGAACTCATCTTTGATGCTTCTACTTATTGCCAAATCATTCAGGCACTTGAATACTGCACCATCACACATCTTGATATTTCTTATGCTGTCAACCAGTTATGTCAGTATATGTATCAGCCAAGAACTCCACACTGGCAAGCCATGAAGCGAGTCCTTCACTACTTAAAGAGCACTGTTAACCATGGCTTGTTCTATACACCATCTTTTCTACAATTACACGCTTACTACGACTCAGATTGGGCTGGCAACCCAGACGACAAAAGTTCTACTAGTAGCTATGGTGTTTTTCTTCGTCGCAACCTAGTTTCTTAGAGCTCCAAGAAATAGAATGTGGTCTCCTGTTCGAGTATAGAAACGGAATATCGTTCAATGGCACTTGTTACGGCTGAAGTCTACTGGCTTAGAATGCTTTTCAAAGAATTGGCTATTGGTCTCGTACACACACCGACTATATGGTGCGATAACATTGGGGCCATTGCACTTGCTTCAAATCTGGTGTTCCATGCAAAGACGAAGCATGTGGAAATTGACTACCATTTTATTCGAGAGAAAGTTTGCAACAATGATGTTAAAGTCCAACATGTCTCCACTGTCGATCAAATAGTGGATGTCTTCACCAAAGTCCAAACTGCACAACGGTTTCAATATCTCACGAGCAAATTAATGGTCTGTCAAAACCCCATTAATTCGAGGGGGGGGTGTTAGACTATCAGAATCTTCAGCAGAAAATTCAAAAGCATCTGCACCAATTCTTCATCCTATCCATTCTGTTGTCAATTCAAAATAATCTTGCTATTTAGAGTGACTTTTGTTTATTTGTTTACTTTTTTATTATGCTCAGATTAGTTTCATTATTATACGCATTGCAGTTTCATTATACATCTATAAATATAATGGAAACTACATGGCTTAAGTTCGAGGGGGGTGTTAGACTATCAGAATCTTCAGCAGGAAATCCAGGAACATCTGCACCAATTCTTCATCATATCCATTCTATTGTCAATTCAAAATAATTCTGCTATTTAGAGTGACTTTCATATATCTGTTTACCTTTTTATTATGCTCAGACTAGTTTCATTTTTATACGTATTGCAGTTACATTGTACATCTATAAATATAATAAAAACTACATGGCTTAAGTGTGTTAGCCATAACAAAAACATCTTGTCTATTCGTCCTTTTGTTTATCTTACACAAATCACATGCTGATTATTATCGAACAAGATTCTCTCCCGTGCTTAGTATTTAAATGATTTTTGGCTCAGAAAAGATGCACTTGGCCATCTGTAAAACTCCCCAAATCACGTTCTGATTGCTGAGGTGTACGGTCTTATGGCACGCATTAATCTATAAACAAAGAAAATTAAAGAAAGATAAAGCCACTGGCATCCGCTACCTAGGGGATCTCAAAAAGGAATGGCGTGGATTGATTGAGCAAGCATTAACCAAGCAGTGAACATAGACTTAATTATCAACACTCTCCCTGTAGAGATCTTCATCAAAAGATTCAGCAATATTACCTAAGCTCTCTCTTCTGAGGTCCCATCAACACCATGTATGATCTCATATTATTTTCGGTTTCTACAACCATCTTGGTTATTCTTGTAGCTGTCCTGACCAAATTTGTCTACTCAATATTATGGGTTCCATACAAAATCCAACACCACTTCTACAAACAAGGCATAGGTGGCCCTGGCTACCGTCCCATATTTGGTAACACGGCTGAGAGGCGTCGATTAGTGAAAGAAGCTCTATCAAAGCCAATAGCTCCACCATTTCACCACAATATTCTTCATCGTGTTTTTCCAACTTACAGCGTGTGGTCTAAAATGCACGGTAAGACCTACTTATACTGGTTTGGAGCCAAGCCCAGGTTGGTTCTATCCGACCCAGCCACAATTAAAGAGGTTCTGATAAATACTGGCGGACCATTTGAGAGGATGAAGTTCGACCCTGTGACCAAGCAGCTCTTGGGAGACAAGGGACTTATGGAGCTTACGGGTGAGAAGTGGGCTGTTCACAGGAGGATCAGTAGCTTGGCCTTGAACATGGAGCAAGTTAAGGTGACCCATCTTTCTTTCAGTTTAGAAAAAAAAAAGGAAAAAAGGTCTACTTGAGCTTTTTTTTTACTGGCAAATAATACTGATCATATTTTTATTTATCCAAGTTTAAGAAATTACAACTTTTTTTAAAACAAATCTTACCAGGGCTCTGCGTTGTAGTTTTTTATAAGTTAAGCAGATGTTATTGTTGCCCACACAAAAACTGAAAATAAAAACTGTATCAAGTGTTTGGTTACAGTTATTTATACGCTGCTAATTAAGTTTATAAAAAAGCAACAATTACTTGATTAATTTTATATTAAAAATATTGTTAAAAAACAAAATATCAATATAAGAACAAAAGATAATTTTTTTTATTTTTTTTGTATATTAGGGAGGATATGAGTGAAGATATATAAAATTAACTAAAATAAATAAACAAAATAATATATGTCAAATAAAGAAAAAGAAAGAAAAATAGAGCTACGCGCGCTTGGATGGTTGTTTGATGAAACAAATAAATTTGCTATGAGTAAAATTAAAGTTAAAGAATATTAAAAATTAAAGAATAGTTTCGTCATGTAAAGTTAAAGTTAAAGTTAAAGTTAAATAAATAGATCATATTTATTTAAAAAGTTAAAGAATAGTTTCGTCACGTAAAATTAAAAATTAATAGTTAATTGTAGTGATTGATAGGTAATTTCTTGCTTTTAAAAGTTGAGATTTTTTTAAACAGAAGCAAAGCCTGACTATATCAAAGTTTCTAGCAGGTTGATAGGTAAAGCATTAGTGTGCTTTGATTTTCAACAAAACCAAACGTACCCTAATTTAGAAGAAGAATCTGTTTGGAAAGATGAGGAAAATTGGACCGTTAAACTTTTTTGTCCTCTCTTGGACCACTGAAATTATTAGAAACCATTGTATAATAGGCCTTGTTATGCCGATTGCTTCAAATCACAATGGGCAATAATCGAAGGTTTATAATCATGCGAGATAATTGAATGAGCTCGCTGGTCAAAGTTCAAACTTCAAAGTGACAAGCCAAAATAAGTAATTTGCCATGTACACAACGACCTGATCTTTCTTTTCCTTTCAACAGGGGTGGGTGCCAAAAATTGTGGCTAGCATAACGGACATGCTTGATAATTGGGAGGGAAAAAGAGCAGGAAGAGAAGAATTCGAGATGGATGTGCACAAAGAAATACAAAACCTCTCAGCAGATATTGTTTCCAGGACAATTTTTGGAAGTAGTTTTGAAGAAGGAAAGCGTATTTTTGAGCTACAAGAAAAGCAAATGCACCTTGCCTCCCTGTATTCCTCGCATGTCCCTATTCCAGGTTTCAGGTTAAATACCAAGAAACAAACCAAAATATTAATTAATCATGAGATGGTTTCTAATGATTAATTGTCAGGTTGTTAATGATGATTGATGACACAGGTTTTTGCCAACAGAAAAGAATAAAGAGCAGTGGAGACTAGACCAGGAAATTCGCGGATCAATAGAGAAGCTAATGGAGGCGGCTGCTAACAAGAGGAGAGAGGAGAAATCTCGAAACTTACTTAGCTTGTTAACTTCTTCCTATAAGAATCATGATGGTGAAGAAGAGAAATTGGAGGTTGAGGAAATTATAGACGAATGCAAGACATTTTACTTCGCAGGAAAGGAGACAAGCGCTACGGTCTTAACTTGGACATTTATCCTTCTAGCAATCCATCAAGAATGGCAAATCAAGGCCCGTGAAGAAGTAGTTGCTGTTTGCAAAGACAAGGAGCATCCAACTGCAGATATTCTTGGTGAACTTAAGATTGTGAGTTCAATTTCGTACTATAATGCACCGCTCTTAATTAATTTGCTAATTGAATCTTATATAATTAAGAGGGGAGCAAAATGATGGAATTATCCAATGTTAACTACTCTAAAGGGTGATACATATATATAATTTCCTTTTTATGACCAATATTTACGAAGCTCTGGATTTGTCCAATGGTTTGTTTTTGAAACATTCATTCTCTTATAATTCTGTTGTTGGTTCTCATTGTCTGAACAGATAAATATGATACTACACGAAGCAATTCGACTTTACACTCCGGTCACAATGTTGGTGAGGGAGACATGCAAAGATGTTAAGCTTCAGGGCCTCCACATTCCTGCTAACACAGCACTCATTTTACCCGTGATTGCAGCTCACCATGACACAAAGGTCTGGGGAGAAGACGCTGACAAGTTCAATCCTCTAAGGTTTTGCGAGCCTCGGAAGCATTCAAGCTCCTTTTTCCCATGGGGTTTAGGCCCTAGAACGTGTGTCGGACAGAAATTAGCCCTTGTTGAGATCAAACTTGTTCTAGCTGTGATCATTAGACAATTTTCGTTTGTGGTATCCCCAAAATATGTTCACGCTCCGGCCGAATTTCTAACCATTCAGCCTCAATATGGAGCGCAGATCCTTTTTAGGAAAATCTTAAATTAAACATCGATCAGCTGGTGGATCTGGTATGTTGAAGAAAGGATATTTGGATCATGTATTATCTTAATAATACGGAATTTTAATGTTACATAAGCTCAGAACATCGTTTAGGATGAACTTGGTAATGTTGTGGCTTGTAAATCACCGGAGTTGCAGTATTCTTAAGTGTGTACTTCCGATTTCGATTGAAGACAAGCATCTAATTAATATTACTATAAACCACTGCATTACTACACAACCTACACCTAATTGTGAAATCCAATTTGAAATTTGATTAGGAATTGAGCATCAATTTCAGATTTTGTAAATTAGGATTCTTGAGTGAAAATGGAGGGAATTGCAGAATTTGTTAGAATAAAGTTAATTAAATTACTATAAGTTTTTTTTTTAACATGAAAATCATGCAAAATTATCAAAGAAAAATCAATGACCAAGGGATATGAGTGGCCGACCATGTGAGGGTTGAATGGAAGGAAAATAAATTCTGAATTTGTACCTGATAAACCTTGTAATATGTGTTATGATGTCAACAATGAGTAAATAAGACAAATCATTGCATAGAAAAGAAAAGCGGACCCTTAATCCCCTTAGGCCAAGTTCGGCTAAGAATAGAATGAGGGGAGGGAGGACAATGTTTGGCATATTATATGTTAATGATGCATGAATTAGTTGTAGTAGGAAGCTTTCTAATAGGAAAAAAAACATGAGAACTTGACAATAGAAAACTTTGTGAGTCAAATGCGTGTGTGTACATGAGATGGAAATGAAATTATTAACAACGAGTATAGCTTATGGTTCGGCTTAGGAAGAGTCACAAAATGTAGAAAAAACAAAGGAATGGGTGTCTTGAGAGAAAAAGGAAAATGGGGATACTGGAAAGTTCATCTAAAAAACAGATGATGAAAACTAGACAGATTCATCACCTTGATTCTAGAGAGGATTCGGGCCTAAAAATGCTATAATTCAGGGAAGGGTTCCGCATAGAAGTTATAGCTAGGGATGTTGGCTTTCCAACGAATCCAACCTCATTTAATTTGGATATTTGGAACTCCAGATATTGATAAATATTTGAAGAGAGGTCGAGCTGTCACCGCTACTGGTAGATTCAACCAATTGACAAGACAAGGATACTTAGTTGCATTAGGGGAAGAATCAAACTTCTTTCACTTGGGAAATGTGTGGTTCCATGTCTTAGGGTTCAAAAGATATAAGCCGTATTCAAAATCGAATTGGAGATGATAGTTATAATTTAATAAAGACTAATGATCTAAAGAGATATAATAGGAAACATAAATGTAAAGGAGATAATTGTTAAAAAGAAGTCAACATTGCCGTTATTATTATTGTTGTTGTTGTTGTGAGAAATGTAACTAAGTAAGAAATGATATGGTATACCTGTAGATTCAGGAGGGATCGTATGAGGGGCATAAGAACAAGAACAAGAACAACAACAACAACAAGGGAGCGCGAATCGACCTTCTACAGTAGGTAGGTGTTCTACACCCATATCTTTCTTAAATGTACATAATTATGAAAGCTTGTTTCATTTTTAGACTATATATATAAATGTTACCAAAAGGAAAGCATCTAATGAAATAAATGATAAATAAAAACACACATGATTAACTATTCTGACAGGGAATAGTTAATCATACCAATGGGTTCCATTGATATCAACATTTTCCTAGATTCGATTAGTCGATTAGGGTTTAGGGTTTTGGGTTTTAGGTTTTGGGTTTAGGGTTTGGGGTTTAGGGTGTAAAGTCTAGGGTGTAGGGTCTGGGTCTGGGGTCTGGGATTCGGGGTTCGGGGTTCGGGTTTAGGGTTTAGGGTTTAGGGTTTAGGGCTTCGGGTTTAGGGGTTTAGGGCTTAAGGTTTAGGGCTTAGGGCTTAGGGGTTTAGGGGTTAGGGTTTAGGGTTTAGAGAGGGAAAAAAAATGATGAGAGAGCTATTGCTGTCGGCGACTTGGAGGAAGACAACCTGCCTTCCCTGTACTGATCGCCGGTGAACCCCATCTCCTTCCCCATCATATTCTGCCTATTCTAACCGAACAACTTCTTATTCTGGTACCTACAAGACCACATCCACCATACCCTACATTTCATTCCCACAACCTTGCCTAGCCTACCATGTCCCAAATCCACCAAAAACAGCCCATCCCACATCACAACATGTTGAAAACCAAACCTATAGCCAACAAAACCAAACCTGTACCTGGCCAATCCTCTTGGGCGGATTGAGTTCGTGTCTCGGACTCAAGTACAAGATTTACCCTAGAACAACTACCAAGACAACAAGCAGGCCAAACTCTGAAGATTACAGAAGACATGCTCATGGACAATTCTGATCAATCGAACCGCTGCATGATTGGTTTTTTCCCAGGGTTTCGAATGCCATTCCATGCTATTAACTCCATTGCATCTAGGGCTTGGCGTCAACATGGATTAGAAAGTGTTATGACAACCACCAATGGGTTCATTATATTCCGCTTTACCATTACAGATGAGATGAACGCTGTTTTAGAGAAAGGACTGTGGATGTTTGGAGGTAAGAACATTATTCTTCAACAATGGCACCCACGTTTTCAGTTTGATAAAAACAGAATATCCACTCTCCCAGTTTGGATCCGCCTCCATGGATTGCCTTTTCCCTTATGGTCCAAGCAGGGTCTCAGCCTTGCAGCAAGCATGGTTGGCCGACCTCTCTCTTGTGATGAGCTCACTTACAATTGCACTAGGTTGGAGTATGCACGGTTATGTGTTGAAATGGATGCTGCACTGCCTTTTGTCCACAGCTTTGAGATAGATAGCCCATTTTTCATTGCCCCAATTACTGTTACTGTTGATTACGAATGGAAGCCACCAAGCTGTGCTCAATGCAAGGTCTTCGGTCACTCATGTAAGGCTCAACAACCACCTACTCCAGAGGACAAAGGTAACCTTCCTACACTCACTCCAATACACACCTCCAGCATTCCAGAAACCACAGCCTTCATACCACCTCAACCAGCACATACCTCTGAACCACAACCAGAGACTAGCCCATAAAACATTGATTCCACTACCCTTCCTCACTGCAATCCACCCTCACCCAAGATCCCACTACCAGCAACACAAACACCTCCCCCTACCCATCAATCACATGCCAAACCATTACCCCAGCCTAACACAGCACTAGTAGTTCCAACAGATATGGAGGATTGTGATTCCAGCCAAGACTCTGGTAATGAACATCTTGGCATTCAGCATCATCATCTTAATACCCTGCATGCAAATATTTGCTTTGAAAGTAAGATGGATTCTCTACGAAGCACTAGTGAGTCCTCCCTTGCTGGTCCAGACACATCAACTAAGGCTTCGACCTCTGGTACCCCTCCTGATGCAGACCCAGTGCAGTCCCCAATTCCATCTCCTACCACTACAAGGAAAAAAAAAGGGGGCAGGAAAAAGAAGGAGGCCCGGGGCCACTAGTTTTTTTCCCCTTTGATTACATAACCATTTGAATAAATGTTCATAGTTGGCACATGGAACATATGGGGTCTCAATGGCTCCCAAAAACAAAAAAATGTCCTTGCCTAGACGCACAAAAACAATTTAGATATTTTTTGCCTTTTGGAAACAAAGGTTGGTCCTGCCAATCTCCACTCCATTACAACCAAGCTCTCTCCATCTCACTGGAAATATAATTCCAATATCACTTCCTCCACCACATGCCGCATTCTTGTTGGCTGGAACACACAAAAACTCCACCTCACTTACCTTCATTCAGCATCACAATGGTTAACATGTGAAGCTACCTTACCAAATAATCCTACCCCTGTCTGCCTTACATTTGTGTATGGCCATAACACACCAGCTGAGAGACAATCTCTTTGGAGATATATATCACAGGAAAATTCCATCAACACTTGCACCCCTTGGCTGTTATTGGGAGATTTCAATGCCATCATGCAAGTGGGAGACCGTAATGTGATTCACGAACAACAGGAACTAGGGAAGATGGCATCAACTTATTTTCAGAATCTTCTCACTGCCTCACACCCCATAATGAATGCAGAGGTCCATGATCTCTACCCTAATGCTATCACTGAGGAATCTAAAGTTGCAGCCCTTATACTGATCACAGATGATGATATCAAGGCAGCTCTTTTCTCCATCTCTTATTCTAAAGCTCCCGGCCCGGACGGATATAATGTACTGTTCTACAAGAAAAGCTGGGACATCATCAAGGTAGATTTCATTGCTGCCATAAGGTATTTTTTCTCGGAAAATTCTTTGCCTCGGTGTGTAAATGCAACAAGAGTTGCACTGGTGCCGAAAAAGGAACTCCCAACAAGCTTGAGCGATTTCAGACCAATATCCTGCTGCAATGTTATCTATAAATGCATTTCCAAGTTACTTGTCATCTGGTTAAAGCAGCTCTTTCAGATGTAATAGGCCCTGCCCAATCTGCTTTTCTTCCTGGGCGCAATATATCAGATGCAATTCTCCTTACGCAAGAGCTCATGCACAATTATCATCTCAATACAGGGCCAGCTAGATGTGCATTAAAAATTGATTTGAGGAAGGCTTTTGACACTGTCAGCTTGGATTTCATTCTTGCTGGACTCCATGCTATAGGCCTCCCACAGTGTATGATCAGTTTGATAACTACTTGTATTACCACCGTTCACTACACCATAAATATCAATGGTGAATTACATGGCTTCTTCAAAGGAACTCGAGGTGTCCGTCAGGGTGATCCACTCTCGCCCTATCTTTTTGTATTAGCTATGGAAGGCTTGGGGGGTATCATCAGGAAAACGATCCAACACAGTGAATTTATTCACCATTGGCGGTGCAAGCCAACCAATATAACACATCTTTGTTTTGCAGATGATTTAATGCTTTTCTGTCATGCTGATATCGACTCAATCATGTTGTTGAAGTCTAGCTTGGACAGATTTTCTACCCTATCCGGCCTCACCATCAACCTTACCAAAAGCTCACTTTATCTGTCAGGAATTGATGGAAGCCTACGGAGCACATTCAGCACTCAACTAGGCATCCCGGAAAAAACACTTCCTGTGCGGTATCTAGGAGTCCCTCTTCTCTCCTCTCGTTTATCTCATGCAAATTGCATGCCATTAGTGGAGAGGATCACAACGAGAATACAACTATGGACATCTTCATCTCTCACATATACTGGCAGATTACAACTCATCAAATCAGTCCTCTTCTCCATCCAAGTCTACTGGTCATCCATCTTCATGCTTCCCGGTGAAACCATCAAAAAACTAGAAAGCATCCTGACAGCTTTCTTATGGAGAGGAACATCTCTTACCTCTACAGGAGCAAAAGTGGCTTGGAATTCAATAAGTTACCCGCTGCATGAAGGAGGTTTAGGGGTAAAAAGATTGAAAACATGGAACCAAGCAGCAAATCTTAAACACATATGGCATCTTCTAACAGATACAACTTCTATTTGGACAACTTGGATTCATGCAATTCTCTTACGGGGGAGACCATTCTGGAAAATAAACATCCCATCCAATCCCACCTGGTCTTGGAGAAAAATTTTGCAGAGCCAAGAATGGTGCAGAGGATGGTTTATTACACATATTGGCAATGGTTCCTCAACTTCATTATGGTATGACTACTGGCTTCCAAATGGTAAGAGAATGATAGACTCTTTCTCCATTCGAACTCTTACTTCTACAGGTTTGCCTTGGAATGCACGGGTTGTAGACATAATCACAGACGGCCAATGGAACTTCCCATAACCATGCCCACACTGCAAGCAAGTTGGGATTCAATTTTATTCCATCCAGCTCCATTCTCTGCTGACCAATATATATGGACTAGCCATGCCTCAGGGCACTTTAGCATACAATCAGCATGGGAACTTCTCCGTGAGAAGAGACCACTTAACACCATGCATCATCTTCTATGGTTCAAAGGTCACATACCCCGCCAATCTTTCATATTATGGCTTGCAGGTCTCGGTAGGTTGCGCACAATAGACCGCCTTCACTCAGCTGGCATTATACAAAATGCTAAATGCATTTTATGCAATCTTTACACAGAAACTCATCAGCATCTATTTTTTGAATGTCAATTTACTAAGACTGTGTGGCAACGTGTCAATACTAAAGCCAGCATTCACTGGCCATGCATATCTTGGCAGAATCTCTTATAATGGGCTGCTGCACACTACTGCAACAAAACAAACATTCAGCACATTATAGCACGGTTATTGCTCTCCACAACAGTATACCAACTGTGGTATGAGCGCAATAACAGAGTGTTCAACAACAAGTTTCAAGCCGCTTCTAATCTGGCGGAGGAAGTTCTTCAACAGGTTCGTCTGCAGATAGCTTCCTTGGAGTTTAGCAGTCACATCCTGCCCACCATCTGTGATAGCTGGGGCATTCATCTTACTGGTAATCAGCAACAGCCAGGCTTCCATCCATGATTCAGCGAACAAAGCAACTGTTCACGCCAATGTTATACAAACCGAAGAGGAAAATAATTACATCGCCACTGTTCACGTAGAGATGCATGGTTTTTTCTCCTCTTGTTTACTCGGGCAGAACATTAATTACATTATGCATGGCTGCCACTTTTCACGCAGAGGCCATGCATAATTTTCTTCTTTTCTTTTCTTTACTTATCATTTCTCTATTGTAAAGCCGCAACTAAATTTTATTTTCTCTTCGCTATGTAATGTCTCTTGGGGTATGTCTCTCGTATTTATGTAGCGAAATTTATCTTTTATTTATATACATCTTAACTTTTTT
>Ga0325401_1003057_pt1 | contig 15144 bp, 7 predicted proteins | sample PopdelMetagenome_FD_205666 | JGI IMG/M metagenome (GOLD analysis project Ga0325401, IMG submission 205666) | Populus deltoides microbial communities from Bellville, Georgia, United States - Xylem-PdKOR-R2 | ecosystem: Host-associated > Plants > Phyllosphere > Stem > Wood/Secondary xylem | place...
GCAAAGGGAAAGTCACCGTGAATGGAAAGAAAGAGAAAAAAGAAAGAAATGTGCAACAAGATGGAGGGCAATTACATTTAGACAATAGTCATGCATTAAGCAGCCAACTTTTATTATCTCTACTTCTTGTCAAAGAATACGGGAAAGCAAACAGCGAACAATGTCCCCCCCCACACAATTAAGAACTCAGTATTTCAGTCCTTGGTTAATATCATAAGCTTTAAACAAGGAAAACAAATTGTTCATAATTGCTCTTATGCTAAAAGAGAGAAAGTTCTTCTCCCGGGAAGCCACTCCTGGCACCTATGGTGCCTGTGCTATCTGGACCTCAAATACAAGCCCGTAACTATGATAAACCTCAATTACTAAGGATACAGTTTTAGATGCCAAACAATTAACATAATACAAAACAATTTTGAAAGCCAAATGATCGATGCGATGAGAAACGAGGTTGAATTGCATTTACCAAGAAGCAAAAGTTTTTGAATATGCTGTTCAACTTTGGTTTCTTGTTCAATTCGCCTTTCAATTTCTGCAGCCTGGAAAAGCCAAAATTAAATTTGCAAACTTAAGATCACACAAAGAACAAGGGGCATATAAGAGGCATAAGTATCATCATAGACAAGATTAAACCGAATCACCAGTATCATACTCGTAGAAGAATATAAATCATGCATTTTATCAATTGTAACTCACCTGTGCATTCTCTTCAGTATCTGCTTCATTGTATCGATGCCGTTTACTGCAGAGTAAGCCCATATTTTGTGTTGTGATAGACAGCATAGAACGTGCAGTGATCAGGCTTCACCAGGGGTTCAAACACTTGGTCGATGCCCTTTTGTAAAGGTCACTCATAATGTGGTCAATTTGACCTGATCAGAGTGAAGAAACCGCAGGGGCCATTAAAGATTAGATTCATCTTCCTTTTAAAAATACTTAAGTTCAATCACCAGTCCAACTCACATAAATGAGTTGTACAACATAACCAGTACCCGAAATTACATGTCAATTCTCGTGACTCCAAGTTCAAAAAACAAAAAACTAGAAAACACCATCAGAGACACACGTACATTAATGACAAGAACTTATCAGCCATGTATATGTACAATTAATATTCCCAGTATAAGTTTACAAGGTCTTGGCATTTACCACTTCACGGCAGTACATAGCATCAACACGCCCTTCAGCCAACTTATCTCCTACCTCCCATTGCATAATAACAATCAATGTTTTAATTATGAAATTTTTCATTATCATAAAACAACTTCCGAAATAATTATATTTAATTGCATCCAACAGGAATTATTATTATCATTTTTATGAGAACGGAAAAGGAACAAAATGAGAATTATACATACACAGATAAAGATAATGAGAAACAAAAAACCCAAGAATGTTCTAAATCAAACCCAAAAATGAAAAAAACAAGGGATTTTTTTTAAAATAAAACAATTGTTCATCTGCAACTGTTAGAGCAATAGAATAGAATAGAATAGAATACGAAGATCCCACAACATAAATTGAACCCAAGAAAGCAAAGATCTAGAAAGACATACTTTAGCAAATGCAAAGAAGAAACAAGGTCAAAGTTGGTAGATATAGAATTGGTTGATTGGCTTGGTTCTTGCAGCCACCCTCTTTGCTTTGTCTGCTGTTCTTCTCCTCCTACACTTTCGCTTGCTCTCATTACAGTCAAAGTCAGAAATAAAATGTTCAACTAGCACTGAGATGAGTATCTTTACAGCCACGTTTACTTTAGTATTTTAAAAAATAAATTTATTAACATGGATCTTCGGGATAGCGATATATAGATGAACATCGGGGGTGTCTTTTGTATGGGAAAGATAAAAAAAAAAAAAAAAGTAATTATTTTTATTATTATTATAGATATCCGAATCAGTTTGCTTATGTATATCTTAATTAATATCATAAATTTTAAAATTAATGAACAGCTTCTAATATCCCTAACTCAAAGTCATAAACAGAAATATGTAACTAATTATTACAAGGCAGTGAAGTGGGCTGGACTGTGCTATGCTCTACTGGTTCTCTTCTCCCTTTGCTCCTCTGGTTTCTCTGTTTCCGTGTTGTGTCCGTGTGAGTGTGGCAATGTGAAAGTTTTGGGGTATCTTGTCGCGCTTGTTAATGCCTAATGGGACATGTTCGCTTCTTCACTATGTTTATTTTTTATTATTATTAATATAAATATTTGAAATTTGCATTTTGATTAATCTAACGAGTTTTAAAGTTAATGGTTATATAAACCTTTAATAGCCTTAAAAATACTAAAACTCATGACCATTGAGAAGCAAATCTAAAACCTGACTAGTTAAGCTAATTCTCGGAGTTACTATATCCATTTTTACAATGCTGGCCATAACCACATTTGCATAGTATTTTGTAATATATTAGTGATTATTTTTAAAATGATAATATTTTTTTTAAAAAAATTATTTTTAATATTAATATATTAAAAAAATCTAAAATTATAAAAAAATAAAAAAATCATTTTTTTTATAAAATATCGTCTGAAATACAATTCCAAACAACACCATAAATTAGGAGGGTTTAATTGGAGTTTACAAAGATTTTGATTTTTTTAAAATTAATTTTTTTAATGTTTTGGATTGTTTTGATGTAAATACATCAAAATAATATTTTTGACATTAACATATCAAAATAATCTGAAAACATAAAAAAATTTAAATTTTCATGAAATGCTGTTTGAAATGTAATTTCAAACAGCACCTTGAATTAGAAGGGTTCAACTGGAGATTATAAAGATTTTGAATTTTTTTATTTTAAATTAATTTTTTGATTTTTTTTGATTGTTTTGATGTAAATACATCAAAATATTTTTTTATTTTAAAAAATTATTTTTAATATCAGTAAATTAAAACAATTCAAAAATATAAAAAATAATTTTTTAAAAAATCAAATTTTCATCAAACACCATTTGGAATGCAATTCCAAATGGCACCTTAAATTAGGTAGGTTTAACTAGAGTTTATAAAAATTTTGTTTTTTTATTTTAAATTAAATTTTTGGGTGTTTTGAGTTGTTTTGAAGTAAATACATCAAAATAATATTTTTTAAAAAACAATTATTTTTAACATCAGCACATCAAAAAAATTCAAAAACAAAAAAAAATTAATTATCATAAAACGCCGTTTGAAATGCAATTTCAAAAGCACCTTATATTAGAAAGTTTAATCAAAGTTTATAAATATTTTGAATTTTTTTATTTTAAATTAATTTTTTAATATTTTTAGATTGTTTTAATGTAAATACATTAAAATAATATTTTTTTATTTTTAAAAATTATTTTTAATATCAGTATATTAAAACAATTCAAAAATAAAAAAATTTCAATTTTTTATTAAAGGTCATTTGAAATGCAATTCCAAATATCACCTTAAATTAGGAGTGTTTAATCCGAGTTTATAAAAATTTTGAAATTATTTTATTTTAAATTAATATTTTGGGTGTGTTTTGGATTATTTTGAAATAAATATATCAAAATAATATTTTTTTTGTTTTAAAAAATTATTTTTGATATAAACATATTAAAAAATTCAAAAACATTAAAAAAATCAAATTTATATGAAACATTGTTCTGAATATAATTTCAAACAACACCTTAAATTAGGGGTTCAACTGGAGTTTACAAAAATTTTGAAACTTTTTTTTATTTTAAATTAATTTTTTTATATTAATTTTGAATTATTTTGATGTGCTAATATTAAAAATAAATTTTAAAAATTAAAAAATATATTATTTTAATAAAATTCTAAAAACAATATTTTAAAAAATAATCATTTATTATTGCAAAAAAACACCCCTAAACTGACTGACTAGCTTCTTCTTCTTCTTCTTTTTTCATCGGGCTGTTTTTATTGACACTGATGTCCATTCCCTTCCCTTCCATCTGAAAGGATCTTGAATTCTTCTCATCCACTAAAACTCTATACCACCATTAGATTGTTTTAAAGGACAATATTAATAAATTTCATTATTAATAATTGCTTTAAATAGACAATTATCATCATATTCTTCTCCGTACATATGAATAGTAATTAACCAAGTTAAATATTCATTAATAATATTGTTTTTGTTTTTATGGTTCAATTTTTTTTAAAAAAATACTTTTTAATTTACTTTTTATCTAAAAAAAATATCAAATTAATATTTTTATATGTTTTTTTTGAAGGTTTTGATATGCTAATGTTTATTTTTTTAATTAAAAAATTCTTTTAAAAAGTATTATTTATTGTATTATCAAACATACACTTCATTGGACACCTTTAGCTTTACCCAACCTACCTCTTAAATCGTTAATATAATTCTGGGTACAAATTAAGGGGGTGTTTGAGATTATATTTGGACCATCATTTAAAAATTGATATTAAATTGTGTTTGTAGATATGGATGCAAATTGGTTTAATGCACTTTTTGATGACCATTATGAAAATGTTATGAATAATGTTGGTCGGTATGTGTCTGATGGGTTTGCTGGTACAAGTTCTGGAAGTGTTTTTGGAGGTAGTTTCGACGCTGGTTATGGGAACAATAACAATGAGGTGCAGGACGACGACCAAAATCAACAGGATGATGATGACAGTGGCGATTTATTTTGGCATAGAGAGTGTGATCGCATTAAATTAGTCATATGCACTGCTGGAGCACTGGCTTTGTATCACAATACGTATGTTTATAAAGAACTATATATTGTTTCATACAACACTGGAATGCGATGGTTGATTGAAATTTTAAATGGGAATTGGGTGCGTTGTGTGAACATGTTTCGGATGGATGCAGACACATTTAAGAGTTTGTCTCTTGAGTTGGAAACAATGTACGGGTTGAAACCGTCTAGATGGATGAGTGTTATTGAGAAGGTAGACATGTTTCTCTACACTTTAGCTCTAGGCGCTTCGAATAGGGAAGTTCAGGAGAGGTTTCAACATTCAGGTGAAACCATGTCTAGAAATTTCAACGAAGTTCTTTAAGTGTGCGTGCTAGCTGCTGATTTAATCAGACTAGTAGATCCAGAATTCACAGCAACACCACTGGAAATTGCAATGAATCCGAGATACATGCCCCATTTCAAGGTAAAAAAAAATACTTTTTACAAGTTGTTATTATATTTCAAAAGGTTACAATCAAATATTTAAGTACAATTAAATTGATTCGGCAACAAATTTTTTGTTTTTGTAGAATTGCATTGGAGCGATTGATGAAACACATGTACGTGCATGTGTATCACAAGAAAATCAAATCCCATTTATTGGTAGAAAAGGTATACCGACGCAAAATATAATGGCAGCATGTAGTTTTGACATGCAATTTATATTTGTTTGGGCTGGGTGGGAAGGTAGTGCACATGATACAAGAATATTTTATGAGGCGATTGGAAATACAAACATAGAATTTCCGAGGCCACTAGAAGGTATTCATCCGTAAAAAATAGGGTTGTTGTTCAGCTGGTCTAATTTTCTTTTATATGAAATAAGAAGTAAGCGTTAAACAATAATTAATTTTATGCAGGGAAGTATTATCTCGTTGATTCGGGATATCCGAATGAGTACGGTTACTTGGGTCCATATAGAGGGGAGAGATATCATCTTCCAGAATTTCATCGACGAGGACAACCGTGAAGTCGGGAGGAACTATTCAACCAAGTCCATTCATCCTTACGATGTGTAATCGAACGTACATTTGGAGTTTGGAAGAAAAGATGGCGAATCTTGCAAAACATGCCTGAGTTTCCTTACGAATCACAAGTTAAAATTATTGTCGCATCAATGGCCCTGCATAACTACATTCGGCGGAAGTCGGGCCAAGATGTTGCATTCAACGAGTTTGATAGTCATCCAGGTTTTGTTCCTCCTGATACTTTTCCCGATGTCGTTACACAATCACAACCACGAGGGCACCAAAGGGCGTCGCATATGGATTATATTCGTGATGGCATTACAAATAGTTTGATGGGACAATGATGTTTATTTTGTAATAACAAATAACAATTTATTTTTTTACCGGTATATATTTGGACAAAATGTTTTATTTCCTCTTAACACAAAAAATTATTTCATTTATGTCCTTTTTAGTCATTTTAGGTACAATATCAACCGCAACCACAGTTTTAACCAGACATGTTTTTACCACAATAAAGTCACACCACACTTTTAACCAAACACACAAAATATATACACAAACCATAAAAAAAGTACTTTTTTTAAAATCACTTTTTTTTCAACCGCAACCATAACAACTACAGCAAAAACAAACACTCTCTATGCCTTTTAATGTTTGTTAGCCATTGATGCATGCAGACTCTCCTGTGGGGTGGTTGAGGGTATGGATACAAAGGAGGAGATGAATTTTAAATGTTAAAAGGGGTAAGAAGTTAGTATTTTGATGGTGTTAATCATTATAAATATATAAATTTATTGTTTTTTACATGAAAGGAGAAAGAGTAAAAAATACAAGTCTCTCCCTCTCAAGCTTTGAGTTTAAGGGATTGACAAACGAGGTCAGCTTGCTTGCCATCGACCTCATCCATCTTCAATCTTGCCAACTTGTGATTGCAAAGATATGATCCATGATTTATACAAAAAATTTCTTTAGAAGATGCATATGCTAATTACATTAATCATGAGCATGATTAATGTAATTAGCATATACATCTTCTAAAGAAATTTTTTGTAATTATCATATGTATAGAAAGGTAAAAAGCTTATGCGTGGTTAGAAAAAACTCTCAGCTTATGAAAATGATATCTAACGTGTAATAAAATAAGATTTAACATTAACCAAATAGAGTTGAAAAAGAAAAAAAGTTTGGAACTCTATGCAGTAGTGAAACACTAGTAACCAACATGACATCATGTAATTAGCTAGTGGAATAGGAACAAATGACATTTAGAAAGTAGAAAATGGGAAGAATATATATGTCTCGTCACCATACGAGTGTAAGTGAATATACTCTATAGTTAATCGGTTGATTATATGTAACATTAATTTTATTAATGTAGAACATATTTAGTATTAATAAAAGCTTTCTTTATATTAATAAAGAACGCTTTTATTAATAAAAATAAAACCTATAAAAAGGCTATGAAAAAGCTCACATGATAGTTGTGTAAGTGATTCTTAAACTTGAGATCACTAAGTTATCTTATATAGAGAGTGTTATGCTTTGATTTTAGCTACATGTTGTCCTAATTAAGGGTAACAAACATGTAGATATTGGGTATAACATAAACTATATAAAGATATTTGAGTAATTAAGAGAGGATTCATTATCATAGGTTAACAAGGAAAGATATTCCATCTATTATCAAATAGTATAGATTGTAAAATCCTTGGCTAGGTGGAATGAGATTTGAAAAGAATTTCTAATCTTATTCAAAGAATTAATGACTAGAGTGTTGAGAACTAAAATAATTTGACAGAGCAGATATATTACATACTATAATGTCTAAATCCAAACATTATTAATGAAGGTATAATAATTACACTGATAAACTAGTCACTAAAAGATTACGTCAAATCACTTATGACTTTCTTAATATTCGGGAGATCATAACAAGTTGCTTGACATTGTATTTGATCTTCAAATATAAATCAATCAATTGTTGAATTGATAATAATTAATTTTTTAAATTTAATTAATCTTATTTTATTTAGGATTATGATTTATATTTGGGCCTACTTATTAGAGAACCTAATGGGTCACAAATATAAGAATCATTGGTTAGAAATTAAAACATGATGATTAATCAAGTATGACTTGATTGTGAATAAGTTTTAAAAGTTGAAGACTAAAATATAATTAATATAAGAAATTACAATTCTAGATTTATAAAAAATTAAGTAAGGACTTAATTGAATAAATTTCTAAAATTAGCCTAAAATAATACATGTGATATTATTTAAGAGGAAAATTAATGTTTTTTCATTTATATGGTTTTTTAGGTTTTTCTATAAATAAAAAGTTATACCTCTTATTTTCTAATAGTAGAGTATAGTACAGAAACACCAAAATACAAAAGAAAAAAGATTTCTCACAAGTGGTTTGTGTGGATTACCATTACAGACCGAATATTTAGACGACATATGATTTTCAATAACCCAGCCTTGAAGTAATTATTCAAAGCTAAATAAAACTTGATTAATCATCCTATTTTATTTTTTTAAAATTTCAAATGGGTAGGTTACCCGTGAAAATAAATTAATTTTAGGGAAGTATTGACGTCTTTTGGAATTCATTTTGGGATTTAAAAGTGGTAGGTCGCTCGTGAAAATAAGTCAATTTTGGATTTTAAAATGGGCATGTCACCTGTGAAAATAGATCAATTTTAGGGAAGCATGCACGCTTGCTGAAATTCTTTTTAGAGTTTGAAAAGGGTAGGTCGCCTGTGAAAATATACCAATTTTTTAATTTCAAAATAAGCAGGTTGCCCATGAGAATAGACTAATCTTTTTGAATTTTATAAAGGGTAGGTCACCCGTGATAATGAGATCAGTTTTTATAGAAAAAACTAAGTCTTTAGATGGGTAAATCAACCAATAAATCAGATAAACACCTTTTTCTTTACAAGCTTACTATGCAAAACTTTGATGAGATTTTGCTTTGTAAGCATTGTAAAGAAGAGGCATTTGTTGTTACCTATTTTTTACCACTCATAAGAAAAAAATATAAAAAAAATATAAGAGAACATACATGAAGATAGCCTGGAATATTGCCTAAGATTGGTGGTAGAGAACCAAGATGACAAGTGAAAAAGTTGGAGGAATAAAATGTATAAGATTGACAAAATTAGCAACCTAATTCTGACTGACAAAAGGCCTCATTAGTGAAAATATTTTATCTAGGGTACAGAAACAAAAATTTAGATGGATAAGGACTCAATAAGAATTTTGTAAGGCTTAATTAATTTTATTGAGGACTTAATTGTAAGGAAAATAAGTTTTTGGAGTCAATTTGGGTGTTAATTGGAAGAAATTAAAGTTTGAGGATTGAAATTAGACTTTGAAAGGTTTAATTGGTTAATCAGGGGCTTAATTGTAAAAAACAAATGAAGTTTGGAGGTCATTTAAAGACTTAATTGTATATTTCCAAGACCAAGGGCCAACTTGTAAATGACACACAATTTCAGGGGTAGAAATTGGTGAAATTAAAGGCAAAATTGAAAGGAATTGAAATTTTGGTAGTCAATTAAGGATGAAACTGAATAAATTAAAAATCAAAGACTCATTTGTAAAAGGCGTTGAATTTTAGGGGTGATATTTGAATTTGATAAGGGTGCAATTGCATGCAATTAAAAGTTGGAAAACAATTACAAGTGTAATTAAAATGAATTGGAAAAGCAGGGACCAAATTTAAATTGGTCAAATCCCAAATTAAAAAACTCTAATTTCTAGGGTTTAACATATACGACATGTCGTTCAACCACTGTTCATCTCCTTCCTTGACAATTTTAGCTGGTTGAGTAGGCATCTTCAAGTGAATGAATGAGACGTTTCTGACCATTTTAGAGGCTTTAACCACCACCATTCAACTGAGAGACGCCCCCTCTATAATCCCATGGCGATCAAAATTAGACGTTTACACCCTAATTCTTCCATAAAAGTCTCCAACATCTTGTCTCCAATTATCTTTCCTTGCATTTTCAAATTTTGTGATGATCAAGTTGACCTCTTTGGATAAATAAATGTGAAGCTACATTCCTCCAAATTGGGTAAGGTTGGATCCAAACGAAAGGTGTGCACCTCCTTTACCAACTTCAGGTGGTCTTACACAATGTTGACATTGAAGTTGCTCCTATGAGACCTTAAAAGTGGCCAATCTAGTCAGTCATGGCTGTGACACCCATTTTGCAAAACCATTGATTTTTTCATGTGTTCACACTTAAAACTTTCTCAATAGGTTCTTATCAAGAATTAATCGTATTTCTCTCAAAATCAGAAGGCCAAAAAATATCTTGTTGGTTTACAAGTTTAGCAAAACCACCACTGCAAAACTAATCTAGTTTAGAGCTTCTAGCTCTTGTTGTTTTATCCAAAACCCTTCTATTCTGATCAGAGATCCAAGATTGATCAAGCATGATCAATTTTTGATTGAATCCAATAAAAAAACCATAGCAAAACCCTATAAATAACCCCTGAAAATTAGAGCTAAAGAGGAGAAAAAAATGAGAGAAAAGAAGGAGAGAAATATTAATAAAATACCCTAGTTGTGAGGGTTTACGAGCCTAACATAAGGGTTGATTCAATTTTTAAAAGACATTAAGTTTGTAGAAGAAAAACCATACAAGGAAAGCAAAGAAGGCAGTGATCGTTCTAGGGTTTCAAAGGTATATTTTCTAACCTAAGTGGAGTCCATATGGCTTGCTTGAGGATATTTCGGTTGTCATTTTATCTGCATTATGTTTGCAAATAGGGTGATGCTTAAAGAGTAAAGGTTGTGTTTTTTTTTTGTTGCTATGATTTTAATTCTACGATTTGATATGTTGTTATTAAAGTGTGTTTGGTGTTTTTAATGTGACAAAAGCTTTCTAGTTAGGTTAGTTTTGATAAAAACAATGTTTGTTTGTTTTGTTTTGTTTAATTAATGCATTGTGAAGCAATATTGTTGATCATTAGTTTTCAAGGCTTGTTCATGGCCAAAATATATTTAGAAAACTTATTTTGAATCCAAATTGCATAGATATATAGGCTGAATAAGATTAGGCAGTTTTAAGAATTGAAACTCCATTCATCTTATTGATAATTTGATGTTATTTGTTAGTTTTTTGGATTCAACTATACTTGGTATTGATAATGTGATTTATGAGGACAAAAAGTAGTATGTTCAGAGGCCTAAAAGACAAAATCTAGGTTTTGGCAGTAGTTCTTTAATTTCTAAAAATTTTCCAGATTTTAGGTTCATGTTCTTTACATGAACTTTGTCTTAACCTCTTGTTTTGGAGTTGTTAGCTTATTATCTTTGGCAAATCATTTAGGATTAAAATGCATCAATAACGTATATTCATTTTGATCAAATCGTGACTTTTAAATATTAATCAAAGAAAATAGATGCTTGATTTTTTTATCTATGCATGCTTATGAACAATTACTGAATATGGCTACAAATCATCATTAAATAACATCAATAAAATTTCTAGCTATTGGATTTTAAATGGGTAAATGATTTAATTAAAATTTTTATATAATTGGACAAGTCTTCAACATGTCCAAATGTTTTTAATTGTATTTATTATATCCTTATATAATATCAATTTTAATAATAAGTTCTCTGATTAAGTTTTTCTATCCAAATTAAAATTATTATATTTTAAGAATATAATTTTAATTTTAAAAAATATACTTATATTTTAAAATTTAAATTGTTGAGTAGTTTTGAAACATCTTGTTTCTTAAAATATTTTGAGAAAACTTGAGAAATTTTTCATCAATGCAGTTTTGGAATGACAAAAAAAAAATATAATTTTATCAATTTAAATGTAAAAACTTGATTTGGAGAAAGTATTGAAAAATTGAATATTATACAACTGCAATTATAATATTCAATTTAAAATAAAATTTTGATCTAATTATAATATTATCAATATTATAAATACAATTATAATATTTTATCAATTATAATATTATCAATATTATACAAATATAATTTTGATCTACACTCGAGTAAAAATGGAGACATAAGGAAACAATAAGACAAGTTAACGAATAAGGCCCCGTTTCCTTTATCTGTTTCATTTTACACCTGACTAAGTTAACTCGATTCACCAATACAATGTTGGCATGACTATATTTAGAGGTGTTTGAGATAACGATAGTAGTTGCTTTTCAAAATATTTTTTGTTTAGAAATGTATTAAAATAATATATTTTTATTTTTTAAAATTTATTTTTAATATCAGCACATCAAAATAATTAAAAATAATTTTTAAAAATTCAAAATTTTTAAAAATTCTAGTTCAAACATTGTTTGAAATAGACACTTAACACCACAACCACCTTCCATTCCTCACCTTTCCTGTATTATTATTATTATTATTATTATTATTATTATTATTATTAGTAGTAGTAGTAGTAGTAGTAGTAGTAGTACGATTATTTTTTTCTACAAAACCAAACCTTTCTTGTAAGTAAGGTTGTTTAGTTCATCATTAACCAAGATAGTTTTTCACTAGTGTTTTATATTGCCACCTAACTGGATTAAATGTTTGGGAAAAGTTGGAACCTTATTTCAATAAATAATTTTATAGGGCTAATCCAAAGTTCACATTTACTGATTTATCTAAGAAAGTTTAAGATCTTATAAAGTTTATAAAAAGTTATGTTATGTGGTTTAAGATGTTGGAAATTAAGTGTACTGTAGCTACAACTGGTTATTAGTGCATAAAGTTATTATTAAAGGGATTGCAATAGAATATAAAAAAGAGGTTTATAGGAACAAAACAATTAGACATCTACACCCTCACTAATGAAGTTGTTTATTATAAGAAAATCCTAGTAAAATAGGCATAAAAGAAGTCATTAAGGAACCTATCTTATTGGCTATTAAGATAATATCATGAGTACACATTCATTGACAGATTTGGACTCTAACGAGGAGTTTATAGAGCTCCAGTAATAGCTTATATCAATAACAAGAATCAAATATAAAAGACTGTTTGAGCTTATAATATTAAAAAAATCCTAAAGAGATTGTTAAACCTGACAACAAAGATGTAAATGATACCAAAGTAGTTGAAGATAGAGTAGCCTTTTAATATCAAAAAGGCAAAAGAGATATTTGACCAATTGTTGTAGAAGAGAGGAATAAGCTTTTTAGAAATAATATTATCCCTACTGCAAATAAAATTAAGGGTAAGAACTATCATAATTGAAATGGCTTTTAGAAACATAAAACTAAAAGTTATGTGGTTTTTAAGAACCAAATTAAAAAGGCTCTATAGTCTAAGACATATCTATTTTTTAGACAAATAGATGAAAGTGGATGATCATTACAAAAATGGTAACCTCGAGCTTAATGTGCATCTTAGAAAAAAAGAGATGTAAAAGACGAGTTAATCGACCACGACAAAGACTAGAGTTGATCATGATTAACATATTTGAAAAAAATACATAAATTATAGGAAAGCTAAATGAATAGTTTGAATACTAAGATATGCTTTCTAATGAGGTATATAATTGCCGACCTGCCACAATTCTTTCAAATAGTGAGGACTTGGAGGGTAATGTTAAGCAAGTAGTAACTCGACAATAAAAAATTATTGAAATAAGCAATACTCACAACAAAAGTCATCAAAATCCAGTGATGTGGAGGATGATGATCTTCCCCGATATCATCAAATATCCTAGACATGGAAAGAAGATGGAAACAAGGACAATTATCCAAAACCTAATTTAGGAGAAAAATGCTAAACATTTTGGTAAGGAGAGATGATGTCATCCATACACCTTGTCTAAGAAATAGGTTCTGAAAGTTGTACATATCAACAAAATGGTCAATAACAAACAACATCAAGCACTAATTAGTTTCCTTACAGGAAAATGTTAGAATGATTAATATTAGACAAGATCTCACTTACTCATATACAAATAAATAGTGTTGATCATGGATTTATTGTTATCAAAGATAAGATTTCAACACAATCACAAACTTTAGTAGAAAGGGTGAAAAGGGTTCATATCTCTACATCATTCTTATCACATGAGGTTGCAATAGACCACAACCTGCTAAGGGGCTCATTACTGAAAAAGAATGTATAAAAAGAGTGTTTGTTAATATTATAAAAAGATATTGTAATCTTACTTGAAAACAATGTAAAAATTGAATGGTATTTAATAAAAATAAGTCCTGAAAATATTTTTAATTATTTAATTTTAGTTAATTTTAATTAAAAGTTAAGAATTTTTTTTTTAAAAAAAACCATAAAATCCTTTATAAAAAGAGATCAAACCATTAAATCCTTTATAAAAAGAGACCACGTGTTTGAGTTTGGGTGGACTTAGCTTTCCTAGCCTAAAATGAATAATGCTAGGCTTATATAGGTCTACAAGGTTAGGCTCGTGCACACTAGACATCTCAACTTTCCAAAAAAAATATTAAAAAAACAAAATAGAGGATGTATTATTTACATTGAAAAATGATGTGTCGTCCACTAGTAAAACTCCAGCCACATCAAGTGGATGGAAAGTCGAGACCCATCTTCTTGATTTCAAAAACTCATTTTCAAGTATTTTTTCACTTGAAAACACTTAAAAATATATATCCTACAAATCAAGGTTGTCAATTCCGTTCCGTTTCGTCCGGAATGGCCGAAACGTTCCATACCAATTCAAAAAACAGAACAAATTTCATCTCATTTTAAATCTCGGTCCGTTCCAGATTTTTTGGCTAAATTCCACCCGGAACGTTCCTGTTTCATTCCACATGTTCCGTTCCGCCCTTGAAAAGTCATTGAATCAAATTGAACCTTGTTCAAATTAATTAATTAAATCACCCAATTATAAAAAAGTTCTTTTTTATTACAATTTTCAATAACAATGATATTAATAATAATATTGAAAATTATTATTACTATTTTCATTAACAATGATATTAATTTTTTAAAATTAGATTTATCACTAATATATATGGTTTATATTCATATTGTTTTTTTTCATGTTTATACTTTGTAGGAATTTAAGCAAAACAAAGGATGCTTTAGATTATATTAGCCTTGATAACATTAACCTAACTTTATATTTAAAATATTTGTGTTAAAACACTTTACTTTCATAATATTTTGATATTTTGTTTAAGTTGAATTGCTTTAAGTTAAAGATCTATTTAATCTTGATTATTTAGAAATATTTTAAAATTTAAAATTATATTTGTTTGGCATTGTGTTTGTATTGCATAATTTATAATTAATTTATCTTGAATTTGAATTATGTTTGTTGAATATATATATATATATATATATATATATATATGAACAGTACAACCCCGAAACGACACGCCGAAACACTCTAAAACTGAAACATTCTATTCCAATTGAAAAAACAAAACACCTACCGAAACGAAATTGACAACCTTGCTACAAACCTCAATAAACCTATTTTCAATTCAAACCAACCTTAAT
>Ga0325401_1003058_pt1 | contig 15142 bp, 8 predicted proteins | sample PopdelMetagenome_FD_205666 | JGI IMG/M metagenome (GOLD analysis project Ga0325401, IMG submission 205666) | Populus deltoides microbial communities from Bellville, Georgia, United States - Xylem-PdKOR-R2 | ecosystem: Host-associated > Plants > Phyllosphere > Stem > Wood/Secondary xylem | place...
TAGCATGTGATGATGATTCAAATTGAAATTAATTATTGTATTTAGTTGTAGTTATATTTCAAATGTATTTTGATTCAAGATTTTATGATAAATTAAAAATTATTTATTGTTATATGTTGGCTTGTAAAATGTGTGATAATGTTGAGGATGTATTTTGAAATAGAAATTGGAAAGAATGGATGGGAAGAATAAGGCATTTAGGGTCGGCTAAGTATGGAACATGGGGGCATTATGTTGTTAAGAGTAAATATATAAAATGTTATAAATTGTGTGTTGATGAGATAAAGGTATGAAAAAAGAAACTGTGTAACTTCATATTTGAATATCTAGTTAATAACCCTATACTTGGACATATATAAATAGATGTATAAGATAAAGTTGGGATAAAGTAAAAGAGGTTTTTTTGAGGCATTGGAGAGTTAATGTGTTTAATTGAAAAGGGTAGACAATATGCAAGATCATGGCATTATGTCCTTGAAATTCAAATAGTGTGAGATACAAATATAAGTTATGGAAAATAAATATGAAAATTATATTTGTTAAATTAAAGAAGGTTTATGTAAAATGGTTTAGATTTCATGAATATCAATTTAAAACAAATGGAAGAGATATTAATAACGATACTTTTTCTGGAATTATTGTATAGGAATTGAGTAACAAAAAGGAATGTTGAGAAGGAAAATGTGTGGTGACAAATGATTGAGTAGCCTACCATCGTGAATGAAGACCAATGATTGAGTAGTTCGGATAGAAACCATTGATACATATAGTTCATCTTTTCGGACACTTAAACATAACTACAGATATTTAGGTGTGAATGTATGATCTTTATTGAGGACATAATTATGATTACTCAATGAGCAAAGTTTTAAGTAATAACATCTTCAATAAGCAAAGTATTAATGTTGGCTAGGATTAAAGAATCTTAATGAAGTCATTAATCTTTTTAAGGATTGAGAATTTTAATAATAACACTTGTGTTGGGATGAGTAACATTATTTTTTTAGGTGGGGGTGTGATTGTGCCATCAAAGTAGCAAAAAATAGCTTGGCCTTGGAATTAGGGTAGGGCTTGAGCTTTCCATACATGATAGTTGAAGGAATTAAGTTTGACATTGATAATAAATGAAAGATTAAAGAGGGTTAGGAAAGTAGCCGATTCAATAGAGTATTAGAAGTAGAGAAGGTCATTTAAAATTGAAAAGGATATTGATTGTAAGTTGAAGATTGGAAAGGTTAGGAAAGTAATAAGGTCAATAGAATTATTGGAAGTATAGGATGATGGAAAGGTCATTTATGATTTTTTTTTAAAAAAAGAGTAGACAATGGTCTTCTAATGGCTCACTCAGATACTATGTAGAGAGTATTAAGTTTCATAAAAATATAAAATGTTTCAACTTTTATTATATTTGATCGAGTTATGTATATGCAAGGACTTTAGATGGAACATAAATCTAACTATTATCCTTCTTAATTACCTATACATAGTCTGAATTCAAAGTTTAAAATTATTAGTTATACTCCTAAAAAAGTAGAGTCTGTTGAGGTGTTTTGAACTCCTGAAGCAAATGAATCTTTCGTGGATGAACATGTCTTATTGACCTGTTCTTCTATAGTAATGAACCAACATTTTTTTATTTTCATTTTTTGTTTGTATTAAGGTTATAAATTATTGTGCTTGATTGAAAATTGATAATTTCAAGATGAAATTGATATAAACTAAGCTCAACTTTAATTCTGTAAGTTGGTCTTGTTTTGTTCCTTTATAATAATAAAGGAGTTAAATTTGAGTATGCTATTGAATTATTAACTAAGCAAAGCATATAAAAAGTTTTAAAGGGGTTTAAACTCACATAAATAAACTAAGTACAGCATCATTACCTAGTCTAGGTACCAGAAAGCTCATGAAAAATTAAAATAAAAGAGGTTTCATTTTGTGAAGACAAAATGTTATGGAATATGATTATTATATGTTATTGTTTTCACTACTAGAAAATTAAAAAATAATAAAAACATCAATGAAAAATATTTTTCATGGTTTACTAATGAAATTTATGACATAAAATTTTCATCATTAATTTCATATGAAAACGGTGATGGAATAAAAAAAATCATCAACAATTCCATTGGCTTTGATGACGTTTTAATTTACTAACAAAATTGCTGATAAAAATTTCATTAGCGTTTTTAATGGGAATTATAACTCGATAATCCTCTCTTTTCCTCATTTCATCCTTTTTTTTTATTTGAAAACACAGCAACCCTAACCCCTTCATCACATAAAAAATCTGATAGCCTTACCTCATAAATTTGACCACCATAACTCGCCAGTGCCTGTGTAACATCTTTCTAATAGCATAATCTTCCCTCTCTTGAATTCATTTCTTATCAAGCTTCACTCCACCAAGTAAGCAAACCCACCCATTTGTGTTTTAATTTAATTTATTGAAATTGTTTTTTAGTTTTTGTAATTTTCTTGTATATTTAAGTGTTTTACTTGTTTTGTAACGATAATTTTGTTGTATTAATGTACAATTTATTTTTAGGGTTTGTTTAGAATTTGATAGAAATAAATTGAATTTATCACTTGATGGAATTGAATGTGATTTTATAACTTAGGTGTGTTAGAAATGAAATGATGGATAAGTTAATGGTTACCAATTTATTTATTTATTTTGCAATTTTATGGTTAAATTCAAAATTATAAAAAATTTACTTTGTGTGGAATTGATAATAATTAAAGGTATTCATTTAGGTTAAATAAGTTTGAATTGAATACTAATTTAATAGGTACTAGTTTTTTTTAAAAAAATTACCAAGAAATGATGGGTAATTATTGAGAAAATTAAGAGTTCAAGGACAAAACATATCTTTTAGATTACGAGATCAATGCATGTTAGGCAATTAATAAAGCCCTAGCACAAGGTACAATATGGTGCATAATAATATTGAAATGACATAAAATGATTATGTATAGTAAAGTCATTGGTTAGTAAGTTTTCAAATGATATGATTGTTTAATATATAGAATCAACAAGTTCAAGTAGTACATAATCCTATATTTGCTTAAATGTCAATACATGTATCAAGTTCTTCTCTATGTGTGATATTTCAATCTACATTAACATAATGTCATGGGATTAATGGGTAATATTACTAGTGGTGATTTATCAAAGTTTGTGAAAGTATAAGTGGTGTAATGAGAATGAGTATATGGTTAGTAGAAAATAGAGTGATTTTTAAGAAAGAGGTATTGGTTTGAGATAAAAAGAATATATAGGTATGAAAGGTGCTTGAAAAATAGGGTGCTTGAAGAGAAAAATAATGTTTACATTAGGTAATGGGCATGAGAAAGTTCATAGTGGTAGTGGTGGAAAGGATTTGAAAAGGGTGGAATTGGATCTTGATAGGTTAACATATATTTGACTTTTGTTATTTGTTTCTTAGGCAAATTTATATGAACTCTGAATTCTTAGAAGTGAAGAGAATTGTAGATTATATTCTTCTAATTGTATTTTAGTCTCGTGATAATTACTCTAGTGAGGAAATAATGCCACTAAATGACAAGCATTTTGGTAAAATATTTTTATAATATAATTATACTACCTTAAAGATTTACAACAATCAATTTTGAGCTAATTTAGTTTAGTGTTCCTATTTCAGAAAAAAAGAGAGAAGAAATTCACATCACAAAGAAACATCAATTCAGGGTTATCATTTGTTGTTTGATATAGATTGGGTGGGTCGTGGAAGTTTGATATGTATTTTTCTTTTCAAAATTCTTGTGTTTCTTCCTTTTAATCGCTAATGCCTTACTTTGTTTTTGCTTCAATTTTTCTCATGTTAATTTTTAGTCCTTGCATTCATTACAATAAGTAAATATATTTTTCCATCCTCTCTCTAGACATCTTCCATGCTATATCTTTCTTGGGAATATGTTCATATGACGTGGTGACAAAGAATTGTGGTGAAATGTATGAATGGTAAGTATAGATTGATTATCATAAAAAAAATATGCTTAGAGATGTTAAACGACATAAAATAAGTCCTGACTTGGACTTGAATATAATATTTGAACACAAATATTTATACTAGTCTAAGATAATTCAAAAAACATAAAAGATAAATACATCTTACATGTACCCAAGAGACATCTAGGAGAATAAAAAGATATTTTTAAATTCAAAATTATTTTCAACACTTCTTTTTAATTTTGAAAGTCTCATAACTCTTAAAATTTAGATTATGATGAAAAATCATCTTGTCATGACTTACTAATGGCATCTCATTGCCATCTCTTTAATCATCATTTATTTAATAATTGTATATCTTTATATAGTTACTATTAGCTATTTTTCTCATTTTGTGTTTGCTATCATAATTCTCTAACCAAACATATCTTTTCAAGATTTAGCTCTTCAAGTTGCTATTATATTTTGACTCACTCTTTTTTAGGTTGTTGTTTTCTTCTGTCATGGCTCTTTGACCATTTATCGTTTTTTATAGTAAGACCCCGTTTTTTTGATGAAAAGTAGTTTCTTTCCAGGAAAGTGAATTATTTTTCGATGTTTGGAAGTGTAATGAAAAATAAGTTGGAAAACACTTTCCAGTGTTTGGTTATGTCATGGAAAATGAGTTGGAAAATAACTTATTAATGTTTTATTTTTTTCAAGTTTATTAAAATAATGAAGAACAAATCTTACAAATTAAAAAGTTGAATGTAAATGAAATTGAAATTGAAAAAAATAAAATTTCATAAATTATCTCAAATAAAATAAATAATAATCAAAATAATAGAGATCGAATCTAAAAAATAAAAAAATTAAAAGAAGAAGAAATTAAAATAATAATAATAATTAATATTTCATAAATTATTTCAAATAAAATAAGTAACAATCAAAAGAATAAAGGCCAAATTTGATAGATAAAAAATTTCAATTAAAAAATGATAGGGAAAAACAAATAACAATTATAAAAATAAGGACCAAAGTTAATATATAAATTAAATTCTAAGGGATGAAATTGAAAAATAAATATTCAAAACAAAATATATATAGCAATCAAAAGTTTGAGAACCAAATTTGATATAATCAGCAAATAATATGACATTTCTAATTTTTTTCACAACTTCCGGAAAGTGTTTTCCTCTCAAAATAAAAGGAAACACTTTCCTAGAAACCAAGCCAAATTTTCCTTTAATTGAAAAGTGTTTTCCGTTGACTAACTTTTCTAATGACAAACAAACACAAGAAAGTTTAGAAAGTGGTTTCCCGAAAATCAGTTTCCGGGAAACAAACGCACCCTAAGAGTTTTCTATTCTCTTTATATATACTCTCTCTTGTATCACACCATCTTTTGTACAAGAAGTTGTTAGCTTGCACAAAGCCTCTTTCTTAAGCTTATTTTATCTCTCTTGATGTAATGCCTTAACTCTTTTGTTGGGTTCTATCATCTTGCACTTCTATTTTTTTTTTCTTTTTGGATGTCACTTGTCCATCCACTCTTTCATCTACAAACATGCTTTAACTTCTCAAACGCCTCACTAAATCGAATTAGCTCTGATACCATGTTAGAAAAAAATAAAGAACTCTTATATTAAGTTACTCTCAAATAAGAAGAAGTCGAAATAGACTTGGACTTTAATATAATATTTGAACACATATATTTTTACTTGTATAAGATAAGTCAAGAGACTTAAAAGATAAATACATCTTTAATAGTTAAATGTACCTAGAAAACACTTAAAAGAGTTAAAAGACACTTTGAACTTCAAAATTAATTCCAACAATGCATACATACATACATAGACACACACTTTAAATAAAATATCTTGGATATCATTTGTTAACACATAATTTTATTTTAGGGATGAGATTGGTATAGCACAACCATTTGGACACCTTCCAAGGTTCATATTAAGAATAAAAATGGCCTCGCTGAATAGGTAACAATGTTGATTATTAATGAATTTGTTTCCCATGGAATAAATACGTTAAAAGAGAATGTTGATACGTTGTATTTATTGAGTTAAGATTTGATTGATAATTTGTTCATTGGATTTAATAGCCGTTCATTTTATAATTATGCTTTTAATATTAATAAGTGATATTAAGTGTTGGGTAACACTATTCTGTTCAATATTGAATTCTCAAATCCTTTTTGTTACTATACCTTGTTGTTTATAAGGTAGATACAGAAAACCTTATTTGAACTTAGTTATGCTTATTCATTTGTTTATATATACATCTAAATCTTTTCTCTTTACAAAGTTACTAACTTAAGTATTTGAGAGTTCTTACATCTATTAAAGGAGATTTTTTGCAAGTAATATTTATTAGCTACATTGGCTATGAAGAATGAATCATATTGCTTGAACTAAAAAATTAATTGATTATCCAACAAGTAAGCCTCATTTCTAAACTTCTTGGATTTTGAAACCTCATCAGAATCCATACACAATCCATCTTGAGATTCCGCTAAAGCTTAACCTTAACTTCTGTAGTGCTGATGACAAATATAATATATAAACTTTAAATATAATCTATAAATAAGTTAAATTTTTTTTTTATAAATAACACAATTCAAATAAATACATCATATATGTAAATATATGTTTCTAAAGAAGAATAATAAATAATATATAATTAAGTGGAGGTCAAACCTTCACTTATTTTTAATGTTATGGAATAAAAAATATGATAAATTTAAAAATAATAAATATAAAATCTATATTTCTCATGACATACCATTTAATATACCATAAAAAAATTGAATTAAAGAAACCAAATACATAATTATTCAATAGCACTAAATAATTAAAAAAATAAAATAAAATAAATTCCTTTTAAATCTAACTCACAATATTTAAAATTATGTTACAAACAATGTTTTATAAAAACTTAATTAAATTATTTTTATTTAAAATTATATTTTTATATTTTCAAATTATTTTGATATATTAATATTAAAAATAATTTTTTTAAAATTAAATAAAAATATTATTTTAATATATTTTAAATAAAAATATCTTAAAAAACAATCTCTACAAATTAAAATTAAAGAGTAAACTTGCGTTTTGAATCAATCGTAAAAACAAACGACGCCGTTAAATCCTCGGAAGAACACCTGCGGGATAAACGAAGAAGGTCTTTCTTCTTTCTTTTGGCTATCAATCAAAAACCCTTGAAACTCTCTCTCCCTCCTCTACTAGTAACTGAAACTGCTCCTCTTGTACGTCTCCTTCTCTTAAATCTCTCTCTCTCAAACACCTTTTTTTTTCCTTATAAAAATGAATAGATAGTATAAAAATAAATAAATAAATCTTCTCATCCAATGAAATACCACTCATTTTCTTCAATCTAAATATTTTTTTTTGAATTTCACTTTCTCCCAGTTTCTCTCCAAATGAGCGACCCTGCCGCCACCGCCACCGCCACCGCCACCGACGACGCCAGCCACATCGAGAAGCTCTACGAGTTTGGCGAGCGACTCAGTGAGTCCAAAGACAAGTCTCAGGTAAAACCCTAGGGTTTTATTTAAATTATTTTATAATTAGATGATCTTAACAGCTTTGTCTTTTTCGTTATTTATGGTAGAATGTGAAGGATTACCAGGGGATTATGGATGCAGCAAAAACGAGCATAAAAGCGAAGCAATTGGCGGCACAGTTAATCCCGAGGTTCTTCAAGTTCTTCCCTGAGCTTTCCAGTCAAGCTGTCGAGACGCAAATCGATTTGATTGAACAAGAAGAGCTCGGGGTTAGTTTACTTTTTTTTTTTTGTGTTAGAAACCATGTCTTTTGAACATGGTGCATTGGTGCAGGGTTTTTATATTGTGTGCTTGCTTGAAGGATTAGTATCTGGAAGTGTTTGTTTACGCATTTGTTTACAAATTGAAATTAAAGTGGATTTTAGGCTTTTGTATGGATTTAAGTGTTAATTGGTTGTGCAGGTCCGGGTGCAAGCGATTAGGGGACTGCCGCTATTTTGCAAGGATACGCCGGAGTATTTGTCAAAAATTGTGGATATTCTTGTGCAACTCCTTGCAGCTGGTAATTGGATTTTCTAAAATAAGATTTTTGAGAAGGGACTTTTGTTGATGTAGTAGGGATTTGACGTTGACTCCTCTTTATGGTTTTAGAGGAAATTGTGGAGCGGGATGCAGTGCTTAAAGCCCTTATGTCCCTGTTGAGGCAGGATGTGAAAGGTAAATCTTTAAGATGGATGAAATAATTTGGATGAATATTATATAATGTGCAAATGAGTATATATTAACTATCTTTGGACTCTAGGATACAAATCTTGTACAATTCCAACTTGGCCAGAATGTCGGATGGAAGTTTAGGAAAATTAGCATATGCTTTTACAAGAAATCTTTTTTTTTTCATAGTGACATAGGGTGCTTTCTGTTTTCATGCAACATAAATGTAGCATGCTTTTCTGCAACTCCTTTACATTCTTAAAACTTATATAGATTAACAGTTATCATGCTTTAGACCTCTATTTTGTGTAGAGCTTTCCTTGAAGGTGGAAATGTCATGGTTTTGTTTTAGGCAAATGTTGTCTTTATAGGACCGGGCAATGGTGAATAACATCTTTGAAAAGCTGCAATTGGTGTTGTTGTTGCTATCTAAGCGTACATTTGTAAACTAACTTGTTGGCATCAAGCCACCAGATTCTTGAAAACTATAATTGTTTCAAAGAGAATAGTATTTCTTTCAAAGAGAATCCAGTTAGAATTGTGGGCCTCTTCCCAAATTTGGGGAGTTAATAACACTAACTGAAAAAAAAAATGGTAAAATCCATCTTGTTAATAACCGGCACATCTTAAGCTACAATTCTACATTTGGCGCACACCAGAATGAATTAGATATTGGTGAAACAGAAGGGCATTTAGGGAAAAATCTACCTGAATTCTTAGAAGTTTGGGTTTTTAGTTGATTACGCAGTGGAATATTGGGAAGCATTTTTGCTAAAAGGATGAGTTTAATTTTTTCAATTACTAATTTGGACATATTTCAGACGAAATATCGTAAATGAACTTGTTGGTAGTTTATCATGGTTTCAACTATTTGTCAATGGTTGCACCTCTTGGCAGATAAATTAATAGATTTCTACACCTTCACCTAGGAGAAAGAAAATAAAAAAAAAAGAGAAAGAAAATGAGAACTTGTAAAAATTTTACCTGACTATTCTCAATTAAGCTTGTATCAGGCACCATACACGTTTTCTAGCGTGCTTTTTGTTGTGGGTTTTTTTTTTCCCTTTTGGTTTTTTCTCAAATGTATTTATTCTTCTTGCTATGCAGCATCGTTGTCTGCCTTATTTAAGCATATTGGGACTGTTGAAGAACCAAGCACGGATGAGCTTATTCGCGAGAAGGTTCTGAGCTTTGTAAGAGATAAGGTTATAAGTTTACATAAAGCTGTTTGTTAAGGTTATTGTTAATTTGGTTCCCTTTTGCGAACAATTGATGACTAATAACTCCATTTTCAGGTTTTCCCACTCAAAGGTGAACTCCTGAGGCCTCAAGAGGAAATGGAGCATCATATAACTGATTTGATTAAAAAGGTACTCATAACTTTACCATTTTTATTATGAGACTTCAAATTCTGCTGATCTATTAAAGTATGCATGGCTAGTTTGAATTTTTCCTTTTTAGAGTTCAGAAGATGTAACTGGAGCGGAGTTCAGAATGTTTATGGACTTCTTAAAAAAATTGAGCATATTTGGAGACAAAGCTCCTTCTGAACGCATGAAAGAGCTAGTTGGAATTATTGAAGGACAGGCTGATCTAGATTCAGCATTTGATGTGACACATGTGAGTGATTGTTTGAATTCAGCTCCTAACTTTAATGCTGCATTGTGAACTACGAAACACTAACTTCCTTTCTAATCACTGCAAGACCTGTTGTTAATCAACAATAGAGACTTGTGCATTTTCTTCTAAAGTAGATTCCTTCTACCGACTTGTATGTTAGTTATGAGTAAATAATGCCTTGTGCTATAATCCACATTTGATAGGCTGTTTGCTATTTCTGATCTCATGTATGTGTGGATGCATAGATAAATTGCTTCTATTTTATGCAACATGTAACTTCTAACGGTATGCTGTAAAATGCACTCATGCCTCTTGTCATGCTCCTTGTGTCAAAATTAAAGAATAGATGGGTTTGGCAATTTGATGAAATACGTTTTGACATATTTATTAGTACTCTGAATAAGATCCATTCACTACAAATCTTTAGATGTGTTTAGTCCATAGTTTTCTATTTTATGCTGGGAGATGTCCCTTGCATTGGTAACTTAACTAAAATTCCCAAGAACAGTCTGATGCATTTCCTGGAGGAGTAATTCTATACAGTTTAACAGAAGATTTTAGAGATGCTGTATATGCTGAATGAAAAGAATACCACCTTCAAAAGCATGAGAGTATTAGTGCTAACTGAATAATGCGCTGAAAAGATGACAGAGTGAAGTTTGCACATGAGCCTTGGAAGAATACTCTTGCTTTCCTTGTTATTTAATTTTTTAAGCCTTGATATCTTGATTTGATATTCTCTAGCTGTTGTTTGATTAGCATGTGCCTTTTTGATTAGTGATTTCTTTTTCTACAACTGTTAAGTTCAGGGCTTTCAATTAGTATAAATAACCTGGTCAGGCTGTTTGCTGAGAAGATCATTTATTTTCTTATAATAAATTCAGATTTTAGAGGTTTCTCTACAAACCGTAAACTGTGCTTTGTTCCAACTTCAGTTTCATCCATGTTTTAGCCACTCTTCTTTTGTGTTTGCTGTTTTATGTTGTCTTCCCTTTTTCATCATCAATCAATCCGCTAGTTAGTTTTGTACAATGTTCATTTGTGCATGCTTGAACATGTGATCTACTTATATTTTCATGTGCTTGTTTTAAACTGCAATGATTTTTTCAGAAATCCTGTTGTAAGTGGTGGTGTTGATTCTTCATGGTCTTCTGCATTGCATGTTGTCATTTTGCTTCAAAATACACAATGATTGCAAATTTTCCTTTTGCTCCCTGCTGTTACAATCCCCTTAAAGTGACTTGAATTGGTATCCAAACACAGGTTTCGGATACAGACCATATTGACAGATTGATATCATGCCTGTATATGGCACTTCCATTTTTCCTGGTATGGACTGTGTTTTTTATTATTGAGATTGTGTATTTTGCATCTTTTCCTGACCTTACAACTTGTCCCTATTAATTTATGAACACAGAGGGGTGCATCGAGCAGCAGGTTCCTCAATTATTTGAACAAACACATCATTCCTGTTTTTGACAAGGTAGTGCACTCCCTTCTCTTTCGTTAGTATCTTTAAATATCTTATTCTTGTTTACCTTTTTTTTGTTTTGTTTGTGCTTGCATATGCCTTTTGACAAGATCCTGTCAATTCTAATAATTTCCTCTTTGCTAGTTTCCTGAGGAGCGGAAGCTTGATTTGCTCAAAGCACTTGCAGAAATATCACCTTTTACATTACCACAGGATTCACGCCAGATTCTTCCCTCTGTTGTTCAGCTTTTGAAGGTAACCTTGTCTTTTTCATGATTAATTTAGTCCTTTGCCCTGGATGTTTTCAGAAAAGGTTATTATATCTAATGCACTTCTATTGTCACAGTAATGCTTGTGTGTTTGTTCTCACAGATTTTCAGTTTATGTCCATGAGAAGGATTCTTAACGAATCACATTGTTAAAGCCTCTCTAAAAATTCTGCATATACCAAACACTTATTTATTGATGTAGACTGTGGTCTCATAGAGTTATGCTTTCTCTTTTTTGCCACTCAGAAATACATGCCACGGAGGAAGAGCGGAGAAGAGATGAACTTTACATACGTTGAGTGCTTGTTATATGCGTTTCATCACTTAGCTCATAAGGTTGTAATTTCATGATTTTACATTTGCCAGCATACTCTTGCGTGTATCAGCTCTGTGACACATAATGTGATCTTTGTTGTTTTAAAGGCTCCAAATGCTACAAACAGCCTGTGTGGTTACAAGATTGTGACTGGGCAGCCATCAGACCATCTTGGGGAGGACTTCTCTGAGTTTTACACTGACTTGACAGAGAGGTGACATTTTAATTCTAAAGTAGAATTCTTAACATTTGTTTTGGTATTTAATTGAGTGATTCTTGTTTCTTAACTTGAAAGGAACAAAATAGTATTTTCTGTAGTTTTATTTGTTTTGTAATTCTGGGTGCAACTTTGCTATTTCAAAACTGTTGCAGATAGGAACTTGTGCTTTATTGCTCATTAGCTTACCTTCATACCCCGCCTAAAATGACAGTGGTTTTATTTTTTAAATGCATGTTGTTAGCCTTGGAGGAAATTTCACTAATATAAATACAAATTTTAAGCTTAAGCAATGAGTTCACTTGTAGAGAAATAAAATGATAAATAATGTTCATAGCTGTGATTATTATTCCAAGGACTTATTAATTTTCCTTACTTTGAATTAAACAATTTTCACGGTTTTGAACCACACAAGCATTGCCATATTTCTGTAGCTCTAATATGGGTCTTCCATTGACATTATTTTTGGTGTCTGGGGTGCAGGTTGAGTAGTGTAGAAGATCTAACCAGGGCTACCATGAAAAAGTTAACTCAGGGAATGGCTGAACACAACAAAGCAATGGCAGCTGCGAAGTCTGATGAAGCAAAGGATATCATAGTAAGTTAATCTCTCAGGAGATGGACATCTTATGGTCTTCTGTAGAGCTTTTCATAGCAGTATCTTACAAACATATTTCTTGTTTAATGTGCAGAAAACACAAAAACAGAATACTACAACTGGGTTGCGTACTTGCAATAACATTTTGGCAATGACAAAGGTTTAGAAAGAATGAAATTTTGACAAAGTGAATTCCATGCCTAAGTAATTTGTAAAACATCAATAACTTGTTCTACAATTTTCAGCCATTGCATTCAAAGACACCGTTGTTTATTGGAGATAAGAGTATCAACCTCTCTTGGAAAGAAGTAGCAAAACCTTCTGTGCCTTCCACTACCGTCTCAGCTGGGTATGAGAGATGTCTAATCCTTTTCTTTGAATATATATATATATATTTTAATTAAAAACTTTGACAAGCTTAAAATGATCTTGGTTACTTAAAAAGGAAAAGGTTGAAAGTACATTTTGGTTTCTTTGACAAGCTTAACATTTTTTCCAAATGTTTCACTGTCAACATTAAATTTGGAAATTTGATTAAATTTAAGTTGCCAAGTTGTTATGATGTAGTTTTCCAAATGTGCTGTGCTGGATGGAAATTTAATTGCCTTATGTGCTGTGAAAGCAATTGAGTATATTTGGTCGCTTTCAGTAATCAATATGAACTAATCTACATCTACGAGTTCAAGTATGCAACTTCCTGAACTAATAGGATTAAGTGGTGGAATGTTAAGAAAATGATGGGCTAAATGTACCTCGCCCTAGAGAGTTTTGTTATTGGAATAGGCTCCTGAAACTGAGGTCAGTAGTCCTTGCAGTGAGTGATGAGACAATGTCGCTCAAATTGACAAGGTTTTTGCTACTGGCATAGGCTTTTAAAAATATGATATTTTCTCTTTTTTCTTTTTTTCCTTAAATTCAAAATATGAGGTTAGAAGATTCTACAGGGTGATAGGATAATGGCCATCGTGATTGAGGAAACTATTGGAAATGATATTTCCCCATAACAGTAAGATGAAGTGAAAGTCACTCGCATTAAATGCCTAGATAGCAATGCCAGTAAATGTTATATTAGTTGAATGAATCTTTTTTCTTTACAGTTTCTCTTTTAAAGAGCAGTTCTTAGGCTATTTTTGTTTGCAGAGGGAAACGACCTGCCGCCACCGCCAATGGTTCCGGGAACATGGAAAAAAAGGGTCGCTGGGCTGGTGGCGTGCAAAATCAACTTGTTAATAGGGCACTGGAAGGTATATCTTATGGTGGAAGGGGCAGTCCAAGGGGCAGGGGCAGGGGGTGGGGTGGACGTGGAAGAGGAAGAAGCTTTCGGTAAATTTCATGCATTCCCACAATAAAAAGAAGTATGAACCGGTGATTGAGCTGCCCTAGAAGAATATCCAGCAGGAGTGGTTGATGTACTAAGATTCTTTCTCGGCAGAAATGAGATCATATATGCATAGAGGGAACTGACACGTTTTCTGATTTGTTGTGGACTAACACCAACTATCGTATTCCCAATTTCGTATGAGCATGTCAATGTAGATTAATGATTTGGATACCAATTAGGGCTCTGAGGTCCCAATCCTGACTAGTTTAGCCATCAAAGTTGCATTGCAGGACTTCTGATTCCTTGTATTTTAGTCAGGGCGTGGTTGCTTGTATTTAATGTCAGTATTTGTCAGCAGACTTGGTGACTTGTTTATTCAAATTCCTCTAGTACTTTTTGATACAGGGATGGTAGGAAATGGTAGAGGGGAAATGGTTTTATGCTCAAGGTACAAAATAACCTACCACTTTAAAGATAAAGATTTACTCATCACTTTACTGATGTAGAGTTTTCTAATTGATGCTCAATTTTGCAACAAAAAATTCCGTTCTACTGCCTGAAAAGAAAAGAAAAAAAGAAAATGCAAGGATCTTATATAACATAATAGATAAAATAAATGTTTTTTTTTTTTACATGGTTCAAATTCACCTTTTATTTATTTTTTTCCAATTACTTTGATTTTCTTTTTGTTGCCTTTTGTAGTAACTAAATTTTGAGTTCCCCAAAGTTTTCTCATTTTATTTCTATTTTTATTCAAAAGAAAGAGAATCCAAAAAATTAAGAAGAGGTCAAAATTTTTAAAAAATATTTTTTTCAGGTCAACTTTTATTTTCCCATCAAAATCAGGAATTATGTTGACCGGTGTAAAACATGAGTTTTAGGATAAAATTATTATTTTTAGTCAAAAACAGGTCTACCGGATCGTGAACAAGGGTACAAAATGTACATTGTCGGATTTTTTATGGAAATATACCTTATATGCTGATTATAAAAAAACAGTAAACACATAATATTCTTTTATGGTAGGTACCAGATCCATATCCTTAAAAGTGAAGCAATTATATAATGGATGCCAAAAATGGACTAAGACCATGATAACTGATTTTTGAACTGGTCTCTTTAAAATATGCAG
>Ga0325401_1003059_pt1 | contig 15141 bp, 8 predicted proteins | sample PopdelMetagenome_FD_205666 | JGI IMG/M metagenome (GOLD analysis project Ga0325401, IMG submission 205666) | Populus deltoides microbial communities from Bellville, Georgia, United States - Xylem-PdKOR-R2 | ecosystem: Host-associated > Plants > Phyllosphere > Stem > Wood/Secondary xylem | place...
AACAATAAAAAATATTTTATAAAAAATATTATTTATTTCATGATATAATAGTAATAGTTAAATCTATAATATTTAAATTAAAAACCATCAATATTAATATATATTTTTAAAAATTATTTTATAACCTCAATTTCAAAAACATTTTTATCCAAACACATTAAATTACTTTTTCTTCAACCTCAATTTCAACCACAGTTTTAACCAAACACTTATTTTTTCAAACCAATCTCAACTAAAATTACTTTTTATAAAACAATTTTTTTCAAATCACAACCACAACGGCTACCGCAATACCTAACACACTCTAAGCATGTTGATTTTCTTGCCAAGCTATAGTTTTTCTAAAGATTTTTTTAAAGTTTCTTTAAAAAAATAAATGTTTTATGAGCTTCGGCAAATTATAGTTTTTCTAAAAAAAATGTGCTCCATACAATCTGGTTAACATTTGACGAGATTCTGTCCAAGAGATTCTAAACATAATATATACATCTGCCCAACAGTGGCAGTAAAAAAAGCCATAACATTGAGATGAGTTCTCTCAACGTGATTGTAGAAAAATCATAAAATTGAAAAAAAGAAAAATGCACTATGCACATGTTCATTTTACAGGTTCATAAGACATCAAGTATGGGTTACTATGAATTATAACTGTAATTCCGAGCTGGATCGAGCATATGATACAATGAAAAAATCATGGCAAAGAAAATTTCCTATCTAAATCGAACGCAAAACTTCGTGCCAGCCCTAGAGGAACACAGTCAACTTCATCTGCACAGAGGGATGAAAAAAAGCCGCAGCATAGTGTTAGTCATATAAACTTGACATGCATACCACTTAATGGCATATGTACGGAGCTCATGAGTCATGAGGTCCTTCGACTAACACACTAATCCGTTGTTTACCACTGTCTGATCGGAAGTTATCTCCTTTAGATCCAACCTGGAAGTCAAAAGGCACATAATTAAGTTTAGAAAGAGATCAAGAGGAGGAGGATCGCTAAATACAAGTCAATGGCCGATCCGACCAACAGCTGCAAGTCCATGTCTAGACAATCAATTCATCAACGCTTACCTCGACTGCGCTGTCAGGAGGGAACCACCGTAACAGCACTCCAAGATGCATTACAGCAGGGATTAGCTTGAAAAGCAGAGTCGTTGTCACCTGCAGTGATGTCACGTAAGTCAACATCTGTCAAAATGTGTGCAGGCAACAGTAAATTGATTCCTCCCTATTGTTCGCTTTTTTTGCAATTCAATACCGCTAGAAATTTCCTTCTTAAGCAATGAAAAATACATAAAAAAGCATTGCCCACTCTTATCCTATTCGAATGAACATAATAATAATCTAAATATGCAATTAAATTGCAGAAACAACTTAAACTACAATTGCATGTAGTTTTCTGATACCAACAAGCGATTAATGCATCAGGTTAAGTTAGACCCAACTAAAAAACATGGCAAACATAAAATCTATAAATTCCACGAACTTTAGTAAAATAAATCACCATACCAAGCTAAGAGCTGTTGTCCCAAGAAGCAGCAGGTAAAGTTTCCCCTGAGAATGATCAAAGTATTAGCTAGTTAGCTCTTCATCATAATCTCCAGAGTCTCTCAGCAGGACTTAAGGGCAATTCCGGTAAATATTACCACAGACCACCACCATTAGCAAAAAATGTAGAAGTCGACATAGTAGATACAAAATTCTCTTTTCCAGGAGTTCTCTATTTGAAAACTTTTCCCAGTAAACTGTAATAGTACCACTTACCTCAACTAGATGAAGATTAGAAGCACGGCTAAGAAGAACAAAAGCAAACTCCCCTATTTGTGCCAGAGACATTCCAACCTACACATTTACATAAATATATTTAGGTTCCCTCAATTAACAACCAATATTCTTAAAAGTAACAGAGCCAGTAGGCCATCATAAAATCTTACAAGAAGTGCGGTCTTGTTGTTGTAACCAAATCCCCTTACAACTGTCGTGATTATGGCTGTCTTTATTATGATAACCAATATAACGGATGCCAGTAATATATCAACATGGCTCCAGAGAAAATGGACATGGATCAGCATCCCAATGCTGGCAAGGAAAAGAGCAGCAAAGAAATTCCGAATGGGTTCAATCTGCACAAGTAACAAGCTTCATGTGTGGGATAACTAGAGAGTACGCTGGTACCAGTAACAAACATCAAATGTCAAAAGCCTGACAAAATAACCAATAAACCATCATTGCAAAGATGGACTGCAACTACAATGCATAACACTGATAATAGCATTGTGGTTTTACACATTCACCATAGCCTTCACCTTATTCAACGTGACAGCCCTGAAGAGCATCTAACATTCACAGTCTCTCATATTCATTTAGCAGAAACAAACAAAACTTGCTAAACCTAAGAGACAAATATTGCCTCCATTGATTAGTTAAAAAAACAACAATAACAAGAAGCCCAAATTCAGTTAAGTCAGTCAGTCAGATTACAGTAGCAATTCATTGCTGAATTCTAGTGCCACCATGGAAAGCTTAACAACTTTCAAGAATCTCCTGATGGTAAAATATCTTTACATCACAAAATAAATGAGAAGCAATCATTTCTATTTTACATGGTGGCAACATCGCCTTAGATGCCACATATATTACAGTATACAAATGCATACAACTTTCATTGACAAAATAGCATTCTAACTATAACTTACTTGTTCTAGTGTATGCTGAGCAAGATCAGTTGTTGATATCATCACCCCAGCAGCAAATGAACCCAGTTCTAGACTTAGGCCAAGCTTATCACTACTCTGAAATGTTATAAAATAAAAAAAGCAGATCATAGTGTCATTTAACCTGTAATGCAAAGAAATTTATAGAGGTAGCCAGCTTAAATTATCTCAAGAAACCCTTTAAGATGAAAAGCAAAGCGGAGAATGCAAGGACTTCATTGATAATAAAATGCAACACATCAAAGCTTTAGCATATGCAACCGAAATTATATAACGATAACAGCCCAGTTAATTATAGCAGTATGTGACATGCCAAATACACCACTCTTATGTTGGTTCATCTATCTTTAACATTCTCAGGAGGAATCATCTTAAACCAGATGCCAAAATGAAAACAGATCCAATATCTTATTTTTAGTTAGAAAAAAAACCATGTTCAGAAACTTTTAAAATGGAAAGCTATTATTGGATCTACTGTCCCATACAAATTAATTATGATTTCAATACATGGCATATCAATAATTTCAAATATCATGAAGCATTTCCTGATAAACAACCTCTATTCATGAGCTTAACTCTAATACAAGACTTCTCCACCACAATGAAACACCTCAGACATTTAAAGCCACATGCAGCATTGCAATTCACTGGTTCAAATGCTCTAAGTACAGCTCTTTAAGAGCTACTGTTTGATTTCTGTACATGAATAGAAACCCAAATGAAACATAGCGAGCAATAATAGGAGTACTCATAAAGGTGTAACGAAGCGAAATCAAGAGTTGCAGATAGATTGAAAACAAGCAGATGATGCATACCCAGGCTACAAGCAAGCAGAACGCAACTGATGCTAATTGATAAAGTTCATTGGTCTGCAAAAATTCATTAATGTCTTAGAAAAAAGACTGATGTAGCTAAAACACACACATTTTTTTTTATAAGCCCACAGCAGAACTTCTTTAAAACAACTTATTTACCAAATAAATGTGTACCTGTGATGATAGGCTCATCATCAATTTAAGAAACCATGGAACCCAAGTACGAGATAATATTGACAGAACAGCCAAAAATGTAATCAACAACACCAACCTGGAAACAAGAGTAAGCATATTACAACAGATAAATAGCTTTACTGTGCCTGAACACACATGCATGTATACATGCTAATTCCAAAGAAAAAAGTTGGCAACTCATGATAATTAATATTTACTTACACTTTAGTCATGGACATTAGTCCTTGAAGAACACCGGAAGTTCCACATAGAACAGGAAGCAGTGCAAACAGCAAACCAACTGCACAGTCCTGAGAGGTAAAAAAATTCCAAAGTAGTAAGTGGTGGAAGGAAGGAAAGTTCACATAGATAACTTAAGTGCCAGAAACTGATAATGGAACTCAACAAACAGAAGTGAGATTTGAAGGATGAATGTAAAGAACCCAACCTGCAAAATTAGAGTTCCAATGGTGACTTGCCCATGAAGGGAATTAATAGAATTCTTTTCCATCAAGAACTTCAATACCTGCACCAAACCATGCACCTTTGAGATCGTTGCATTACATTGTGCATTCTATAATGAGAGTGAAGGTTCAAGTGACTCATGATACATTAGGATAAGGTTTTTACCACTGCTGTTGAAGACATTGAAAGGAATGCACCAACAAACACACCCTCTGAAGATTTACCACCGCATAACTGCAAACAGCATCCAATCAGAACTGCAGCATCAAGAATGAATAACTCTGTGCAATATACTCTACTTGCCAAGAAAAAATATGAATGCAACATGCTCTGCAGCAAAACCAATGGCATAGTACCTCTGCTGTGTGTGCACCACAATGACAGGTACAAACTAGAGGTTTTATCACCAGTGGGTAAAAATAAAGAACTCAACTTCAAAACTTTTGTGTGATAGAAAAGATGCATATTTGGTCCCATTTTACAATGAAACCATGCAGCAACTACCTTAAACACTGAATTGGGAACCATGAGGCAGATTTGAACTCTAATCCCTTTACCACACAAGGTATGAAACTGGTATGGCAGGATTGTCTTTAGCAAAAACTCATTATGGTCAAAGCCTGATGCCAGAATCTAAGAGCCAAAAATTATTGAATAGGAAAAACAAAGATGATGCTGTGTTGAATATGGGATCATTTCTATAACTGTCGTCATTTCAAATTGTCAGTTTCTCAGCCAAAAATTGCATATGTTGAATCATTTCTTATTTCTTCTTATAGATGTTTTCTAGAATGCGATGTTTGGTTCCTTGTGATTGGTTAAACAATCAATTAGTGTATTCTTTGGTAAAAGTGGTCTTCACATATTATCGAAACTCAGCAATATAATTGCATATAATTTCTGAAACAATAAGTAGATAATCATACCATGGCTGTAATGCCACATAAGAACATGAATAAAACAATTTCAAGCAGACCTCCTACAACAGCAACTGCCCGGACAACTCGAAGCTGAAATTGAAGAAGATGAACTTTGAATATAATATTAATGAAAAAACAAAAATTGAAGAAGGAGGTCGAGAACTAACCTTTGTTGTTGAAAACTCCAAGCCCAAGGCAAAAAGAAGAAAAATAACACCAAACTGAGCCACCGTCTCAACCTGGCAGATGAAAAACAAGTGAATTGTAAAGTTGGTAGAAGAAAATTAGCATCAATAACAAGGTAAGCTAGGGCATTAAGATTATAAAATTGCAAACAATAACTCAGAAGATTGTAATTGGTGTTCACAAAACATCATAAGAAGATAATATGGAATCTTGTTTATAGTTGCAATTACAACAGAGGTGAACCATTTAACTATTGATGGAGAAAACTATATTTAATACCCTCAAATATTAGAGAACGTTCTGATGTAAAGAACAATCACTTTTATGATTGTGAAATGGTACGGGTCAATCATCAGAATTCTAAGATTCAAAGCTAAAATAATCCAATTAGTCGTTACTACTAGATTATGCATTCAGAACCTGTAATATATCCAAGTACAACACTAAGGCAGAGAAAGAATCATCCAGAAAGGTTTTAGGGGAACTGGTAAAGGAATGCATATCTATGCTACATACTTGAACCATTTCACTGACAAAGTTAAACCCTCCAGGACCAATAATGGATCCTGCTAGCAGGTATCCAGTGATGACCTGCAAGAATTTACGATTAGAACAATGATATAAGAGTAGCATGATGAGATGGTATAATTTAACTAAATGAAATGCTCCGACATTGATATAGCATTGCAGTGAGTCATGAACTAAGCAGAGATCAAATATAACCAGACCGGTTGTCCAGCACAAGCAAACGCAATGCCACCACAAGTTGCAGATACAATGACGACAACCAAATCTGATATCAATCTACAAGGCAATAAACTCAGATTAAATTACCGGCTGACAAAGAGAAATAAATTGAATGAAATATAAAATATCAGTACACTTACCGCAAGTCTAGCTGCAGCACCGGATATTTTGATTTAAAGTTTGATATAATGAAGACATTATCCTGAAACAAACAATTATTTAGCAGGTGAACACTAGCAATGTCACCAACTCAGGATAGGTTTAGAAAAGCAATCACACCTTTCGATCTATCAGTGTTGGGGTATCTTCTGGTCCATTCTCATTGTCCAAATTAAAAACATCATGAAATTTAAACGACCTAAAATGAGATTCAGAAGAGAAATGTTTCAAATGATATAGCAGCATTCATATACCAAATAAAAGCAAAAGCCAACTTAAGGTTTAAAAAATAATAAGGAAAGCCACTAATTTACAAGACAGGAGCTTATACTTTTCCTCTTTCGTGTCATTTTTCTTCGATTTAACTCTGGCAACAGTTTCCAAAACTGCCTGAGCAACGAAAAGGTATCAAGAAGATATGTTCAGCAAAAATTTGTTCTAAATGAATCCAAACAAGGGGAAAGATAAAAGCTCTAAACCAAGCAGACTTTTCTCAAAGCAACTAGATCAAATTTATGATGAACAAGAAAAAAAGATCATAACCACAAGTAGAGTACAGGTGAAAAACACCGCCATTGCCAGTTTTTCTCATAACAATCATAACCACAAGTAGAGTACAGGTGAAAAACACCGCCATTGCCAGTTTTTCTCATCACAATATAAATTTCGATTAAAAACTACTTGATTAGAATCTCAGTATATATGGTGAGAATTATAAAAGCATGAATTAGTTAAAAAAATTCTAATAAACCATAACAGTGAATCAAAGCGAATGGCATCATCTGCCTTGTTGAGTGCATTGTGCCTCAATCACTGATTATAATGTTAAATAAATTCATCTTACATCCAAAACTAAACGCTCCAACGGAGTCAAATCTGCTGTCATTCAAAATTTGAGAAAAGAAAACAAAAACAACCAACCTGCTGTTCAGCTACGCTGTTGTTGAAGCTTCCGGCATCAGTTGCTGCCGATAAGACAAATAAGTGAGGAAGGAACCATGATTAGCTAGGTGATGAAAATATGCATGCAATGATCCGGTGATTCACATCTTGCACAAACAATAACCAACATAGTAGAGTCTCAGCGCAAATTGAATTTCTGGACTCTATTGTACTGTCATCTACCTTCACAATCTAAAATGCACGCAGGTCACTACATCATCAAATCAAGCCTAACAATTAAAAATTGAATGAGATTTAAAGACCAAAAATTCTCAATAAGACTGATAAACCCATCAAGTTTTCGATCCTGAGATCGAGTTCGTCAGTTCTGAAAACGAATCTAAGAAGACAAGATCTAATCCTCTATATATCAATGGTACATTCCCCGTCAATAGAGTAAAATTCACCAAAATGACACTCAACAAATGGCAAGCGTTAATAACAAAGAAATATATATAATTAACTAAATTAAGCATGATGAAATACTTCTTGAACGCAAAATCAAGAAGTAAACCCTAAAATTAAGAAAACGAACCTTCGTTTTGGTCATTCTCAGTGAACTCTTTCTCGAGAGCTTTATCGATCATATCAGCAAAACTACCGCCTTCTTTAGGTTTAGGTAGAGAAGTGTTAGAGATTGAAGCGTTGGCGTTGAACTCGAGCCGATCTGAGTCGGTGAGTTCGTCAGCGAGTGAGAGGGAAGCGAAACAGAAGAGGAAAAAAATGAGTTTGCAAAGAAATGGTTCTCTTCTCAACATTGCTTGGAGGAGAAACGTCAACGTTGATAGATTATTTTTTTTTTTTCTTTTGTGGGAGCGGGGTGGGGGGGTGTTCTCTTTTGCTTTGGGCGCTGAGAGAGAGGGGGAGAGAATGCAGGAGAGAGTAGTCAAGTAGAAGTCATGAATCGAATATGAAGGAAACCAGAAGCAAACCAGAAGCAAAGATCTAATTCTCCAATTTGCTTTTTTTTGTTATTTTTTATTATTTTTCTTCTTTTTAATCGGAAACGGGACTGCTAGGTTTGTGGGAGTTTGATAATATTGTTTTTTAAAATATTTTATTTTTTAAAAATTATTTTTAATATTTACATATACATTAAAAAGATTTGAAAATATGAATAAATAAAAATAAAAATAAAATTTTAAAAAACATTTTTAAAATATAAAAATAAAGGTGGTTTAGTTTTAGTTTCAAAAGAAAGGTGATGATTTAAAAGGTTTATTTGCTTAATTTTATCATCAAATCTTAAAAGATTGATTTATTCTTTAAAAGGTATTAGATCTGTTTTCTTAACACTTTTCAAAAAAATAATTTAATCTTAATTATCACGTAAATTAATCCAATATTATCCTTTAAATTTGAAAAATAAAATCAATTGGGTTCTGCAACAGGCACACCAGGTGATATGCTCAAAAATATTTTCTTAATGAGTGTTTTGATTTAAATATGAATAATTTGTGTGGGTAACTGGGCCACAGGCAAAAGTATATTTTGTTTGAAAAATGACTAAAATAGTGAGTGGTTTTATTTTATTTTCTTATAGAACCACAAATTAGGGAGACAAGGGAGCTGAGAGAAATGCAAGTTGGGTGCATTTGTAGCTGTGTCCTTGACTAGAGTTCAAAACCCATGATCGACTATGACTGTGTTTTCAGGGTGGTCTACTTTGTTAGGCATGTCGGTCCAAAATGGGTGGGTATGGAACCCAATATATTTATATATATATATATTACAAAATTTTCATTACATTTATAAAATTCTCTTCTTATTTCTATATAGAAAAGGTAAGATCCAACTAAAAGTAACCAATAATCGGCTGAGGAGTAGTGTTTATCAATCAAAGGTGAGTTTTTTTTATAAAGAAACCAAAACTAGCTTCTCGAGATCCTCACACCCAATGCATCTCCAGCTTGTTGCTGGAGCTCTTCTTGTTGCCGAAATGCCAAGATATACAGTAGATTAATGATTCTTCATTGAAATTCAATTGGGTGGAATAAAAGAAGTTACCTTTGATCTCCATCATTTTCTGCTAAAAAAACAAATCTAAGTTTCTGCAAAAACACTTTACGACGGCAAAAACAAAACAGCCACAATCAAGAGAGCTTCCAGGCCCGCGGTAGGATTCTGGCAGATCAGTTCAGGTTTCTCTGCACAGAGAGCTTTGATAAAGGCTGTTAAAATTCAATACGGTAGCTGAAAATTTACTACGTACACATTAAATGGCATGGACAGCATTTTTAGTTTTACAGCCCGTATGTAAGCACTAAATTGCTCCCTGTGAATGTCCTACATATTTACTTTTTCTTCATTTCATATATTTACAACCTTCTGCATAAAGAGGTAAGCTGTCACGGTTTCATCTCAAACATGGACCAAAATCCTGAAGGGCATGCCACAGACTGATATTAATTACCCTCACTGAGGACCGGTCTACCAGTCTAGAAATTTATTAAGGTCTGTTTTGAGAGGTTCGCTATCGAATCTGCTATAACTCTGGCACTGGACTTCATGTAACCACCTGAAACAAGAACAAGTTACATTACTAAACAATGCATGTAGCTAGACAGATTTATCCAAGATGAATTCTCACGATGTAACCAATCAAACAATTCATATCCTATATGGTAAAGCTCAGATTGTCTAATTATCATGCATGAGCAACCTGGCCTAGATGGTCAAAGACACTCGAGGATGAAAAATAAAGGTTGCAACCACAACCACACCACAACCCAGACCAGTTGGGGTCAGCTATATGGATCCTTTTGCACCATTCCATGCGATATATCTCAATCTTTTCTCTGTCTGTATCTGAGAGAAGCAATACAAAGGGAAGACAACATGCTATTTCTCTTCGGAGAAGCAAAAGGAAACTACTTTTAAGTCTCGAGATGAAATGAATCAAGGTAAGCATGGAAAAACCCTAGGGAATTGCTGGTTCAGATACTATACGCATGGACAAAATGCTTGACAATTTGGAGAAACCCAAGCATCGTGTTCACACCTCTGCATAATTTCAGGCTTCGTCCATCCGAAAATGGAACCAACGCAAGTTGTAATTTCTTAAACAGTTTCTAGCAACCTAATGCAGTTTGCAGTTTGGTTGACGACCATGATTACCAAGAAGCTGGATCGGATACAATTTAGTAATGGGATCATAAAATTCTGTGATGGGTCTTAGTATACGCGGAGATGTAACTGAAGGGCCTCATATTCCATCCACCAAAACGGAAATCATAGAAGAATGAAGCATATGATAATCAACAGATTTTTCTTTGCAAGGGACCAGTCTCTCTCAACCAACCAGGCTATGGAAATTTAAAGCACACACAGGTATACAAGCACAAACCCATGCATAGGCAAGTTTGACCGTTACAAACTAAGCATGAATTTGAAAACTGAACCTGATGTCAACATGACAAGAGAGGCATTCTTTTCACGAGCAAACCTGAAAACTTTCTCATCTCTGCTAGTTATTCCATCAGGGCTAATCTGCACCAAGCATAGTATATTACATGGGTTCCTACCAGACTCGCGATGATTAATTAACTTCTTATATGGTTACAACAGCACATCCATTTCAAGTAGCACATACATTATCTCCTTTAGTTAATCAATAACAGCTCAAGAGAAAATAGGCCACCTAAATTCTATTAATTTTTTCTTAGATTCTATAGATGCATCCTCGACAGTTTCAAATCCAATTCATTCAATGACATCAGACTGGCATGATGAAAGTTATATAATAAACTGGAGATTATCATGTTGGTGGGATGATTAAAGCTCGGCTTATTATACAATTCCTCTGGCATAACAGCCAAAAAAGCCCAATGACAATGCAAGATTCTCATCATAACTTCTGCACATTTAGGTGCTATTACAGATTTAAACACTTGCAATATTTTTCTGCACAAATAGATCCAAGGATTGTGATACCTTTAGCCTCCCTAATGGGTCTCCATCTAGGATATCGGTGCCGGCATTGAAGACCACCAACTCAGGATCAAACATTTTACCAGCAACCTAACATTCACACCTTGTAATAATTAGTGTCGCATAAACATAATCTATAAGAATAGATTCGGCATAACAAATGCATCAGATCCAGGAATTTCAATGCATAAAGTAATAAAGATCTAGAAAAACCTGCGAAGTGAAGTGATAACTGCGAAGTAATGCCTTTGTAGTTCTTTGTAGTTCTTTAGGTTACAAAGAACTACAAAGGCATTACCAAAATCTATATTGACATACTGTGCCGATGCACTAACTGAAAGAATGGCATAAAGTCAACACCAGCATCTTTAGGTTACAAATAACTATATATTGTGCCGATGCACCAAACTCGACTAAGCCGAAAAGGAAGAGTTATAGGTAGTTCACAAGTATCAAGGCTATGGAAAATTGTTCAACAAATTACAGGTAGGCACATAGCAAAAAAAGGATGAAACTGAAATTGGCAAAAGATAAAATCAAGGAACCCAGTGAATGCTATAAGATGAATGAAGTTTCGGAATAAAGAAGCCAGCACATAGCATATAAAGAAGACTATCATGGACTCAGACTGAAAGCTTATGCTCTATTGAGTTGATACAATTGAACAAAAATAGAGAGGCAGTGAAAACAATTTTAAAGGAGGCATGAATGTTTACCGCGAGTGCTTCATCAAGTTTCACCAAGTACTCATCTGTTGTGGTACCACTCTGTCCACAGGGGAAAAGGAATAAATTGTATTCTGGTGCATAGTTCAACAACCAAAATCCAACTTCACCAAAAATTACGTACCACTACTTCAACCTTCTGATCAATGTATCTCCTAGCTTCATGATCCTATCAGAGAAATACCCACAAACTAAGAATTAAAACTAAAAAAACCACAATAAACAAATTATCTTTTTACCTGATAGCAACTTGATTGTTAAAACAGATGAAATCCACAAATTAACTACAGAGAGCGATATATGTATAAAATATATAGAGAGAAAATGGACAACTTTGAATTTATGCAACTTACAAAAGGATATATTTCAGGGTTGTACATATCCAGAATATAAACTCGTCCTGTCAGAAAGAAACAAAATTTCAAAACTACTTAGTCAAATACAATATGAATGGACTAAAACATCGCAAGGGGAGAAGAACAGATAAACATACTGTCATTGGAAAAATCCCTTTCATGGCCATTTCCTTGGTGTGCATCGAGGTCAATTATCATCACCCTGCAAAATTTTGCAAACAGTGAGGATAGAAGCGTGTTCATAAAGGATGGTTGTCAACTGACACTATAGCAGCATGAACAAAAAAAAAGTAGCATCTACTTCATCTGAGCAGCAGCCATTACTTTGATATATCAAGCCGGTTGAAGGCATAGTGAATGCAAAGAGAAATGTCTGCATAAGCACAAAATCCACCTCCTCTTTCACTACAGCAGTGATGGAAACCTCCTCCAACATTGATGGCCCACCCTCGCTCTTTTGCAAGTTTTGCTGCCAGAACAGTTCCCCCTACCTATGGTAGGCTATGATCAGTGTAGACACCACGCTATGTACAGAAATTTGAAACCTTGCAATTCTTCTTGTTGTGATGACATGGACTTCAACCAAATCTATTTCATGAATCTAATTTGATAAAAGTGATTAAAAATTTGCTAAATTTAAGGTCTTTTTCTTTGCTAAACCTATTGCAATGGTCAAATCTGTGAAGATAGTTGAACTTCATCAACTTAATCAAAATTTGGTCAGACAGAAACATTGTGATTCAATTTGGTGAAATATGGTTTAACCACAGAATCAAAGCAAGAAATGGATAAGTGTGGCCAAATTGAGTTGCAGTTATAATATCATCTCCACTAACCCGAGCAAATTCTACAAAGACATTGAAGAAAAGATCAAGAATAATCTAGCTAACAACCACAAAAAGAGATTTTTGTCCCGTACAGAACTGAATGTAGAATTCCTGACTATATAGCTGACCCGACTAACTTGGAAATGCAGTTCGATTAAGTTGGTCAAACATGGTAAAAATAGTAAGTTAAACGCTGTTTATTTGCATGGTGCTGAACTAAGATTAGTGAATTTTTATTTTTTTTGCACTAATTGAATTGCAGACTTTGCATATGCACCAAAAAGACCATCTATGTTTGGAACAATAGGATTGGTCCCCTGGTCTATGCTCAATTAGCGAGAGCAACATGGAAACCTTTGTCTTATACGAAGATAGAAATGATACACCAGCCATGCAAATTTAGTTGCAATAGATGTCACCTGTTCTAGATAGATTAATCCACCTTGCATAAAACACTTTGAGCCTAAGCGATCTTATGCATACTTTTCTCATTTCTCATAGCATTTACAAAGAAATCCCAAAAGTTGGGAAAAACTCCCTTCTTGTAGCCATAAAAAGAAAAAGGATATCTGCCGGCAACACATTGCAGTAATGACATTATATTGTTGAGATATTATCATATCTTCATTTTGTTTGGATATGCTGACACTATTTTACATGTATGGGATGATTCCTACCAAAGAAAATTATACTGTGCATAAAATATTCATTAATTGTGCATTTTTTACCAATGTTAATTCATTGGCTGAAATGTCAAATTTAGAGAGTACCTTTAAAATCCTTCGGGGTTTATATCATATTTAGCTAAGTTTCACAAAGTTGAGCAAATAAGCTGGATTGGACAAATTTATTCCATGTTTATCACAATAACAAGAACTGAAAAGATTATCTAAAATCGCCTTAAAGAAACATGGAGTCTAAAGTTTATCCTTACAAAGTAAAAATAGAGGTCAAATATAAACTATACATACCTGCTTGCGAAATGGGTAAAGAACTTTTTGCTGCACAAGACAATTGGGAAGTAGTGCCACTGGGGGAACCTGTATTTTAGATCAAATACTGTCGTTTTGAGATCATCACTAATTCAAAGTGATCTGTTATCAATCAAGTTTAAAAAAATAACTTAGATAGGTTTTGTTTGCAAAGCAGTTTGCAAATTAGCTGGATTGGACAAATTTAGTCCATGTTTATCACAAGAAGAAGAACTGAAAAGATTATCTAAAATCGCCCTAAAGAAACATTGAGTCTAAAGTTTATTAACTGGGAAATAGTGTGACGGGGGACCTGTGTTATAGATCAAATACTATCATCTTGAGATCATCACTAATTCAAAGTGATCTATTATCAACAAAGTTGAAAATATTGCCTAGGTTTTTTTTTTGCAAAGCAGTTAGCATCCAATATAAAATTTACTACAATTCCAAGAAAGCAATCAAAAAGAAATAGGCAGTAAAAGGAGAAAATATACATCACCTCGATTATCATGGCAACATTTGCACTGCTCTTTAGACTGCTCAAATATGACTCCGTGTGAACCTGTTAAAGAAAACCAATTAGTACAATATATAAATCCGGTCCATAAGCACTCATCTCACATCAATAAGCCAACCATAAGGTAGTAAAATTATTTATCCAAAACTCTCATCCTTGCCGGGCAATTTAAATTGTTCACCAAACTCTCACACAATTTCTAAGGTAAAAATCAGAAATTAACAACACTCCAATTAAAAGTCTGGAGCAAGGTAAATGCAAATCAACACTGAGTTGCATAGATTAAACAGAAGGTTCTTAGTCTCTTTGATGATTTTTCTCCCAAGCATCATATGTTCCCTTAAAAGCATTCAATACAAACAGGAATAAAAAGAGGGTGAAAGTTTTCAAAAAGGTATAGAAAGTACCACAAGGAGATCATCTTTTGACGCTTCTAGAGGTTCAATGATACTATTTTTGTCTAGAACACCATCCACGATGAGGAATCGACATATGCGACCCCATTTAGAAGAATCAAAGGGGTGCCTACATCAGTTACAATTTGAGAAATGGGCTAGTGAGCATTAAGACTGAACTCAAAGACCAAAAAGTCAAAGCCAACAAAAATATGCAAAAGTTTCATTTTTGTAATTCCAAATAATATGTATGACTTATAGATGATTATACCAATAGCAAGTCAGAACTAAGCCA